>OMLO01002609.1_pt1 | contig 14659 bp, 10 predicted proteins | sample 1674811 | NCBI WGS metagenome assembly OMLO01 (sample SAMN06265003, study PRJEB25207) | coral metagenome | isolation source: Coral host | place: Mexico:La Bocana,Puerto Morelos, Mexico | collected 2008-11-13
TCAAATAAAGTGACATTTCGAATTATTTTTTTTACTGAAAAATGGGGGGTGGATATCCACCCTATCCACCCCCCCTGTATCCGCCCCTGCTGTTACAGTGTTGACAAGTTTCTGTTGCAACGAATCATCGCTCTTTTTAGATCAGTCGACCACGTGGTCGTTTCAGGATGGAAACAAGTTCGTTGCAGACTGAACGCTAAGTTCAGACATTCTTGTAAATACCTGTGACAACAGCATACCAAGGAACCAGAATAAACTACACCTTCAAACCAAATATCTGTTTGATTTTGCCGGCTTTTCTTCGGTTCAACTGATAAAGAAAGCTAAGTAACTCATTAAGAGATAATGACAAAAAGATATGTGTTTTGTAGCTAATAGCGAATGAGAATCCAGGGATAAGCGTGGTAGTGGAGTTGTGCACTATACAGATTGCTTTTTGATAGTCAGCGCGCTAATTTGTGATGTTTCTTTTCTTCACGTCTTTAGATTCTAAGATCTAATTTCGAGTTGAGTGTCTTGCCCAAGAACACAACACATGTCCCCGGCCAGGGCTCGAACCTGGACCGCTCGATTCAGAGTCGAGCTCACTAACCATGGGGCCACCGCGTACGAAAAGTTCATTAAAGGTTGAGTTCAAAGTGCTAAGTATTAATACCTACTTTATCTGAGTGAGATCTAAGATACGTTTGGTAAGTTCTAGACTAAAGCGTCGCTATTGTTAATCACGGAAATTGTATCAGTCCTAATGAATGGTTCTTTTAGTTATCAGCCAAAACGCACTCGAAGTTTGCAAGCAAAAATGTTGCAGACATCTTGCACTTGTGTAACCATCCTGTGGCAATGTGATGTAACATGTTGTATGACGCAACAGGGTCACCGAACGTGTGCAGAAAGTGTGCACCAGTGTCGCGATGAAATTTTGAGTGCGTTTCATGTCACTCGATATTTATTTTTATGTTCAGTCTTTTGAGTTATCTTTCCTTTAGATCAAACAATTAGTGTTCTCAGCTTGAGACTTCACATCGGAACCAATATCCAACGTTTTTTTTACAATTTAAATTGTATAACACTTAATTAGTTTATCTATATTGTGCCTTGATAAAGGTTTTTCTAGAGTTTTCGTTTCTTTGTTTCCCCCTCAATGAAATATAATGCAGTCGAACCCCTATCAAGTGGCCAGCTATTAAACGGCCACCCCTATTAAGCGGCCAGGAATCAAAGTCCCAATGATGGCTTTTCTATTGTTCCTACCGCCATTAAGCGACCAACCCTTTTTAAGCGACCACAGTCCATTTTCTCGAGGGTGGCAGTTTAATAGTGGTTCGACGTGTAGTGATTTTTCTGCGCCGCGTTGTAGAAAACCCGAATAAAAAATACTAAAATATTTTAAACTTTTATTTAGTTTAACTTGTTTTAGCAGCGAAGCCATGTCGTAACAAAAACTTAAATCACAGGGCATGTTATTATAGATTTCTACATCTCAGGTTGTTGTACTAAAAGTGCTTGTCTGCTAATGTTACAACACATTTTAATTTCAGTTATTTAGCATATACTTCAAATGTTTTAGAAAAGACGACATTCTGTTTCCAGTCAAAAAAGTGCGCTTTATTCGGCGAAAAATAGATTGCTGAATAACTTCTAGACTCCCACGCAGTCACGCGTTCCTCCCTACGAAGGGAGGAAGGCGTGACAAGCTTTAGAACGTCTGCATGGGAAGCTAAATAACTTCTGACCCCCTTCAAATACACAAGTACAATAATACAAAATTAGTTATCAATTTCATGAAACACCAACATAGTTAGCAGTTTTCTCACGTGTGAAGCACAAGTTCCTTATTACTAAAATATCCTTTTAGTTGCCAGCAACGAAAACAACAACAGATTCCATTTTATGGTTGAATCAGAATTTAGTTACAGTAGTGGCACCATTACAAATATCAAAATAATACTACATTAAATAATTTTAATTATTCAGTTGTTTAAAACGTGTAGTATACTAACTTCCTTTAAAATATTTGCTATAAAATTTCTGGAAAAGTCTTGTTCTCGACAAACCAACAAGAACTAAAATCAAGATATATGCAACCATTAGTGAAGCCAATGGATATCTGAATATCAGCCAGTTCCGAGCTTGTGCCCTAGAGAGGGAGAAAAAATTCATTAAGTGTCTACAATCTATTTGTGCTTTTTGCTTTCTCATCTAACTCTATACATCACTCAAATGGACTTAGTCTAGAGGAAAAGTGTTTGATTTGAACTAAATATGTTTTTTTAAATACATTTTGAAAACATTCATATTTGCTGATACTTTGGCTTAGAATTTACTTAAAAAAGAGCTGTGACAAAGATGTGATTTATATCAAGTCACTTCACTGAAACCAAGTTTATGAAATGCATATTTGTAAGCTATTCTGTTCACGTAGAATACATCAAATGTTCTTTAACAGTTTTTCCATTCAGACAGTGGCAAAGTAAATTTAATACATTAGAATCTTAAAAAAATAGAATGATAGATACCTTGCTGGAGTTTTTTTCTTGGCATACAACAACACATATTTCACCCTCACAGTTTGGTTATTTGTGACCACATAATATCTCTCCGGAACATCCCCTCCTTCACTGTTTTTTGCTCTGGCCCTTGAACGATTTTGTCTTTCACTATTGGCATGTGATTTAACTGTACACTTCACATCTGGATGGTCCAAGATCTCGCAGACAGCTACACAGCTTATTTTATCTCCAATTACACTATTTTTCCAGCCTTGACCGTAATGACTATACATCATGCAAACAGTGAGGTCGCTTGAAAGGTATGTCCCTTCACCAAAGAATGATGTCTACACAAATTAAAGAATTATTATTATTAATCAATCCATTGATACATTGACCCATCAAGAAACAAACAAGAAAAAAAGCATCAGTCACACAGGAAGAAAGCATCGTTTAGACAGACACACAGACAATCAGCTAGTAAGTTGGTCCGACTAACCTTGTTTAAATGTGCATGCAATCCATTATTCAAGATAGAATGGAAGTTATCCACTCTACTTCCATGATATGCATACCACACATCGTGAATCTGTGACAGTTCATTAAACTTTGCACTGAGTGTGTTTGTATCACTGTACTCAACTTCAAATATGAAGTCAGGTGTGGCAGAACTGTAACTTGCTTGACCAGTCTTCTCTTCAATCTCTGAGAACTGTCCTCATCAATAAAATGCAAAGACAGAGTTAGAAATTGTCACTGAGTAGACAAGGAAAGATTTTGGTATCACAGCTACAAAAAAATTTTCTTTTAATTTTCCTCAAGTTTATACCATTATGGGCGATTGGGTGGCATAACAGTAAAGATCAAGTGGTCTGGGTTCGAGTCCTGGTTAGGGTAACTGTGCTGTGTTCTTGGAAAAGACAATTAACACTCATAGTATGTCTCTTCATTGTCTTGGTAAACACAAAAATGAAACTTGGCTAACATCCAGCCATCTTGACCTTGGGCTTGGTCAATAACCCATAGAGACAAACTTTGAGGATAACTATTATAGAAACCTGTGTCATCAGTATGAAATGTTTGGGTTGAGTAAAAGATTTCAAGGGATTAATTGACCATAAGAAAGAGACATGTTTTCTTCCTTCTTGCTATAAATGTTCATGATGTTGCACAGCTACAAACATTCTCTAAATGTGACAAGCTCCACACACTTAGGTCATAGCTCCAGCTGTGACCATGTTTCAACTTCTACTGGTGGGATGTAGAAAGAAATGAATAAAAAATAAATATTAGAAGTGAAATAGTACCTTAGATTTGTCAACTGATTTTATCAGAAATGTTCTGTCCAGTGCCCAATCCAATATGTCCCAGGCTTCTTGAGAAATAATTTGTTTACCTTTTAATATTTTGCCAAAAGAAGGAATTGTACTGCAAACTTGAACCTAAAGGAACCAAGAAAAAAAAATAGTAAATACTTTTGTCATTGCCTTGAAAGTGGAAACTGTCTTTAAAATTAATCTTAAATTCTTTCAATTGATCTTAGAAAAAAACATCTGTGTCATCACCTGATTTGTGACCTTGAGCTGTTTTCTGTTATCATACATGTAGTTGTATATCTTGATATGAGCAACTGAAGTCTAACAAAGTCAATAAAATTTAGTTGAAATCCTGGGTGATATGTTGAAACACTGATTGACTGTGTCAAGTCTGTGTGTCATTTGCAATTATTATGCTTGTTAAACAATTGATGACTTTGTCATCTACTATAATATAACTTTATGTGACAGGCAAAAGACATCAAACATGCTTAACATACTTAGGTATTCTAGTAGCATACAACAGACAGGATCTGTCTGCTTTCAGTGGTGGAGATTAACAAATGACTGAACATGCCAAGTAAGAATCAAACTTTGTCATAGAAAAGCCTTTCGTCATGGTTTATATATATTTCCAATCATGGACTTATTATTGTAGAGTTCAGAAAGCAATAACCCCCCCCCCCAAAAAAAAAAAAAAAAAAAAAAAAAAAACCCCCCCCCCAAAAAAAAAAAAAAAAAAAAAAAATAATAATGGCTCCTTAAAAGTAGCCATATTTTTTCACCTTCCTTTGAACCCCGAAAGTAATGGTCCCCTAAGAAATAATGATTTTCTGAGATCTGTTTGTCTTTGTAGTGGCATTGCACAATAATGCGACTGTTTTATTGTTGCCTTACAGTAGCAACATGTGGTGCCTTCTTTGAACATACAGTCTGCTTTGTTTATGTGAGTGGTGAGTGACGTATACAAACAAAACTTTTGGTTTCATTATACGCATCCATGACTGAAAACTACTCTACAAATGTTTTTTTACCATCTGAAAATAATGGCTACCCGACCTCTTTTACCTGCTAAATCCGAGTAATGGGAGCTATACTATTGGTCAGGAATACTATGGTATTCAAACAAAGTTTGAGCAGGGTAAGAAAAACATGTTTTAGCTAAATCTGCTGCGGTATCTCCTAATACTGTGTATGTGAACTGTACACTGTGCACTGCGATCTTACAAGACCTCATGTGTGTAGCAGGTATAATAATATATTGTGTCTCCTCGTATGAAGTTACTGTTAGTAGTAAGTGCATGATACTCTAGTGAAAGGATGTTTTTCTTGACTCTTGAATACCTTGAGTGGATATCATTTGAAATGTGCTAGAGATTCTGTATGCAAACAAAATACGGAATGAAAACCTTCAGACTTGATTACACATGACAAACTCTACAAACTGTACCCTAGATGTGTACATATCTGGCCCGACTGTACACACCGAAATGTCATGGTTACAAAGCCCTGAAAAGCCTCAAGCCAGGTCTGACTAAATTGCACTAACAAGACAGCAGTACAGTCCTACTTTTCACGCTAGCTTGTATGTTAATATGCCTCAAGAAGTATCTGCTTGATTCAGAGAAGGGTTTCTACTGTCTACATGGTAGCAGCAAGGACAATATGAACAATAGAGAATATGTACACTGGTTTCCCTTAACACTCACCAGTCTCTGAACATTCTTGTTACCGTCATCCTCTACATATGCAGAAGGAAAAGGTCTCAATATACTATCGTGTCTGTAGCTTTCCAACGCTGACATAAACAGACTCCATTGCATATCAGCAGATGACAAGTCAGATTCAAGTCTTTGTAACACACGATCTTTAGCTCCTCCACAGTCCATCATTTTACGGGATATAAAGTACTTATAATGCTATCTCTTTCTCAAATGGTTGTCTTGAAATTGCGGTTACTAAGATAATAGTTACAAAATGGTTTGGAATCATTTAGGGCCACGTAATCGTCCGCCATCTTGAAATATAGGACTCGAAGTGGCTTTTGGGGATTCAATACCAGGCTCTCGCTTTTTCGGAGTGGCCAATCAGAGGGCAGCGCGCCAATGTTGAAAAAGAAATTTTTTTTCGCAACACATGAACATTTCGACTTGACTACAGTTGTTTTGAGTTGCAGAGATGTCCGTAAAGCAGATTTATTATTCAGAGAAATACTACGACGACATATTTGAGTACAGGTAATACTTTGACAAACGTTATTAACTCTTTTCTTATGCAATCAAAAAATGTGAGCTTAAGTCTGAAAATTCTTCGGCTAGAACTCCAAAGTGGTATCTGCACCCTCGCAAGTCATATCGACGTTTGCAGTGTATTCCTGTTTTAGTTCAAGTTCTTCCTTCTCTGTGTGCTTTAAAATTTCGTAGTATGGCACGAACTGATGTTTTCAAATTTTGTGTAATTCTGTGGGCTCTCGTGTGATAGTGACATTCTTAACACTCTGAAAATTAAAAGGCTTGGTTGTGGTTTAGCAACAAGAAAGAGAACATGGCGGCACAGTTCAAGGTTCGAACTGCTCTAATCTATATATTCGAGTTTCTAGCAGACATTTGGATCTCTCGATAAGCTATTATTTTCGGCCTTTATAGACATGTCTTGTTACCCAAAGATATAGCCAAGCTTGTCCCTAAAAGACATCTTATGTCTGAAACTGAATGGCGAAGTCTTGGTGTTCAACAGTCGCAAGGGTGGGAGCATTATATGAAACATGACCCAGGTATGTATTCATGCTTGATAAGGAAATTAATTGCTTACAAAATAAATTTACGAGTTTTAAACCTTCCATTTAAATTGCTCAAGGTATTCAAAGTAGAAAATTGTTCTGTGAATGTATCTGTAAACAATGTCATTTTGTACATGCCGCAAATCCATAATCTTGTAAGCTTGATGCCAGGCCCCCAGCATAATTGGTATACAAGCTCATTTCATTTTGGCTAAACCTCAGAATACCCGACCACTTCTTCACATCTCATTGAATCACAAAAGGGCCTATTTTGTTACGCTTCATTCAACAAAAGGTTTTGACGCATGTAAAAGATGATTGTGGTCCAAAGTGCCCTTACATTCTGTAGTTACTGACCATGTCTCAGTTGCCTTGATAGCTTTGTTAGACGATAACTGATGGTGGTGGAATCAATGGTTCAGGCTTTATTTTTGCCACTGCTGAAGTTGCATAATTTCCCAATCTAGAGGCATATTACAAAATCAAAATGTGACAGTTTGAGCATATTGGTGTAGAATGGTCACAGGATAGAAATTCATTTGCATACCTAACTGTGTGTAGATTTCTCACATCAGAAAAAGACATCAACACTACGCTATTACATTACTTATAATAGACACCATATAACAAATAACAATGTTCGGTTGTCTATGTGCTAATTAACTGTTTAAAAACTGATACTACCAATTTGTCAAGGATTTGTTGCTAGGGAATGCTTCAAACTGGTATATTTTAAAAGCTAGACCTACTTAGGATAAGCTTTTTGCACAGGTTTATTTCATTAAAGAGTTCTGTGAAAATTTCATATCACAGCCGTATTTGACCAGTCAGAAAAACAGAAAAAACCCAAAAACATTAAAAGGCGTCTAAATCCAGACATTTTTCATCAGTGCTACATATACATAAGGGTTTTATGAACTGTAAGTGCATCATCATAGAAGTTGTTAGGTAATAATAAACATCCATGTTAACAGACTTTTTACAGCAGCTTTTCTCTTTTCCTTGTAAACAGTAATTCCATATGTTTGATTATAAAGAAGGGTAAGTTATTTCCGATTTAAAATTCTAAGGTGTGGTTTGAGACTAGTGATAGTTAGAAATCATATTTTTTCGAAGCAAATGTTCCCTCGAATGAAGTTCACCAATAGCAGTGCAAAAGGTTCCAAAACAACTTTCCTCTGAATACTGTCTTCAGCAACCCTTAACAACTGCTCTTAATCTGTAGTTAGGAAGAATGCCCCTTAAATTTTTGATTAACCATAATTTTGCTATCATTTGTGCTTTCAGAGCCTCACATTTTGTTATTTAGAAGAGAAAAGAACTATATACCAAAGCAATAGAACACAAGCAAGGACAAAACTACCATATTATTTAAAGCTCTTGTTATTTTCTTTGTATTGCCTCTAAATCCAATAATAAAAATAAGTGTTGTTAACAATGAGCTGCAAATTTCCAAGAAATTAACTGAAAATGCTGAAATTGAAATATATTAATATGTATTATGAATCATAATTTATTATTTATTCATTTTTTCAAATAATGTTATTTCCAGTGTACAGATACATGTAATTTGTATGTTAAAAACATGAATATTATTTATTTAAGCACATTATTTGGCTTCTCTTCAAATCTCTAATGTATTAGATGTGTGCACAAATTGAAATTAAAGCAAGTAACAGAAGACTCTTCTCCTTTGTAGTGTAGTTGTTGAGTGCTGAAGTTTTCAATAGCAATACTAAAACAACCAGGGTAATAGTACACAGTCAAACCTTGACTACAATGCCCATTTTTTGTCCTGGTCAGCAGTCCAAACATTCTCTTATTTTAACAGCTCTACAACAGCCACCTCTCCAAAATGGTGATTGCCACTAAAAAAGAGTGTCCCAGCTGCCAGAATAATCTCAACAGCAAGTTAAACAACAACAGCTGAAAGTTGTGTACAAAACCAAACTTTGTTTGCTGCAAAAGGTCACTAAACTTGAACTGTACTGCATGTCTTTGGTGTCTGTTTCTGTTTTTTTGATACAATGTATCTTCTGACTATGTTACATATTTTATGCAACAATAAATATCTTAAATAAATGTTGCATCCTCTGGAAAAAAATAACAAACTGGTGTCCTATACTCCTATCCCCACTTTCCTTTGTCCCTAAGGAAACCATTATGGAGTGGTAGTAATAATGGTGTCTTAGACCTTAAAAACTGAAATGAAAAAAAAAAACTTACTCAAGGCAAATTATTCAACATGCAATCTAATTGGTTGGAAATGAAACATACTCGTGAAGAAAAACATTTAGAAACTTTAAAACCATTTAAAAATTTAAGTGTTTATGGTGAGGTTCATAGTTATTAAGATCTATTAATCAAGTCTTGAATACCAATACCCTTGCCTGAATGTGAGGGAGGTACCAAAGACCTTGGGGATATATAGAAAGACACTTGTGACAAGTTTTATGCATTGATTGGTACTGATTATCATCAGAAATTATTTTTGTAGTTGCAGTGATAAAATGCTTGACAATATTTGTCTTTAATGCTTTTATGAAGTCAATTTATCATAACCCTTTTTTTTTCAACGATAATCATTGACAAAATAACAAGAACGCTGGTTAATGTTGACCCACAATTAAAATTTGACCAAAGTATTTATTTGAGGGTCCCCTATACTCCTTTCCAAAATTCATTCACGTAAAAATATTGAGCCTTTTCACGCGTCACGAAAAATTCCAAAAATTCTTTCACATTCACACAAAAATCAAGGTGATCACGTTTCATGTATAAACAAAAAACGATTTCACGGATTAATAATTTAATCTTGTCAATCTTAAAAGCCAGTTTAAGTGTTGATGGGCTTCTGACAGCAAAAGGTAACATAGTGTCTGTTACTGTCTGGTAATGTCACGTCTCACAAGTTGTTCAGTGACATTCAAAACCCACCCACAGCATTGAAAACAAAGACGAGCATTTGCTGACCCTGTGACACTTTAAAATAACCAAAAATTAAATCACACAAAACAAGGTCATTCACGAGTCACGTTTAATTCAAGTTATCATTCACGGGTCACGTTTAAATCAAAAGTTGCATTCACAGGCACATGAAAAGATGCTCGAAATGAGAATCACGGATCACGAATAAATAAATGCTTAAATCATGTGTCACAAGAAAATAAATTTCCCAATCACGTTTCACGTAAAAAGTATAGGGGACCCTCTTATTTTTCTTGTATAGAAATATTTTCCTTTTCATATGTTTTGTGTGGTTGAAGATCATTCAAACTCCAAATTGAGTGACAAGCAAAATAAGCAAAAAAAACCTTGCTGAAAGGTTACAAAGCTGAAATCAAAATTCTCGCTAATCCTGGGTGAGCTTAATCGGGTTTGAACAACCCTGATGATTTTAAAAAAAAAAAAATATTCCTGACGACAGGAATTATCGATTGTTATCGACTTTTGCCAATTGATAGCAATCGATATGACATTTTTTCTGTCATTTATCAATATCGATTTCGATCAATAGCAATCGGCGATTGATATCGATTTTTATCGATTGACTAAGCCTGGCCTTTTGAACTGCCTTGTTCGATCGCTTGTTGCACTTCATTTACTTCATTTACCCGATAGGCAATAACCTTTCTTTGCAAAAACATGAAAAAAACAACTTGTTCCTCTATCTCTCGAGTTAGCTTGCATTTGTCTGCATTCTGTTAGATATTAAATCCTAAAAACCTCAAATCTTGGTGGTCGCCTCAGCTTAACCTTTAGAACAACTTTGCAGTCAGGCGTTGCTGTTTTTCGTCAAAAGCAGATAGGGGACTGGAACGTGAAATCTGTTAGCCAATTGGATCTCGCGATGATTCCACTTTCGACCAATCAGAGCACAAGCGGTACAGTTTATAATTTCAATTCATTTCGACCGTTGTCACGAGGGTTACGTTATTCTGACTTTCCTACGCATTGTATGTTCTTCGTTTGCTTGTTTTTTATACCAAGGAATTCCACCTAAAATGTCAGTAAAAGATATCTACTATTCCACAAGATACTCCGACGATACCGGCGAATTCGAGTACAGGTAAGAGCAGTAAATTCAAATGCTTGATTAAAATTACTGAATGGAATCGTTACAATTCTCAACGTACCGAGTGACGAGTTTTTACTCTTCTTTCGATCAGCTTGTTGCAGAGGTTAAATGAATAAGTTAAAGAAATTTCAGTGATTATGTGCAAATCGAAAAAAAAAACAGTAGTTTTTTTTTTTTTAATCTTTCCGTCTACACTCGGCTTGCTTTGTAAGCACGAGGTACCATTAGGCGATGACCATCTGTTTACTGCAGTTTTCTTTCTAACGAGATTCATAATTTTTCCTTTTGCACACATACAAGGCATGTTATTTTACCAAAGGACATCGCCAAGAAAGTTCCAAAACGACTGATGAGTGAACAAGAGTGGCGAGGCTTGGGCGTTCAGCAATCTCAAGGCTGGGAACATTACATGCGTTGGGATCCAGGTAAAGTCGTTAATTGTAAAATATTCTCGTGTTGATTTCTGGACATCTTCCTCTTACAGTCCTGTACAAAAAGAAAACTACGCTATACGTTTAAGTAGGCTAATTCTGAACTTCAGTAATGAAGGTAAACTTTTGGTCTTTCATTATTTGGTGTACGCAGTTCTGAAAGTCGCTTCCCCAAAACTCAATAGTTCTCTAAACACGGTACAGGCTGGCTGACTAACTTTTTCAATGATTTGTTTTCAGAACCACATATACTATTATTCAAGAAAAAAGTAAAATAAACACGTCAGAGGAGGAAATATATTATTTTTATGCATAAATAAATCCATGAAGGAAGACCATGCATGTGATTTTTGAATCTGTACTGAAGAGAACTGTTCCTGATGAAGATCACAAGTGGATGTATCTGCTGGTTGCTGTGACAGATCTGTCAACTTTTCACTCGTCTTGACTGTTTGTATAGTGCTGCAATCTCTTTCATTTACTATTATCATCAATATTCTTTGTAAATAAGCATCAGTTATTATAAATAATTAATTTAATATACCACTCTTTGCATGTTACTTTGTAAGTTAGAGCAATATTTTACAGCATGTTCCATTTGTTGGCCCTGTTAGATAGACCGATTGTTCATGCAAGTTGTAATAATCATTTATAACTGTCTGAAGATCAGAATGTTTCATTTGTAGGCCCTTTTACATGGGCTAATCTTCATGCAAGTTTTTGTAAAACAAGCTGCGATAAACATTAGAAAAATGGGTAACACATGTACAGGTGTAATTATAAGAATCAATGTAACTAATTTTATTCAGGGCTAATGTTGGGGTAAGGGTAAACGCAGAGGATTCCAGGGTTAATCTGCCTACAGTTAAGCCGCACTAATCTAAACTCTGTTGTTTCAAACTCAAAACCATTTCCCTTGGATTCCATTAGGCATTTACTCTCAGTTATTTTGAATTCCCGTTATTTCAAAGTAAATTTAATTTCTCCTGAATGATTAAACTAGCAGGGCTCAACTGTATCACCCTATCTCCCTCTCAACTCCAACCAGGAAGGTGGAAAAAAACCCATTTTATATTGATTACTGCCACATCACCCATTGCACATGATGTATCTGTTGCAGAGTTTTCAAAATCATCTGCCCGTTATCTAGAGACAAATTGCATGAATGATTCCACTGTGTAACTGGGCATTTACAACAAAAGTTATATTTTCTCACATAAGCTAGGCTCGCTTGTGTGTACCTTGCATTGTTGTCTTGGGTATCCCTGGGCAACAAAGCTGGAATTTCTAAGTGAAAAAGTCCGAGGAGAATTTAAGAAGAGAAGAAAGTAATGTGTTATCTTGTGATTGATGTTAAATATACAAGGTGGGCCTTTTGCAGGCTCCATTTGGTGTCTAATGTCCATTAAACATAAAGAACTTACAAAGTAAACTTGCTTAGATGGGAATTGAATCATGGGAAACTGACAGTATGTTTTATTATTTTAACAGATGTAGTTGAATTCTATTGGTTAATTTACTTGAAGTTATGTTGCCCCATTTGATGGCTAATTTTGTACATAATCATTATTTACAATATTTTAAAGTCAAGATAAAACAATGAGTATCAAACTGATTGTTGAGTGTCCTTTATTGTTTTGTTCAGTTATGGATGTATCTATCATCATTTTGCACTGTCATGTCTATAATGTCTTCAAAAACTCAATGACTTATTTAATTCAATGGAAATTTGAAAACACATGAAATGGTCCAGTTGAGTTGCCAATATGCATGTAGATTATTGAAAGTTGGGGTGCTATTCAAATTTTGTCCTTGTCTCGTGGAAACTGCTAAAAACTACTGGCAACTAATAAAGATAAAGTGTTGCTGTCTCTTTAACCTTTTATGCAGTGTATGTGTTTCTTGTGAATGGGAAAGGTAGTAAAAGTCATCTTAAAACCTTTGTGACCAAAAAAGGTAGAAAAATTTCAGTGATAAAGCAAATATCCTGCCAAAGTTAAAATTCATTCTTAATCTCCTTTCAACTCTTTTGCAATGAAGTGTAACAGTTTTCTCTGATAATATTAAACTAATTAGATTATGATCTTGATTTTTCAGAGTCAACTATTGCACATAGAAATGAAGAGCCAATAATCTAATTATTGTTTTAGTGTAAATCTACTAGTCCAAAACTTTCTAAATCCTCTTTACATTTTGTTAAAAAGTGCACATTGCCATGCTACTTGATATCCATCAAAATAGATACTAGTGTAACTAATCAGAGAACAGCATATTTATGATAGAATGGTAGCAGATTTATACCAAAATCAAATAAAAGACTGAAAAAGTCTGTTTACAATGTAGAAATACATGTAGGTGCCATGTATTGACTTAATATAGTCTTGTCTTGGCAATTTGTATAGGATGTGTGTGTTACATTGGCGTTTGATGACAGTAAACTAGAACTTCTGATCCAATACGGCCCTCTGGAAAATGGGTATGAAAAAATGCTGCACACTGCAAGTGAAACAAACTTGGTTTAAAACAGGACTTTTTTAATGAAATTGAGCACCTATAACCTGCTATTAGGGAAAGCAGAAAAATCAGACTGTCCTGTATGGGGGTATTCTGTAAAATTGGGTGGGGGTGTGCCGTTGGGACACTGAAACCGTTACTCTACTAGACTAGTACATAATAAGCTATTCTAGTCTAAAACCAAGAGCCCTTACCCTACCCAAGACTAGCTATCGTCTATGCAGAAACTTTATCACTATCATAGTCCATTATATGCTAACTAACCAAAATCTTACAAAGTCACTTCAGAGTTTTAATTTGTATTGTAGAACCCTGGCTAAAGAACCCTGTTCTAGATGAAAACTGTCTCATTTCTTTACCCTATCACAGACTAAACGGCCTGAAAATCATCAGCTCTTTACAGTGGCACATACCCATATAGCCTATATTTGGGAGTACTCTTCTCCCTAGGCTGTCATGCCAAAGGACTTAATTATGTGTTAAAGGGTACTTCTTTCGCATTAATTTGGAGAAGAGAATAGAGCACACAAACATCTCAAAAGTAAGATAGAATGCCCCCCCTTTGTAGTTTCAACATTTGTTATGTCAATATGGTGTTAAAAAAGAAGGATTTCCTATGCATGATGAATTTATGCATTGACATTCAATTATATAAAATCAATAGCATTATTTTATGTTAGCTACAACCAAAGAACAAAACCAGAAGTAAACGGGGTTTGGGACTGACCTCTCTGTACTGGAAATCTTCTAAAACTCTTGATATATCCTATGATGAGAAAAAAAACAATAAGTACCCAAATGGTCAGCTAGGGAAATTGAGGTATTGCATGAATTTTTACGCATTTTTGGGTTAATTAAAAAGTTGAATTGCAGAAGTCTCCAAACCTGTAGGATGTGTTTTAGTAGTTCATATAAGAAGCAAGCTGAAACAACTTTGTTCTGTCACAGAGCAATTTTCACTATTATATTGAGTGCCATAAATATAGATTACTTCATAGAAAGTGCGCCGTACGGATTTTTATTCACGAGTTGCAAAACTTTGGAAAACGAAC
>OMLO01002610.1_pt1 | contig 14655 bp, 9 predicted proteins | sample 1674811 | NCBI WGS metagenome assembly OMLO01 (sample SAMN06265003, study PRJEB25207) | coral metagenome | isolation source: Coral host | place: Mexico:La Bocana,Puerto Morelos, Mexico | collected 2008-11-13
TACATAAAAGAACGAATCAACGATCAAAAAACTATATGCGCAGGGGGGGTCACCAGTAACACCACGTATCTAGGAAATATGCCAAGGGTGTCCGCTTAACCCTTTCGCCACGGGAGAGCACGTTTGTGCTTATGACGTCACTGTGGCTGATTTTGATGAAATTTTCACACCAAAATGGTCTTGGAAAGATCTACTCATTGAAAGCATAAAATGGTGAACCCCCAATACATGATGTGGTTCACCACCCCTTGAAGAGTTGCAACTTTTTTTCCAAAATAATTTTACGGTCTGTAATGCATTTGTTATGAACCTATTCGTTGAGAGCTTTAAAATAAGGTATAGTTTAGGGTATACTTGATGAATATGAAGATTTCGACTTTTTTGAACTTTTTCGTTCTGACTTTTTAAACCATCATTTGTCAAATCTACTACTTTTTTCGTGTTTTTTGATGCGATTTTTGGAACACACAGGTCAAAAGCTTTCAAATGGTATATCATACATGGGTATAGGGAGTCTATTAATTAAATTGAAAAAACTCCTTGGTAATTTAGTGCTGAAAGGGTTAAAGAAGCAACGTAACGTCTTTGCAATTGTAAATTTTTAGCCTTAATTTTTCATGTTCGTTGTTTGTAATCTATCGTCCTTGTTCCTTTGTGGTTTCTCGTTATCTCTTTTGTGTTTTTCTTTCTAGTAAACTCTTATTTAAAGCTTCGTCTAATTTAAAGAACAAAAAACTTTTCTCATCTCGTTTATTCTTTGGATAAAAAAAACAGAACAAGGCTATGAAAGCAAAGTTAGGAAGACGGTGGTTGAGCACGTCACAACACAGAATGTAACGAAGAGATCAACTGGAAGGAGGCGGCGATCGTGGAAACCAAAAAGAAAATAAGACAAGGGAAAGTTCACGAAGGGGATCGCGTCACTAAGAGAACAACACAGAGGCCGAATAGAGATCAATAGAGTGCTTGATTCTTTCGAACAACTTCACTCTTACAAAACCCTCCTAAATCGCTTCTTTGATTTAGAAAATGTAGGAAAAGCGCAAGAGAATAGTTGATCCATAATAAAACACACAAACGAACTCTAGTGAGAATATCTTTCAACAGCAGGCGCACAGCGGCCAACCAAAAAACTGAGGCCGCGGGCGCAAAAAAGACAACAAAGTCCGCCATATTAAGCTGAAACTGAGCTTTAATTTAAAAGCATTTTAACCTTAGAAAATTCAGATTCCCGTGAAGAGTAAGATTTGCTTTATTTATTTATTTTATTTATGAAAAATTAATTTTCACTTCGATCCTTAAATGCGGTGGCTGCGCCCGCGGGACGAGCAGCAGCCAAAACTGAAATGACACGATCGATAAGATAGTCTTTTAATTCACAGCTAACATAATGCTAAATTAAAGTTGCTTTTCCATTTTCTAATGCTAAACTCGAGAATTCTTGGTTTAATCTGACGAATAACGAGACATGTGTTAAAGATATTCACACAACTACATTATCCTAACTAGAGACACTCGGCCGACCGGCGACGGCCCAGTTGCCGGACGCGTACGACTAATTTTGGCGACACAAAATGTCAGGCCAGTAACGTTTTTCCCGCCTGCTTGAATCCCAATTGCAATTTAGGCACGCAGTTCATATGCAAGGGGATACTAGCCTATAACAGCGTAAAATAATGTGCGGCCTTTTTGGTTTGTAAATCTAGACCATATCGATACTTTCTTCTGTGAATTGATTCTGAGCTCATTTCAGTCTTTCGGAGAAATATTCTCTCGCGGTTTAGATCAAGCTTTTGTATCTCAGTTTACGTAGGGCAGCTGCTTCCCAGTAAATAAGACAAGTATTTAATGAATGTTCGGTCAATAAGCGGCCATTTAGGCGGGTACGGCTTACGGCAAAACTGCGACAAGTGATTTTTGTTCAAACATTGCTTTGTGGGTTTGGGGCCTCTGTGTATCATGGGGAGGAACAGAGATTATAATACGGTGACGCGTGGCGACAGAAGAGCCATTTTGAGGCATTTAATAAGTTTTTATCAACAAACAAATGTGGCATGTAACACAGAAAGGAAGGTGATGTTTACTAGTCCACTCAAACAGTTTCCATTGTCGTTCTGTCATATGCCGTACCGCTGTCAGCTTATGAAGGGTCGTACTTGGTGAGTTTTATATTTCTTCGTTTACAAAAAGCAGAAAACGCCTCATCAGCCATCTGGTCGTAACTCAAACGCGAAGGACACTGAAGAACATTCCTCTGTTTATGCCAACCTAAGTGACAATGGCTCCCAAAAATTTGTAGCAAATCTCTAAAGGTAAACATGTGTTTAGTTCCGTTTGTATTCAGATTTGTGGGAAGATAAATCCCCTTGCTACCTTAGGAAGGGTGTTTTTTCTGTACAGTAAATAATAATGAAAATTACGAAGAAATATCATTACCTGTGAAAAAAACAAAATATACCCGTTCTACAGAATGCCATTTCAATTTTGTCAACTTTATTTTAAAAAGTTTTGTTAGGAAATTTGTATAGTTTAGTTCCCTTACGCTCACTAAAGGCTCTTGCACTGAAGGCCCTCTCGTGTTGTAAAAATGTATAGTTGGCGCAAAACTGAAACGTGATATTTTCAGGAGTTCAAAAGGAATTAATTTGAGGCCCTCGAACTTTCTACTCATCACTTTTCTATTCAATAAATGAAATGCGATTGTCTCTCTTTAAAGCATCTTTAACTTAGCGAAAACTTCCTTTTGTTGTTGTTTCAGTGGATAAATGAAAGCCCGGTTATCGAGGCTGCATTTACCACAGAAATCCTAACTTATTTCTGGGATCGACTGTAGAATGAACTAATTAATTTTGATTTTCTCTTAACCAATGAATCATACGTATCAGCACAAGGTGATGTGAATTGGTAATTAATAAAACGAAAAGACAAACAACAGTTTACGAAAAACAAATCCCTCGTGATTTGTTGATATTTTTTGACAATATTTGTCGTGAAAAAAAGTGAATTAATTCGGACGAAGTCAATATTTAGGTTTTATTTGCAAGGTCCGTTGTTTTCGGCAATTATCAGAGGTTGTGAGGTGCGGTTTGCATCCATATTTTATAAGTGAACATTCTTTAATTATGAACTGCGTCAAGAAAACGTGTGGTTTACGGTAGAGATAAAACCAGATTCCATTTACGGCTTTTTGCCATGTACAAAGCAAAATTTGATTGCCTAAAGTGCTTTTCTATAACGAGAAAAGTACAAGGCCACTGGAAATCAATTATCCATTGTGTCGAGCCTACCTATCTTGCAAAAGGTTATCAGTACATTTAAGTTTACAAATAATATTTGTAAGATTTAATTACATCAGTTACGGTAGCAAATTAAGGAAACTGCGTAGTTCCATGTAACTTTTTTCAGAAATAAATTCAAAATAACTTCGAGATGACATCCGGTTGCATTCTCTTTACGAGGAAAAGAAACCTGAAATTTCAGATATTTCAGCTGGTGAAAGGCATTTTTACATAGTAATTGTAAGACTTTTTAATTGAGTTTTCTGTTTTGATCCTGATGAAAGATACTATCAAGCTGCAGAAAGACGTTTAGTTTCAAATATAGCTCAATTAAGGAACCGCTACGATGCGATTTTTCCTGGCAGTTTCTAAGTCTTTATTATCCATGGTCTTGATTTCAAGTTATAAAAACAATTGAAAGAAACCGTGTCGAATTTGCTCCTCTAGTTAAATTGATTTTATCGTAATTCGTGAAAGTAAATAATTTATGCTTGACGTTGAAGATGCGGTCGTGGCCATTACGTGTAACACCTGCATACTTGGTGAAGTAACGACAGAGACTAGAAAACTCACACACACACACACAGACATTTGTACTGGACGTACATCTGGTGTTGCTGCGGTAGATAGCGGAGAGTGTTCTGTTTTTTGACTTGAAACGATTACAGCGTGGGTTAGTTATTAGATAAGTAACAGTACCTCGAATGAACGAATTTATAAAGAAATAAGGAGACAGTGGACGAAGTCTGGTACCATCAAAGTGAAATCCATTGGCAAAGCTAAAAGTATTAAGCGGTGAGTGTAAAACTTTAACGCAAGATTTAAAAGCAATATTTTGAAAATTAGGTGCAAGCTATCCCCTATAGTAGTTGTTTACTTTCGATGTTTTATAGCTGTAAAGAATTTCCTCCGAACTGGATAACTTATTCTACAACTCATTAATATTTTATCGAGATACAAAAGAAGGAATCATGACCTTGATGATGATATTTGAAAATTAGCATCGATTTTTGCGATTTTATTTCTCCTGATCTCTCCTTTCGTTTAGTTCTATTAACAAAATATGTCAAATGCTAGGCTCAGTCTATGCTTCATCTCTTTAACAAACAACCCGACGTTTGTTGACTGCTGCGCGTGGAAGTTTTTTTAATTTAACTAACCTTGCTAACAAAATTTGCAGTACATGCAATTCCTACGACACTAAAGATTTTTGTTCTTTTCCGTCTATCATCTCAAATTCAAAACTTACACTACTTACAAGGAGATCTCGTACAGCTGATTCTTTTTTTTAAATGCGATGACAAAGTACTTACAACACTTTCTGTATTTCTTTGTTCTGTTTTCTTTTTTCGATAAACAATTACCATCACTTACAAAATAAAATAGTAAAATACGGCTTAGACTTCTTAAAATTAAAATTAAAGACAGCTATCCAGTCGCGCTACTAAAAGTTCCGCAAGCCGCAGTTTCCAATTTTGCATTGTTCATTTAATTTTCAATATATAAATATTATCAACTCGGAAAAAATCAGAGTACCAGATAATACCCTCGATCGCCATAGAGTCTCCAGTTGCTCAGTGGTTAGGGCATCCGACTAAATCACGGATGATCGCGGGTTCAATTTCTCTTTGGAACTCGGATTTTTTCCGAGTTGATAATATTTCTATTTTGAAAATTGCTTTGTAAAACGCACTCTGGGGGTTGGTTCATTTAATCTAGCTAAGAATTCATCATGAGAAATGTTTTGCAACTGCAAAGATATTTCTTTTAGAGTTTTCGTGTAGATGTTTATCGATTCATTGCAAGTTATGTGTTCTGATGAATTTTGATTCTGTAAGACATAATGAACATGTGTCATCAATGAGCCGTTTATATTTCTTCAATTCTTTCCTTGTCGGAATAATCCTATGGAGAACTTTAAAAGAAAACTGTCGTAAAACTGTTTTTTCAAACGACAAAAAAAAACTCTAAGAAACTCTAAGACTTAAAACTGTTGTCGACTCAGCGCCGCACAAATTTCATTAAAGGCACAATTTCGGTAACAATTTAGAGTTCTGTCCTCCAGCTGATGGTATTATTCAGCTTGCCAGGAGTTGGAGAAGTAAAAATAGGGCCTTTCTCTACAGATCTGATAGATCGGCGATTTGCATGATTGCGTCATTTGACTACATTTTGGTGTCTCATGCTGATTAAGGCAACCCACTGGGGCTAGAGGATTGAAATGATAAAGAAAAAAATTAAATGAATTCTGGTAGTTGGAGTCAATTGACGACATCGTGCAAATCTACCAATGTGCGACAACAACTAGAATTAGTTCAAGTAATTGATTTTCAAGTGGAAACTGATTTGAGATTCCTCAAGGGTCTGGATTTAATAAATAACTTAGGAGGTTCCACGATCAAACCAATGTTTTAGCTAACGCTTCCAAAAGAGACTGCTTTGGAATGTCAAGAGCATTGACATTTTGCTTTTTGGTATGTTTAACTTTCCTCTCAGGAGGTGCCTAATCAAAAAAGACTAAGCATGTAAATAATTATTTGTTGACCCTAACCAGGAGACTGATTGTGAGAATATTGTTACAGATACGCGCGCTAAACGAGATCATGAACAGCAGCAATGAGATGACCAATGGTACCCATGATACACCACTGGAGTGTTCCCCTCAAAAGCAGTCGGCCGCGGAGGAATGGATAAAGACCATTGTGTATCTGCTCATCCTATGTTTGGCCTTATTTGGAAATGCCATGGTCATATGGATAATATACAACCACAGACGAATGCAAACAGCAACTAATTATCTCATTGTCAATATGGCGGTGAGTTAAATTAACGTTGGATATGCATGTCACATTGTACAAATATATTACTCAAAAAAATTATTTTATCCCAAGAGATTTGGTAACATAGTTTATTCCGAGCTGCCTGTGTTGCAAGAACTTTGTTTATCGTAAGCAATATATTTGAATGAGGATGTGGTGCGCAGTGGCCTCATGGTTAGTGCATTCGACGCCAGATTCGAGCCCTGGTCGGGGACATGGCGCGTGTGCAGATTTTACATTATCTATATTGCCGACTTTTATTTCATTACAAGAAATTGAGTAGCATTGCCAAAAGGAAGAAAAGCACTCTTTCGAATTCTGAAAATTAATATGGTGTATATCTTATCGTTCGTTGTTTATATACGCTGACCTCTTTTGTTCTGAGGTCTGGGGCATTATTTAACTAAAGTTTCGCGTAGGCTTGTGAATGGCGCAGGTCGCGCCTTATTGCACCTTGGAAAGTGCTGATCAGGATACATCCTCGGAGACCCAGGGGCTGTCGCCCAAAAATATCGCATCGTCCCAACAGCCTCTGGGTCTCCGAGGATGATCAGGATAGTATTTTATGTTATTATATGGCTCTCTCACAAGGACTGGGAACTACCGAATTCACGAATTTGATTGGCTGAAATCGATATTGACAGCAGTCTAGATTTTCCCATCTAGACCGGCATCTAGACCGGCATCTAGACCGGTTTCATTTTGCTTGAAAAAGTAGCAAACTAAAAAACGAAATGCTCACCATTTTCTTTTATTTTCTTCTCATTATGGAAGTGCCAGAAAGCCTGATGACATAAAAAGTAAAGAGGACGAGCAGGTTTAAATTAAGCTCGTTTCCGTTCGGAAGCAAATTGTCAGCAAGCTAGTTACATTAAACGAATTAAAGTTTTCTTCTTTAATTTGCCATATAATAAACATCTTATTAACCGAACCAAGTCGGTCTGTATGGGAGAATCTTGACCTCGGTCGTGAGTACAGACCTCACTGCGTTCCGGCGGTCGGTAGTCACGACCTCGGTCAAGTTCTTCTATACTCCTGTTCGGTTAATAAGAGCTAAATATTATTCCTGATGGGCTTTAACATTAAAATTTTAAAATTAAAATTTGAAGTGAACATAGTTTATGTTACGTAATAAGCTTATGTAATTGTTTTTGATTTTGTCACCTCTCAAATGTTGGATAATTAGTGTACATTGTTCCCCAAGCCAAATCTATGCAGAGACGATTCTAGAACTTTCCCTATTTACAAAAGTATATAAATTGTAAGTTTGGCAGGACATCCAATTATTCTGAAGGTGTGTTGCGCAAGAAATAAAACGTTTTTTGCGAACAGGAGTCACGGTTAACAGCTTAACTGTTGACAATCCAGTACACAAAGCTGTTTATCATTTGAAGATGTTTTTCTCATGTCATAATAGACACACCTTTCCATGATTGACTGTCATCTGCTTATTCTTTTTTTACAATCTTTTATAACAGGTTGGGGATCTCTTCATGGCCATTATAACAATGATACCTCATGCAGTCAGCATGCTCCGCGGCACTCACTCATGGGTAAGCGACGCGTTCTTTGGACAGATATCCTGCAAACTGTTCATGTTCGCGCAAGGCTGTTCAATGGCTTGCTCCATCTTCACTCTTACAGCATTGGCGTTTGAGCGCTTTTTTGCAGTCGCTTTCCCCATGTGGAAAGTCATTACTAAAAGACGCACGAGATGGCTGATAGCAGTGATATGGACAGCTTCCTTCGCCTACCCAGCGCCATTCTTCTATGCCGCGAAGGTTCACCTCTATGATGGCATCCCTTTTTGCGTTGAAGATTGGGCCCCAGTGTTTGACCCCAGACGATCCCAGGCGACCTTTACCCTTGTTTCGTTCGTATTCCTTTATGCAGTTCCTTTACTGGTCATCTCTGTTTTGTACTCCATCATCATTGCAAAAGTCTGGGGAAGAGACATACCCGGTAACGCTACTCTTGCAAATCAGCGGCTCCTCAACAAGTCCAAGAAAAATGTACTGAAGATGTTGATCACTGTTGTCCTCGCCTTTGCACTCTGTTGGTTTCTGATGCATCTTAACGTGTTGTTGATCGATTTTAGCAGCGTTTTCACCCCCTGTGGTATTCCCAAAGGACTCCAGAACACCGCCTTTTTGTTTGGACATGCAAACAGTGCTATCAACTGCTGTATATATGTGATTTTCAGCCAGGAATTCCGGCGGGGATTCAAAGAGATTCTACAGCCTTTGTTTCCGAAACGATCGGGTACGTTCCTGTTTGGCAATTCCCGAGCCAGGGCCACAATGGAAGCTACGATCGATCTACAAACCAGTTACAAAGGCCAACCACAGGCTCGAGCCTTCAAAATCATGGACAACGCAAGTTCCTAGAAGGAGTGTACAACAGACAGTCCTTTTTATTCATAGTGTACAGGCCAGGATTTCGACAATAATATCATGGGTGACAATTGGCGCGATCTTTCAGTATTTCAAGGCCTGGGGACCAGAATATATAATTAGCCTCCGACGCTGACGTTCTTGGGCTTAGGAACGGGAGGCTTAATATATAATACACTCTTTTAGTGCAAGAGAAATCTGGCTTTGCTAAAATGTAATACTTGTAAAATAGTCGTAAATATTGTAAAAAGATAAATAGAATAGACTCAGTTAACGGGGCTTCGTCATCATTGTCCCCTCGAAGGTAGTTAAACCAGTTGGTTTAGTGGGATAATAGAAATTGTTTTGGTCCATACTGGATGCCATGTATTGACACTCTAAGCTCCCGTCTAGAGCCTTACGGGCGGTGAAAGAGTTTTAAGTTCGTATTGAAATGGCTTGGAATCTTACTGGTCATATTGGGTTATATTAAAACGAAGTACAAATTAGAAGTACAATTCAGAATCACAGTAGATTTCACCTGTGGTGAGACTGGGGTGACAGATTATTTCAAAATAGTGTAAGTAGGCTACATGATCAACTCAGGGTTAATTTCGGGCCAAAATAGAAACGTGTGTAAAAAAAGCATAATCGTGTTCAATGAATAAAAAGATTTCATGGTTGCATAAAAATTTCCATCTTCTTTCCGTTTTTTGTTGTCTACAAAGCGAGCAGCTGTTACTTCTAAGAAAATATTTTTATGTTGCATGGCAACAAACTTGACCCACTTTTTATCATCAATTGCATTTATCCTAAAAACTAAGTCGGGGACCCACACAAGAAAAAAAAAACAGGGAAAATTATAAAAAATTCTGTGAGCAGATCTTGCTTAAACTAAATTTCGAAATTGGAGGAATTCCACTCGAAATTTTTTTTTTACAATTTCGCACATGCATTCCACTGTTGTTGAATATTTTTTGAATTAAAAATGTAGGGTCACCAAATCGGTTTTTTCATATTAGCTTCGTGGATAAGGATTTTTCGCGCACGTTCCACGCGCAAATTAAAAGTACAGCAAAGTTCACGCTGTTGTCGTTAGCAGCAGCTGTTAGCACTTAGCAGCATAAGCGGTAGAAGAAGACATCCTTAAATACCCAAAAGTGAGACTGGCCAAGTAAAAAGAACGAAAAAAACCTGAAGAGTAGTTGTTTTCCGGTAGCTTTTTAGAATGATAGCCGGCGCGATCGATCGCAACATCGACCTCACAATTTTCGTTTACGTTCCAGCACAACGGTTTAAAAGTATTTTTTTCCTCTGAAATTGCCTGAAGCTTGGGTGTTTTCCAAAGAAAAATAAGTGATAACGCAAACAGCTCACTAAACTTGGTGCAAAGAAATAATAAAGGGTGAAAGTTTCTAAAGAAACTGTGGTGCTGCGTCGGTGGGGGTAACAAGGTAATTTGGTTATATCAACTAAGTTGGCCACCGTAACGAGTTATAAAGCTGACGTTTCGAGCGTTGGTGCAAAGAAAGTTTTACGAAGGGGCCGCGCGCCGCCATGTTTGTTTGAAAGTTACCTCTCTCGGACGAAAAGCTTGTATGAGCTACCTTTGAGATCCACCAGGGTTCTCACATCCTCGAAGACCCAGGGGCAGTCAGTGGGGACGATGGAAGTCGGGAACACCGGGAAAAACCGTTGTTTGACTTCCCCTGGCCTGACTACCTTAAGTCTCCAACGACGAGGTTGTAACCACGATTGAAACCGATTGGTTACATTTGCTCGACTTTGTGGCTATATTTTTCCTCAGAAGAGTTATCTAAAGTGCTGGAAAGAGGTAAAATAATTTCTCATAGATGCTCAATTGGGGAAAAGGTAAGATTTCTTTTGGAAAATAACAGGACAAAATCCACTAGACTAATTCCTGTAATTAACCACAACCGTACAAAGAAGTTCTGAGTTGTTTATTCAAACCATTGCTACATTTTTGCAGTGTCTGATTGCTTACAATTTATTTAAACTTTTTTATTTTCAATTTTTAATTGAATCCAGACCATATAACGTGTCATTAGCGAGACAAGCTGGCGTGTCTCAAGATTTATTTTCGATTATTTTCGACTCTCGCATCCGTTGTCACACCTAGTTGAAAGCTTTCAGCTGAAAATGTAGCTTTATGAAAATGAGACATCACGATTATCATGTGATTTCCCTGCCCGAGTTTTTCTCAAACGCAAATCCTAAAGGATTGTTGATTGTTGCGTGTTTAAATTTCTGCGGCCTAGTATGGAGGCGTAGTGTAGACGGAAATATGGAAATATTTTGCTGCGTTTTTAGAGCGAAAGGACAAATTTCTCGGGGGTAGGGTGGAAGGGGCCTAATTGGTATTGTATAATCGGAAAGAAGAACGAGCTATCCAAAAGTTATTCCGCCCGCAAATCACGCCCGTCTATCAAGTATTAGTTTAAAACAAAACTACTGGACTGTTGGACTGGCACGGGACACAACACAGTTGTATCAATTCTGTGAAAGATTTATGTGGTTGCTTTAAGAGTTTCGTGCTTAATAATTGACAAAGGTATTTGTAGAAGCAACAATTGTAGACTTTGAGTAGACCCTGAGGCTTTGATGAACACAAAGCGAAAAAAAGGCGCGGCCAGTTATACAGTCGGTTTACGACGTCTTACGTATGAAGATCTGTAGTATTTGTGAAATCGGGAGGTTCTCGCCGTCTACAATGCTTTGTAGTCCCGGTATTACTGAAGATTTGTGTTGAATGTCTCCTGGATGGCAAACGTGATTACAGCAAAACCTCTTAATACAGAAGTCCGCTGGCTGTTTCACACTTTTAGAATTTGCAGTACATTCCTATCTTAAGACGTTCAGTAACAAAAATTACGATTCCCAGCAACCATGTGGCATGACCGAGACCAGGGAGCTCAAGCAATGATGACGGCGACGCAAAATTAAAAAAAAACACGAATTTTTATTGCCAATTATCCAGATCTGTTCGGTACACCCGTCAGTCTGAGAACTTACTCAAAAAAAATATAAGGCACGTGAACGATGCGAAATATTAACTATCGTGGCTCACGTTCTCCAAATTACGCAGAAGGTGGTTTTTTCATGTTGTTGTTTTTGCCGACGATGGCCAGGAAATGTACAAGACATATAACGCACGTGCCATTTGTCTGTTCATTAAATCTTCTGTTTGATGACGCTCTCGTTACCACTGGCGTCGTGGTTTGCTTAAGCTCCCTAGTATACTGTCTTGGGTTCCATAACGTTAAAACGGATGACGGATGACGTCTAACTATTATGTATTAGTATCAATTACCTACTGAGTGGACTAATGCAAATCCTGCATTTTGATTGGCTACGTTACTAGAGGACTATTAGTAATAGTCATCGAGTAACGAAATTCTTTCGTTTTATTCCCAAATAGTTCTTTCTTCAACTTGCATTTGCTAACTTTGTTACCGATATTACTTTTTCTGTCCGACTAGTTGGGTGATACTAAAACAATTAGACCCTTCGCCCTCGAGGGCCAAGGGTCGATAGCCCATTCGGCTTTGCCTCATGGGCTATTGACCCGTAGCCCGCAAGGGCTACGGGTCTAATTGTTAACTAGCCCGAAAGCAATTCTTAGTAGCCCTACAAATATCCCGAATTGTGTAAATCTTTAACTGTTCGAGCGTTTATACGATTACTCGTGTATTAGTTGACTGGGAAAGAAAAGAACACGCGTGCGTTAGTTTATAGTGCAGTGCAAATAAAAGATAACGATAAATTGATCTGCTCCCAGCCAATCACATTTAAGTAATTTTCTTAGTCATATAATAATAAACAAAAAACTTCACTTGCCGTCGGGCTAGCAAAGGACAAAGATCCGCCAGGCTCAAGCTATCAGGCACCACTTACTTTGCACGCTGAATGGCCAAAAAAGCCGGCTAGGCATGCTCAATGAGCTAGCTTAGTACTTTCTTGGCTATATCCCTGAAATTTATGAAAACTACTGGAAATATGAAGTATGTCTAACAAAGATTATGTATGCTCAGCAAGATAAGATGATGATGAAACAGCTTGGTTAGTCAGTTTTCCTGCTGCCACACCCTTGAGGGGATAAGCTCCGTTACCTAGCAACAGGACCACCGCAAGTACAATACAAGATGATTCCAACAATGTCCACCATTGTCCTGAGTGAAACCTTCAACGTAAAATCTCACAAGAAAATTACAATTACATCACGGGCCCTTACTTTCCATTGTGTCTTCCTGTAAACAACAAAGAACAAACAAAAAAATAAAATTACAATGCAGAAAAAAACACTAGTTACGAACTAATAGTAGACCATGTTAATGAGATGGACATTAACACAAAGAGGCATTTTTGAATAGTAATTCTTTAGTTAGTGTTTTTAAACTAAGTTGGAGGCAAGTAGCAGTCGTATTAAGAACTCGGTTTTGTTAGATCTAAGTTGAAGTCAAGTTACAGAGATACGCGAAAGGAATGAAAGCAGTTCTAATGCGAATCCACAGATTCCAGCGGTTGAGCCTCCATATGTGGTTGAAGATTACTCCAAAATGTAGCTTACATCACTTTGTTGGTCTTTAGCAGCAGAATCCACGCTAGAAGGTTGACTGAAGATTTTGCTGTCAAGGAAAACGCTTGGGATATTTGGTCCAAAGAATATCTTGGTGTTAGAGGCAATGGAGCTGTACTTGACCTGCTCCAGGTACTCAGGTGTCAGTTTTAGCTATAGAGAAAATATCACAGGACAGATCGAATGTTGGACTGAAATGTGTCACTTGATAAATTAAGATACATTTCGCTTTTACCGAGTCCGATTTCTAACGGCACTAGACGGAAATGACCCGAAAACAACAATAGGTCGTTTTACACTTGTGTGCTCAGTTACCTGGTGCAAGCAAGGCTGGCAGTGACCTTGCTTTGATGTAAACCTCTCCGCTTTTCTCATTTAAATGCAAATTAGTTAGCATTGACAACTTGATTTATACAACAAAAGCACTAAGGGCTGTAGCAAAACAAGATCACCTGCGGCCTTCATGTTCCAGGCGTTCAACCATTAGCCTGGGATCTGTGCGACAACGACGAAGGGAGAAAAACAAGGAGGCGGTGACTGCTGTATCGAGCAAGCGCTGCAGTCCTCGCATAGTTTTTCCGAAGCCGTTTTACGCACTGCTTCCCGACAAACCTAAAGCTTGGAAGAGACTACATGTATATTCAAGACGTAGGGCAAACAATTATTGTGTATTGGTCATACCGCGTCGTATGAAATTTTCGTGGGAGATCAATTTCACTGATTTTGGATTTTTCGAGTTTCGCGGGAACAAATTTTCGTAAATTTAGATTTGAGAATAATTTTTCGCGGATTTCATGAGTTGTACTTGAGAGTAACAAAACGGAAGCCATATAGTCGTTTTCGTTACACTGTTTGCAACCAATTTCAATATTTCAATGAAATTCAGCAATGTAAATAAAAGGAGTAAATTTTCACGGATTTATTCTTTTAGCGGGAGTTTGTTTTCACGGGATTCAAATTTCGCGGATCGATGAAAAATCTGCGAAATTCGAGAAAATTAGATCCTACGGAAATTTCATGCCACGTGATGGTACCTTATTGGCCTCGGCAAGTTTCACAGCAGTGTAAAATTCTGCGTCAGCTCTAGCTTTCATACGGGCCAGATGAGCAGCATCTAAAAACATAAGATACATACATGTTGAAAACAATGTACTCATCTATACACGTGTGTACATTCTGTACACCAGAGTAGAAAAAGCCACAGCACTGTCACTGACAGCTGAGGCTTGCACAGATCTTGGGTCAGCTGGAAAAACAATGAGACTACCAAATCTATCACAGCTACTTGTTTAATAGGCTTACTCTGCCACAACATTGATTGACAGGGGCTTATTGTCAGCTTCAGAGCAGTGGCTTGCTCACACAAAAGAGTGAATTTTGACCACACAAACACTAACACTGTAACAGCCCACACTACAGACCCCATGTCACTTGTCAAAGCAGAGCATTGGACTGAATGGTGAAAGTCAAGAAATCAGTAACATAGATCCCACTGCATTATACCACGTGGAGTGAAATCATTCACATTTTTAAGACAGTGAAGATGAACTTGAGTAAAAACACACAAGAAATAACACTGGATAATACTG
>OMLO01002611.1_pt1 | contig 14655 bp, 4 predicted proteins | sample 1674811 | NCBI WGS metagenome assembly OMLO01 (sample SAMN06265003, study PRJEB25207) | coral metagenome | isolation source: Coral host | place: Mexico:La Bocana,Puerto Morelos, Mexico | collected 2008-11-13
ATCAAACCTTAGCCAGAGGATAAAACTCTCCGTCAAACTTTGCTTTACTTTGATTGGCTGAGCGAAGAGAATCAGCACCTTTGGAGAATTTGTTCAGTTGATCTTCAGCGTCTCCTCGAATCCACTTGACCAACTGCAATGATACAACGACACGTGTTAATCCCTTAAGTCTCAATACTTCTAAATTGATCGCTATACAACTCTCTTACTAAAGTAAACAGGCCTCCAGTGTTTTATACTCACTCGACTTAAGTTCTCTCTCAATTCATGGACGTCGTCAGGTTGGGAACTTGTGACAACAGGCACTGAAGCAGTTTCACCTTTCCAGGCCTGGTCAAGTTGTCTTTTAGCTTGAATAAGTTTGTCACGGTACGGTTTGATTGTTTCCATCATGGGTGCATACAGCGCTTTCCTGGACATTACTGAGAAAGTCCTATCATATTCAGGTCTGAGTGACAGCTCATTCAGACGATCTCCCTCTTCAAGAGCAGCGTCAAGGGTTAAATCACTGAAATTGCAAAATATAGATGCCAGGTGATTGATGTTGTAACCATCACCCATGAGAGGTGCCCTATAAAATTTTATACGAGGAGGGTCCACCCAGCGGTCCACACTCAACCTTTTATATGCCATTCTTGATAGATAGGTTCAAGTCCCGCTCAGACCACTAAGCTGGAGTTGTTTCTCGGCAGACCCTAGTTCAGCTCCACAGTCATTCCCTTATAAATAGCCAACTGGTCTGCCTCCCACCAGCTGCAATTTTTAACTGTTATGTTTAGTCGATGTATTTGTTTCTTTCTGTTTAAATGACATGCCTGTGAACTAGCTAAGTGCTGCTAAGCGCACCACTATGAACAACGACATTTGAACATTGTCTCAATACATAACTGATGACTTTTTGATCAGAAAAAAAAATTGAATAACCCGATGCATCCCGCACACTCTATTACCGTCTTATCTGCGCCCGTTTTGTTTCAGTTCTCTGAAGGACTAGATCACCACCTGACGATTCATTCTTTGTTTGCATTCTTTTCAGAGATTTCATTTCATCCACTGCTTTGGGAAGATGGCCGCTTATGTAGTCAGAGGTAAAATAGAATTCTTCCAGCTTCTACAAAAGGGAAACACGTAGTACACAAAGAAAAACATTCCTTTTAAAGAAAGTAAATGAATCCATAAATTAGCATTCATAAAATTAATAAAATTTGTTACAATAGGTAGGTGCAAAAGGGATTCAAGTAAAGACAGATCGCTGATAACAAATAAACATGAATCATACATTTTCAGATACAAGTACAGTTCATAGTTAGTGGACTCTGTACCAATGAAATTACGCAAGATAATTCCCTTGAGGGTTGGATGCAATGTTGATTAGTGTCTCATTCCTTTCTAAAGATTGACTAACCGTTATGGCTCATCAGTTAAAATAACACTAAATTTAACTCCTCACAAGTTACCATTACACATGTAGCATTACGGGATATGGAGTGGATGAGCATGATATTCAAGGAAGCACGGAATGCTTTAGGGGGGACTCAACAGCTTCTCTGCTTGGCCCTAGCTGTGAACATTTTGTTTATTTGCTTAGTTATTGCATCCATCCCTGCATGCATTAGAGCAAAAGAGAAACTATTCATAGTCTAACTCTGTATTGGCTGGGATAGTAGTCAATCAGCTTCTCAATCAGCTGCTCAATCATACTGAGGTATGTGTCCCCACTCGCCTGCTGTCAAAGCACACTCTTGTCTGGTGAAAGAGGCCCTGACGTTTCTTCAACACAAATGCAAAAGATGACCCCAGGAAAGGATTGAACCCAAGAGCTGACCAGGGTAGAGCTTGCATTTTATCATTAGGCCCCCCGGTTTTCCACTTTTCTCTTCAGAGGACAAAACAAAGAGACAGGTACAGGCAGCACTAGTGTCAGTACCTTTTGCAACTTGATCCAAGCTTTATGGTCATAAGACAGAGTTCCTCCAAATGAAGGAGTCAGCTGGCTGGCTTCTATGTATGTTAAGAGATCAGAGGTGCCTTTCACCAAAACAGTCTGAAAATAGATTACACGCACAACCAAGTTCAGTTTTCTTTAATACATATTAATAGTAACAAATAATTTTCTTTCCTTTCAGTTAGTCTGAGAGCACATGTCACTTAATGTCCCTGGGTGGAAAAAAAGTTATTTCTAATGAGTACCACATGTATTATCTAGACAAATGGTAGCTTTCAATAAATCAGAACTGAACAGTGCATTAACAGTATATGTATTATTTCCTCAAAACAGTTTACAGTACAGTCATTTCTGGAAATATTTTGAATTTGGAACTAGAAAATAAAGTAGATGTCTGAACCCTGTGGAAGAGGAAATTAGTTTCATCATAGCTCAGGGATATAGATGGGAAACCACAGTGATCTAGATGTTATACAATAATTCTACTCTTTATTAACATTTCTACCTGAAAATTAAGCTGTCCTTTTTCCTGTCGCAAGTGAATCTCTTTGGCCAAGTGCTTCTTCACTTGTTTGTCCTCGGGTGAAATGAGGTACATGCTTTGGATTGATCTGCTCTCATTCTAAATATCACATCAAATGAATTTTGTGGCATGAAACTCTTATAATAAGTTCAACTACTACTGTATACAGTGAAAATGCATGTATATATTGTATTAAATGTCACTGAACTACATGTAGTGTGAGGTCCGTAATGAGGAAGTGTTGGTTGCAATCTTTTCTTTGCAACAAACAAACGAGACTGATATTCCCCCAAACAGATCAAACTATCTAGATCAAGCTAGATCAATATGAAATTACTTTTTCTCAACTGACAATGGCATTCTCACAATCCATTCCCTTAAATGCACACCAGTCAAAAATTCTGTTATCTGGTTTCCTTACCAAAAGTTAAACTGAAATAGTCTGCCAGCTGACAATTTATCGCAGACCAGATAGTGTCATAGAGTACTATATATGTATGTACATGATTGTATATTCAACCTTCATTAATTAATACTTCAACAACAATGTTGTATGTGGAATTTATGTCAAGATGGCTTTTGGTACAAACCTGAAATGTTTGTATCAAACCCACAACATGAGACACCACAGCTGCCCTGGAACTACGGAAGTCAAGAAGAAATGAAATGCCTGCTTCCTTGTACCATGACCTAAAAAAGGAACAAATATTATATAATTTCTGATTTCCAATCAGAGTCTGCCATTACTGCTGAATACAGGAAGATATAATTATGTAAATTGTAATATTGAAATATTACATTGTATTATTTAATAACATTGTGCCAAACCTGGATAGAAAAGCAAGGTATTTCAGGAGCTTGATGACATCAGCCTGGTTAAACTGCACAAGACTGGGGTAACGCTGGGATGGCATCATCACCAGTGGATGTCCTTGTAAATCATGACCACCTACAACAACAGCAAGAAAAAAAAAACAAGTCACATTATTTTATTTTTTGCTGAAAGATACAAAATAATGTCACGTAAAACACAGGTCTACGTACGTACTACATGTACCATACAATTTTTTTTTGTACTTTTTTGGCACAAGTGTAGCATTTTCACTTAGGCAATGCTCCAACACAATCTCTTCAGTTTAGGCCATTCTGTTGTACAATTTTTTTTAGAAGCTGAATCCACAAGATAATAAATTATCACTGCCCAGTTACTACTGAATACACTGCAGATGACCATTATAAAACCTACAGAGTGTACATATGGCAAAGGTTTCGTGACCGATGCATGCATGCCTGTACATCTACACATGACTTACATGTAAGTACAATGATCATGTATTTCACATTCATGTCATAATGAAGACAAAATTATGTAACATATACTGAATAGGTTTGGTTCAGACCAACAAATGGCTCAAATTTCATTGGTTAAAATACTCCCTGAGGTGATTGGTACCCTATTATCTCTTCTCAATGTTTGGAAGTCTGATTGAAAAGTTGTCCCACATGTTTTGTAAAAAAAAACACTAACCTGAAAGGACTGCAATCTCTGATAAAATAAGGCCATCTTCAGGCATGTAGAGCCTCTTCTCTTTACCATTAGCCCTGGAGCCCATCTCTACAAGCACAAAATTTAAAAAGTAAGTCAGCTATATCAGTCATTATAATCCATCATATATTTGAACTCACATGTGACTGGTCTTTTCTTAACAAACACTTCACATGACTAAATATTTCCCTGCTAAAACTGGAGAATAAGTGATAGGCCACAATTTTAAGGCTATGCATGTTGCGGAAAATATATAAAGAACAATTTAACACTCACAATAGCCTCCATTAAGCCCCAAAATAAAATGATGTTCAGATATTTGTCCTAATAGACAATATCTGCTTCTCAAAGCTTGCAGTTTTACTCTCAGAAAACTACTGGCTCCTCGGAACAGATAATGTCTGGAGACAAATAATCTGAGCATGTCTTTATGACAAATGGAGGCTATTCAGAACTGTGTTCTAGAGGTACCTGGGTGCCACATGGCAACTACTGTAATATTCTCCTTTGGGCAAATGGGAAATATAAGCTTTATAAGGTGCTGGCCACCCAGGATTTTTATGTCTACATGTAGGAGCCTGCACGCTCCATGACATTTTTCTTAAACCACTTCCTTAGCTACTGTTTATGTGTATCTGTCATTACACTGTACACTTTATGTTATTACTTAAATTATGACAATAATAACTACAATAACAATAACATTTATAACGCGCAAATTTCATAAAATGTTCAAATGCACATGACAAGATTAAAAAGGCTAAAAAACCAAAGTTAGAATTACAAGTAAACTCACAATGATTTCAAAAAGCAATAAATTAACAATCAAAAGTAAACTTTCAATAGTAAAAACAACCATGACAAAAATGCATGACGGAAACAATGTACAATGTAGATTGTAAATAGATTTAAATACTCCTACAATTTTATGCTACAAGTTGTAAAACGTTCTAAATTATTAAATAATTAGGGTGGTAGGTTAAGGTAGGTATAAAGGTCTGCATACAAGCTAAGTGGCTTAACAGGCTGGAGCGTATCCTGGTTTCAGTACCATGAAGCGACTAGGAGTATTTCTACTCCCCCCTGAATGGGATGTTAGTCCATCATGGGGTTACACCAAGAATTAAATTTGCCAGTACCCATTTACACACCTGGGTGGAGAGAGGCACTATGAGAGTAAAGCATCTTGCCCAAGAACACAACACAATGGCCATGGCCAAGGCTCAAACCTGGGGCACTCACTCCAGAGTCAAGCATCCTAACCATGAGAACCATGCCTCCCACACAACAGTCAAGACCTTTATGTTTTTTGTAAACTTTTAGCCAGAGAAAAGTTTTCAATTTTACCATGATTCATCTTGGATGAAGCCCTTCTTTATTTTCACAAATAAGCATATTACGACATGACTCTTTCACTTGTGTTTAGTTAAGAAAAACACTGGCTTACCATTAATGGATAATAGTAGTAATTGAAAAAAAAACAAAAGCAGAGTGATTAGAGTAGTATCAGCTCACATCATTAAAGGTTTCTTTGACCAAAGTAGTTATCTGATGATCACTACATAATATATTAGTGGTCATGGTAATTATAAATTTGAAAATCATCTATGCACAAAATTGCACTCCAACAGAGCATGTCACAAAAGGTGGCAATGTCATAAATTGAAACATAGCCAAGATATTGTATACCTGCATTTACATAAAAATTTTTACAATTCAGTGAAGAAGATACATGCAATTAAGCTACTTGCTACAGTAATAAGATGTCCCGATGCACTTAATTTATATAAATGGAACAACTGCTACTAACTTTGGTATTGCGTGAATTGGTAAGGCTTTTGTTTAGTTCTAGGGATGACAAATAGTAAATTCAAGATGCATGTAGCAACCCTTAGACAGCACTGGTAAAATTTTGAGACAGTGGTCCTGTGAAACAATTTTGGCCAAGGTTCTCTGTAAATATAAACGTAAAAGTCTGCATACAAGCCAACCAACGTATATCAGACTGGAGCTTATCCTTGTTTCTGTATCATGAACCAACTAGGACTATCTCTGCTCTTCCATGGATGTGATGCTAGTCCATTTGAGGGTTACGCCCAGCATTTAAATTGCTGGTATTCATTTGTACACTTGGGTGGACACAGGGACTGTGAGAGTAAAGCTTTAGTGTCTTGCCCAAGAACACAATACAATGTCCTGATTAGACAAACCTGGAAAAACTTTGTATAGCACCCCCCTCACCCCAGTACAATCCCTATTACAGCTGGTTGAAAAGAGGAAGCTGTTTTGAAAACTAGTTTCTTTGCAGCCTAAATTTAAGTTTGGTGGCTCGATATATTTTATAGCGATAAAGCTAATTGCTTCAATACTCTCTACTCATAATAATGTTTATGAAATATAAATATGCGTGTGTATTTTTTTGGCTTAATACCCTAAAGGTATTATTAATACCCCTAAAGGTGTGGGAGGCGCGGTGGCCTCATGGTTAGTGTGCTCGACTCCGGATCAAGTGGTCCAGGTTCCAGAACTGGCCGGTGACATTGCATTGTGTTAATTGACACTTCACTCTCACAGTGCCTCTCTCCAGCAAGGTGTATAAATGGGTACTGGTGAATTTAATGCTGGTGGTAACCCTGCAATGGACTAGCATCCCATCCAGGGGGGGAGGAGAAATATTCCTAGGCGTTTCATGCTACAGAAACTGGGGTAAGCTCCGGCCTGGTGAGCCACTTGGCTCATAAGCAGACTAAAGCTATGGCAAAAGCTCTCACTGTGAAACTTTTGAGGCTGAATACTCGAAGAGTTACCTAAACTACTCTTTCACCCCTAAAGGGTACAATAAAAAATCTTCAAAACATACATTCTCATTATATTTTCTGTTTTCAACACCTTTTTTCTAGTGCTGTGTTTAAATGTCTGTTCTATAGATGATTATGTAAACTGTGGTAGACATTCACTCTTCCCTGATAACAAGATTCAAACCAAAACACTTCTGTTTGCTGAAACTGAAAACGTCTCCACTAATTGGCAAGGAAGTTAAGAAATAAGTTAAGCCTTGTGCAAACAGTCTATTGACTGTTTATGCTAGTACATGCATACAAATCTTCCTCAATTTATGACAAAACTGCATTGATTCGTCACCCACTAGAGAGGCCAGTGTAACATTACGGATCAATTAGCCACGTTTATCAGCATGATGATCAGATCTGCTCCCGTTCCAAAGAAATGAGACCTACCGCAAAGTCTAACAAAGAATGTATACAGACTGTACATACTTGCCTCGCTACATCATGCACCGAAACGAAAATTGACACATAGCTTATTAAAGTGCAAATTTGTTTGACTCAATAACAAGCTAAAGATATTAACATGGCAAATTGCATAATTGCATAAATAAAATGAATACGATAATACAGTGGACGATCAAACATTCTCCAGGTATTCGATCATCGTTACCGCGAGATGACAGGTCATGCTCAAAGGGGGTCTTGATGAAAAATAATCCTAATTCTTTGTTTTTTTTGTCTGTAATATTTTCAAACTTTTCGTCTGTATTCGTTGCTGATATAACTGTGCAATAATTGCAAAACCCTTCCTCCAACCGAATGTACAAAGAACACAGCTGTAATCATGCCTAATGGTAGTTCTGCAAGATTCCTACATTACCTTTACTAGAAATCTTATATTGAAGGACTGACTTGACTTACCCTAAATCTTTAATTCTCAAAATGCGATAATTCTTCCTCCCGCATCAAGACCGTCCTGCTGATTAATTTTGAAGTAAACCATGATCGGATTTGAGCCGGAACAAGCTCCACTCACGAGCCGTTTAGCACGCACAGTTAAAAACCTTTTGAACTTTGACGATTTTTCGATCCTTTCTCTAAAATCAAAGTGTTCCGAGGCGTTTAACCGCGCCTTGTGCATTACAAAAGACGATTCATTCTAGCTGTCAAAAAGTGATGACTTCAAATATGTCCACAAGTTTTAAAACAACACTGATTACACAAATGATCGAAGCGATCCAGCGACCCGCGCAAAACAAGCAAGCGGTATGCAACAACCGCTTTGTTGTTTGGGTTAACAATATTCTGTGCAGGGAGGGGTAGAAACTGAGTAGGGTACAGCAAGTACTGCTTGGTAGCCGGGCTTTTGACCGCCTGACGAAAATCCGGCGTTTCGCAATATTCAAACACCGGTGAATTTTTTTGCGACTTACAGCACGTTTTTCACTTATCTATTGTTTTGAGTCAATGTTTTGACGATTCATGGAGGGTGAAGGCAAAAAGGGAATCCTATCTTCATTCTTTCTGCAGTATTTCAATCCTTCTACTGCTAAAGGAAAAAGGAATGTCGTTATTTTGTGTTATGCGATGGGATTCATTGGACTTCACGCTATTTGGGCACACGCGAAAGGCAACAAGACTACAATAAGGTTAAACGATGAAAATACAGAGGCCCAAACGACAAGTTGATGACATTAACAATCCTGACCTGAAATAGTACTGGATAGATGCAAAAGAAGAGACATGTAAATGTACGCCCGTCGCAATTTTGGGAATCTGGTTTACCGGCTTTTCCATTCAGCTCGATCAGGATGCTCAATTTCTCTGATCATGACGAATTTTGTCAGCGCAAGACACACCATGTACTTGTATCTCTGGACAGTAATATCAACTTGTGTTAACTTTGTTTAATATTTTAATGGGAATCGGTAAAGATAGGGAAGACGTATCAACATCATAGCTTTTGTTTTCTGAAAATGTTGTATTTATGTATACCGCGTATTTCTTCTGAATAATAATAGAAGTACCAACTTACTTACATGTATGATTGCAAAGTTGCCATAAAAGATGAGAAAAAGTCACATTTTGCCTTTGAACATCTTGTCATGGCAACTAAAATAGGATTTTATCAAGGATTAAGACAAAATCCATTAGGATGTTGAGTAATTTCAGGTTTCAGTGGACAAAAACTTTGTACCAGAATAATTTTAGGTATTTTACCGACTTTTTTACAATTTCTTAAAGTTTAAGATATAAATAATTGGCTGAAATAACACCAAAAACAATTTCCCAGGGGAACTTGAGAAAATAAATCTCAAAAGCTTACAACAAAAAATTTTATCATCAGTGTCATTTCAACAGTACTTTCAAGTGTTCGACATGAACTTCACATTTGGTGTTGTTAGAAATGATTTCTTTTGTAAGATATTTAAAACAGCTGCGCAAAAGTGTGCTTTACTATGTAAATAATCTTGGTACAAAGTTTTTGTCCACTTCAGACTTGTTACGCGTACCTCTGATGGATTCCTTCTAAATATATATTTTTTTGATGATACAGTTTATGTACAAGATGGAAGTTTCTTATCAGTAGCTCTAGGGCTACCTGTGGTGTGAATATGACAAAGGTTGGATGGTCTGTGGATAATACAAGGGATTCCTCTTAAAAATGGTCTGCCTGCTTTCAAGGCGCAATGTGATGTCTTCAATTTTCTGCATAGAAGAAAGAAAATAGCAGATGTAGTCTAAGTCAAATGTTGCAAATTAAGATTATACATTACATATATTAGAGCGGGAATAAATACTATAATATAATCTGTAAGCCAATTATTCTGGATTATTCAGCAGCCATCGGTTAAATTATAATGTTGTGAAATCTAGTTGATTTTATTTTCGCACGATACATGCCAGATAGCTATCCTCAGTGTCAGAGAGTCTTTAATATCCTGGGGTTGGGACTCCCATATTAAAAAAGCTTGTCAGAGCTTGTTTTGTGGGTGTGTTTTGGGGTACTCACTGAAGTTCCTCCTGTAGACCTTTTAGGCTGAATACCCCAAGAGATACCACAACTGCTTTTTAACCCCTAAAAGTACCACAAAGCTTGTTTTGTGGGTGTGAGTTGAAATTTTTCACCCCTAAGGGATGCTAAAACAACACAAAGTATCAGTTGCTGACACTTTCTTAACTTAAAATAGTGATAAAGACAATTGCTTCATATCCCTAGGACACCCATATGTAAAGCTGAGGTCAGTGATGTTTGTCACAAAAATTGTGAATTAACACCTAAAAGAGGCTAATCTGGGAGTTGGCTCAGGATTTGACCCCTAAAGGATATCACTTTGCACAATAGGCTTGATTATACCAGTTGTCATTGTTCAGGAAAGGAGCCTACACTAGTGGGCCAAAACTAAGAAATCAGCAGAACTGTTTCTTTTATCATCATTCTTTCAAGTTCACCTAAAAGACACTGCTAAAAGCAATGGCATTTTGTCATCAGCATCCTAAGTGAGACCAGAATCCTTGATTGACGCTCCTAAGTGAGTCAACCAGCTCCCTCAACCTTTCCATATGGTAGAACCCCCCAGTCTTTGAATACCATCTTGTCCTAACCAGACTTGACAAATAACTCATGTCACACTTTTTATTAGTTCAATACCCTGAAAGGTACTCACTGAAGTTCCTCCTGTAGACCTTTTAGGCTGAATACCCCAAGAGATACCACAACTGCTTTTTAACCCCTAAAAGTACCACAAGCACCCCATTCTTTTTATACTGCATTTCCCTTCCTGGGCTTTTAACCATAATTGGAAAACTGCACATCCAACACTTGTCATGGTTCACAACTATTTTTAAAGCAACCTATGAAAAGATAACTCTCTCAAGAAAGTGTGCCTGCACAGGAGGCATGGATACTCATCTAAGTGAAACCCTGATTCTCAAGGCTTTTGTTCTAATTCCAGTCTAAGGCCGAGACAGTACAATGGTCTCATCATCAACCTCATTACCATGCAGGGTCTCTCATCTTCCTGCTCTACTGGAGCGAGAGAGCCAATTAGGTGGGAAGATGAGACACCCTGTGGATGTGACGGTATTCTGTATTCCCTTGGAGCTACAAGGTAACTCATACCCCCACTGTGGTACAGGAAGGGGAAGTGGAAGGAACCCCTCCCAAGGGTTCTCACTCTGTTAAGGCACAGCGAAATAAATTCCCCAAGGTGATACCATATTTTTTAGTTGTGATGTCATATGTCATCAAATGACGTCATTTTATCCGCCATCTTGGATTCACCATTTTGGATTTTACTATTTTGTTATTATACTTATGAAATGTACAGATTCGTGAATTACCGAAATTTGATGAAGAAAACTGGAAAAATACAGAATTATGTCAGAAAATGACTTCTGGCTAAACGTACGTGAAATTTGTGGTCGCCATGGCCACGGCAAAAATGAGGGACGCACAATTGACATATCAAAAAACTCTGCGCAGCATGAATGCATGAGTGAACAACTACTCAAAGTTTCAGTCCCCTACAGTACGGGGGTGGCAACCACCACCCCCCCCCCCCCTTGCATGTCTCTCAAACAGTGGGGCCTTGGCACCAGAAAAAGGTGGTCCTGATGACACGCGCTTTGATTGGCTAAAGTTTTGGACTAACTTGTTTGCTATTTAGCGCTGTATTCCCTTATATTACGAAAGGATGGCTTATGATATGACTAAAATCATTCGATCACAGCACCTTTTAGCTTCAAGTTTAAAACTAGCCGTCTTACAGCTGAAACCCTCCATAACTGATCATGTTCAGTCCGGTCATGATGTCACGTTACTTGTGGTTAATTCAGCTAAATTTCCCTTTGTTTTAATCTTTTTAGGGCTGCCAAGGTACTGTTATATCCAAGCACTTTAAATCAGTTCTTAAATTTCAAACCATATTGCTTAAGAATAAAAAAATAGCATGCAACGAGAATTTTACCTTGACCTTTGAACAATGAAAACTAGCAGGTCGTTTAATGCCCTAAAATAAGAACGCTTTATATCCTGCTAAACTTCATTGTTGTGTCAGACTTTCTAAGTAAACAAAGTTAAATTCTGTTCAGGTAATTATAGATCTAAGAAAGTGTTGAATAATTAACACCAAAGATGTTCACAAGTAAGAAAAGTTGCGGTAAAAAGGCTTACATGTAACTAGCTTTGGTCAGCTTATATATTCCGCGGAAAAGATAAAATCAAGAAATAATAGGTATGCAGAGAGAAAAAACTCTTCAAAATTTTTCAACTTGAAGCAGACAATGACATGTAAATTACTTGGCGCTGGAGTAACAAGTTTTTAAGAGTTTTTCACACCATTCCTTCCTGACCTTCGCCGTTACTGAAATGTACTAAAGTTTTCTCTTCGGCTGCTCTTACTTTTTCTTTATTCTTTTAAAACTCGGTCTTATGCTTTCTTGAATACTATTTTATTTGCTGACAAAGACAATCTAGAGGTCGTTATAATATAAAAGCTTTTCAAGGACAAGGAAAACAAAAGCACCGATCTTTTTTTGTTTTTCATCCCGCCCCCCGTCGATCTTTCGCTTTTTATCCTTTCCTTTATTCTTTATCGCTTCTCAAGCGATGTTTACGTACTATAAATGAAATCTTTTTCTTAGTGATCCACCCCCGCCATATTTATGCTAAATTTCATTGTTTGTAGGTGCTTAAGTTAATGGACCGCGACTAAACATAAAAAGCGGTGAAGATTAGGTTTTTATTTTTTCATTCACTGACCATTATTGACCGTATGCAAATATGGTACACGAAGTCGACGGGTTATTAACAGCTAAATCGCGTACATGAAAATACCTTGCTGTTTAGCTGGAAATCATCTCAAAATTTAAATGATATCAGTGTCAATTTATTCGATTAGGAGATTGATAAGTTAGAGAGTTCTTCATCCACTTAACAACAAAAATCAGTCGCTCTTCCCGTTTTTCCGCCGTCGCAACAAGCTTGAGTGGAAACGAAGGTGTACGTCAATTTTACCTGTCAATTTTCCATTCAGCACGGAAGATAGCAAGTTTAGAAGAACTGCTGAAACGCTGTGATTTTGAACAGCAATGACACTGAAAAACTTTGCTTTGTGGAAGACTGCGTTTTGAAATGAAAAGCTTTGAAATATTTCGAAGTAAGGACCCCCAGGTATCAGCGTGGCTACAAAACAATGGTTATCGAAACCGGCATTCGAATGGCTTCCAAGAGAAAGAAGAAAAACCAGCGCAAAGCAGCAAGAAGGAAGAAGAAAATGACGTAAAAAATAAGGACGTCAAGTTTAGCGTTGGCAAATACATGCACAGTAAAATCCCTACTTTAGCTTTCAGGCAAACAATCCCGGAATTGAGAAGTAATATGGCTGCAGGGGTGCAAAGTAGAGGACACCTGAAAAATATGGCAATATCGTCACAAGCAGCGAAACAACTTGTTTCTCTTGAAAAGTCCGAGGCTGCACAAATGTTTTCTAAAAACTCGGAGGGAGTTATAGTAAGAAGTTTTTCTAGCCCTCCAATCAAGGAATTTCATAACGGCCACAGTGTCAAAAGCCGTCCCAATTTGTCGCGTAGGTATTCTACTTTCTCCTCACCTTCTGATAGACCCTTGAACATTCCAGTGCAAATTCGCAACAATAACGTACGGCTTCGCAAATACAGTTGCCCGGAAAATTACATTTCAACAAGAATACTAGACCGGGATCAAAGAGAAGATGTGGAGTTAGGGATATACGGATTTGGCAAAAAGGCCATTAATGCTTCTACCACCTTTTCTCTGCAATTGGCGACGGAGTCCACAAATCAAATATCACAAGGAAGAAAATTACGCGAACAAACTATTGATCAGCAAAGACAAGCTCTTAAGGGAAAATCAGTTCTGAAAGTTGAGATCCCTGGTGTCGAAAATGAGTACGCTGAAAGACGAAGGGATAACATAGCAAGGAAAGATTTTAAAGATTCACTTTTTGGTACCGGTACTGATATTAACGCCAACGAGATTGTTCCTGAGTCAAGAGGGCGAATGTTTAGTTGTTCATCAGAAAGCAGTGACGGAAATTTAGCTTTTAGTCTTAATGAAGAAGACTCTTTGCAGAGTTCCAGTTTGGACCTCCAGCCTATGTCAACGAGGAGTAATTTCCCTTCGAGTATGTACAGCAGAAGAGGTGCTATGCTAACATGGCTGGGAGAGGTAAACAGAAATAATCCACAGTTTTGGAGTTAGTCTGTGCCGGTATTATGCGAAGCTTTGCACGCTAAATTGTGCTGTAAACATACACAAATTTTCCACCAGCCTATCGTTAGTACTCAATATGAAAGGGTTATGGAAACACACTTTTTGTTATAATGAAGTGCCATTGTATTAAGCTCATTATAAACTCTTTATTTAAAGACGTAAGACTGTACTAAACATTATACTTTCTGTACGTAATTAAGAGGTTTCTAGTCTGAAGGGAAAACTTACGCTTCCGGCTTATCGAGCAAATCTTGACAGAGAATTTAGTCCCGTGAAAGAAAGCTAGCCAGGCTTTCATTGTTGTTATTTCGATCAAGTCGGCAAATAAAGCCCTTTGGCGTTCTGTTAGCTCACATATATACTCATGTAGTTTTCTTCGAGGAAACTACAAATACCCCTTCAATAACTCATATTGGCAATGAACTTCTCATTAAAATACTAGATTAGAGCAGGAAATCAAACATTTGTTGTTAGAAAACTATTTTAATTTGCTTCGACATTTCTACAAAATTTCGACTTGTGCCTCGCTCTGACGAAGGGCTAACGCTCGAAACGTCAGCTTTACAACACGTTACGGTGGCCAATTTACATTTTCAACTT
>OMLO01002613.1_pt1 | contig 14653 bp, 14 predicted proteins | sample 1674811 | NCBI WGS metagenome assembly OMLO01 (sample SAMN06265003, study PRJEB25207) | coral metagenome | isolation source: Coral host | place: Mexico:La Bocana,Puerto Morelos, Mexico | collected 2008-11-13
TTTGCGCCGAGTGTCGAGCCATTTTATAGTAAGCCCAGGCACGGATATTTCGTCAACTAATAAACCAAACTAATTTTCAGGATCGCTAACTGTTAATTATTCCACGAGTTTGACCATGGGTCTCCTTTGATTAATTCTTGTAGCAGCTGAGAAGGTGAGAAGAAATGTTAAAACTCTGAGAATTCAACCAGCTGACACAACAATTACTTTGTCGCTGACCAAATAATTTAAACCCCAAGAAATCATGAAATTAAGTTCGTATGGATATAATGTCATGCTGGTGTCCTCAGATTCACATGAAAACTCGATTTCCTTCCAATACCGGATTAGAACTGCATTCTAACGAATGTAAGAAACAAGGCCATTCATTTTTGGTGAACGTTTCTCAAAGCCTTTGGTACAGTTTTTTCAATTTGTTTTTTAACAAGTGTCTAGAGATGAAACTAAATCACAAACTTTGAAAACAGCATCTCTTGCATTTAAATATTCCCCGCTTTTGGATGCGTCACATGACATGTTTAAAACTAACTGCGTGCAAGAAATATATGATGGATGGATTCACAGTAGGCATTTTAATTTTTCTAACCTTTTGTTATTTTAATTAGCTGGAAAATTCAAGCTAAGAAAATCTGACATTTTTTCTGCATAACATTCGAACTACGTCATGTTAACTACGTACACACAACTCTACTACCGCCTCGTCAGACTCGTGTTTTCACCCGCCTGACTCGTTGGCAACTACGCACATCATTAACATTAACATTATACAGATACAATCTGAGTGCGAAGGCATTTTAGCTTTTTTTCTTTCCTTGATAATTTTAGCAGTCTCGGCAAGATTAGCCAGAATTTCAGCCATTTTCTTGAGTCCCACAAGCAAAAGAAGCTAGTTAGAAAAGCTAGTTCGAAATCTTTTGTTGATCTGATCATCCAATATTGTGGCAATGACATCACACGAAAATCAAGAATTGTCTGTAATCATTATCTAATATTATGTCATTCATCTTATGCTAGTTTACTAGCCGAAACAATTGTCTACCCAGTAATTCTTTTTTTTTTTCAAGTGGTCTTTCTCTCATTAACTGAATGGCCCAACCTCGATTTCAGGGTCTTTCATCTTCTCACCCTTTTCTCCTCTCTCGCTTCAGGACGCGGAAGATGAGAGACCCTGGGAATGTGGTTGGAATTGCCCTTGATCCTGCCAACATGGAAAATTTGTCCAGGAATGCCTTGATGAAATTAACAACTGAGGACCCTGCAAAAATTCCTGCGCTCTTTACCCTTAAAGTGACCTTTTATACCAGGTCCCAGGCCCTTATAATTCCAAGGCCGTGTTCTAAGCTCTTTGATCTTCTTGTTTCTTTCAGGACTGACGCTTTTTGTAAAAACAGTGACCAAAAAGACCGTAATCACATTGAGCGCCTTTCCAGATGATTATGTCCAATGTGTGAAATGTAAAATAATGGATGAGGTGGGAATACCAGGCAATCAGCAGCGGCTTACCCTAAATGGCAGCATACTTGAAGATGGTCACAGTCTGGATGACTACAACATTATGAAGGATACAGTCCTGCATTTGGTTCCACTTAATTGTGGTAATGATATGCGAATTCACGTGAATACGCCCAGTGGGAAGATGACCACATTAGAAGTTGTGCTGGAGGATTCCATCGAGGACGTGAAGAAGAAAATACGTGAGGAAGAAGGAATACCGGTGCAATGCCAATGCCTTTTCTATGCTGAGAATGAGCTCAAAGATTACCGCACTTTGAAAGACTACAACATTGAAAGAGGATCAACCCTGGTCTTAACTCGAGAGCCAATGGGTGACATGTCAATCTTCGTAAAGATGCTGTCTGGGAAAACGATCACTTTGAACGTTGAACCGGAAACTTCTATCGCAACGGTAAAAGCTGAAATTCAGAGACGAAGAGGCGTCCCACGTGGCAAACAACGTCTCGACTTTGGTGTCCACGAGCTCAAAGAACACCGCATGTTACAGGAATACAAAATTCAGGAAGAGTCAACCTTATATTTAAGAGTTGATGACCAATGTGACAGTATGCCAGTTCATGTGCTGATGCCAAGTGGAAAGATGACTACTTTAGATGTCTTACCGAACGATGATGTACAGGACATCAAACTTGAAATTTACGACAAAGATGGCATCCCACCCGGCCAGCAGTACCTTCTCTTTGACGGCAAGGAACTCGAAGATGGTCGGACTTTGAATGACTTTAACATTCAGAACGCATCAATGCTGCATTTGGTGTTGGACCAATCCGCTGTTGGCCCTCACACATATAAAGGTCAGTTAAAAAAATGACTTTTTCCTTTTTATACGTATTAGTATGCAACCAAAATATTTGATTGGCCAGGCCAAAGAAAAAGGCCAAAAAGTTCTCTATGTAGAGGACACCGAAGTCAGTCGCATTGACTGTCTTTCTAGAAAACAATACGTTATATATTTTGTAGTTCCGTTTTGTTTGGTCCTATGTAGCTACATGTAGTCTGAATTAACAGTAAAAATGATGCAAAAGTCATATTCAAATTTCTTGCTATGCTTGTTTAATTTGCCTGTGTGGTTTTGGTCTGTTACGAAAGTTTGAAGCCATTTGGTGAAATGACGTACCAAACAACAAAAAGTATGGTTTGTGTTTGCGCGCCTAAATTTTAGTTTCGTTTTCTTCTGCGTCTAATTAAAGGAAAAATCATTTCTTATCAGCTCATATTACACTGCGGATCGAGTGCCAGGCCACCTCAAGATCCACACCCTCAGAAACGCAGAAACCCCAAAGCGCGTTCCAAGGATTTTCCTTTGTGGCACCTACGTCAAGTCGTATTAAGGGAAAGGAGTCGGGCAGCTTTTCTGTTTCAGAGGAGGTCTTGAAGCTTGCTGCGTACAAGTATCTTCAGCCAACCTTTGCATCTAAATCACACGGTTCAACCAGTGGCTTTAAATATCATTTGGAGAAGGTACGAAAAGTGGTGATTGTGAACGTCAGCTATAGACAGGAGCTGGAGAGTTTATGGGTGACAGTGCAATGCAGTTCCCTACGGATACTTGAAGACTTGTGGGACGACTATTGCAGTAAACATCTGAGCGGAGTGGCACAGAACACCCTTGTGTCAAAGGACATTCTGGAGAAGCTTGGCCTTCTAAACGTGGAAATCAGGACAACGATTTTAGAGGAGGAATATAAAGATTGTCGAGTTCAGTTCTTGAAGTATCTTGGTGAGTATGAGAGCTTGTTTCACCTTAAGTTTACACCCTTTTCAGTTATTCACCTTTACCAAAAGAACATTGTGAGTATTGCAGATCTAGGCGAACAAGGAAATCAACACGAAAGGACAATTTTCCCTGTTCTTGAAGGCCTTTGCTGTTTTATTGTTCATTTAGGATCTTGTTTTTCTGTTTCATCTGCAAAGAAAACTTAAAGGCCTAATTTGCTCGTGGGAAATGTAATATTCATGTATTTTATTTTTATCGACCTTAACATCAGCAGCGTTGTGGAACTTGCTAAGCTCCCTTTTTGGTGGAACAAGGTCTCTCTTATAAGAGCTATACATGTATACATGTATTTGTCAAAACGAGTGTTTTTTGGGTCTCGTATTTACCAGTTAGACGTATAATATTGTCTGAGATATACATATATAATATGTCTATCAAGTTCAATCAGTGTAAATCATTAAAGCAATCAATCAGTAAAAAAAATCTGAATTAATTGGCGTACAATTGACTAGTTAATTCATTCTTACATAATTCAAGTTCAGTAAATCAATCAATCAATCAATCAATTTCAATTTATCTATTCCACCAAAAATCACAATTAGTACTCATTTTATCGTTTAACTTTTTTTCAGTTCAATTTCCACGGCGCATGAGAATTTTCGTCAAGACCCAAACCAGGAAAACCGTCATCACATTAGACGTCGATCCAGAAGATACCATTCAAAATGTGAAAAAGAAAATAGCTGATGAGATAGGAATACCAGTGGACCATCAACAGCTTACTTTTGATGACAAAGCACTCGATGCCCGCACTTTGATGTATTACAACATTCAAGCAGGATCCACCCTACATTTGTTTCACATACGTCGACGTGCTGAATACTCTCTTATGGAGACGCAGACTAGAAAGATGACTCCATTAGAAGAAAGAGGTACATCATTCCTAAGAAGTGGGTCTGGATGGGGACGGGGGAGAACGCACAGGCTTGGAGGGGGGGGGGGGGGTGGAGGGGGGGGGGGGGGGGGGGGGGGGGCGGGCGCAGGGGGGGGGGGGGGGGGGGGTTGGAGGGGGGCTTCCTTAATGTCAGTTTTAAATGCAAGTTTACTCCATTTGTTCTTTAAATTCGTTTCAATTTGTTAGTCGTCAGTTCAAATTGTGGATGATGGTCATTGAATTGTCCTTATTGACCTTTTTACAGCCAAATATACAGATCCTTTGAGGGCTTGGTACATTGCTTATTCTCCTCCGTAAACAAACATATCTATTAGATAAGCAGTTAGCACGCAAGGATCATTTCTGTTAGGAACTTATAATTCTAAGGCTGTGTTCTAAGCCCTTTGATCTTCTTGTTTCCTTCAGGACTGAAGCTTTTCGTCAAAACAGTGACCAAAAAGACCGTAATCACATTGAGCGCCGTTCCAGATGATTCCGTTCAATATGTGAAAAGGAAAATAATGAATGAGGTGGGAATACCAGTCAATCAGCAGCGGCTTACCCTAGATGGCAGCATACTTAAAGATGACCACAGTCTGGGTGACTACAACATTATGAAGGATACAGTCCTGCATTTGGTTCCACTTAATTGTGGTAATGACATGCGAATTCACGTGAATACGCTCAGTGGGAAGATGATCACATTAGAAGTTGTGCTGGAGGATTCCATCGAGGACGTGAAGAAGAAAATATGTGAGGAAGAAGGAATACCAGTGCAATGCCAATGCCTTTTCTATGCTGGTAATGAGCTCAAAGATTACCGCACTTTGAAAGACTACAACATTGAAAGAGGATCAACCCTGGTCTTAACTCGAGAGCCAATGGGTGACATGTCAATCTTCGTAAAGATGCTGTCTGGGAAAACGATCACTTTGAACGTTAAACCGGAAAGAGATCGCATGTTACGGAAATACCACATCCAGAACGAGTCAACCTTACATTTAAGAGTTGATGACCAGCGTGGCAGTATGCCAGTTCATGTGCTGATGCCAAGTGGAAATATGACTGCTTTAGATGTCTTACCAAACGATGATGTACAGGAAATCAAACTTGAAATTTACGACAAAGATGGCATCCCACCCAGCCAGCAGTACCTTCTCCTTGACGGCAATGAACTCGAATATGGTTGGACTCGCGTTAACATTCAGAAAGGATCAATGCTGCATTTGGTGTTGCACCAGTCCGTGGAAAAGCTCAACTCCTCAGCTGGTGGCCCTCGCGCATATAAAGGTCAGTTAAAAGAGTGACTTTTTACTTTGTTTACGTTTTGATATGCAACCAGTTTATTTGACTAGCAAGTCCGTAGAAATGGCCAAAAAGTTTGCTATGTGGAGGACACCGAAGCCAGTCGTATTGACTGATTCAGAATACGTTATTTTGTAGATCCGTTTTGTTTTCGGTCCCATGTAGGCTCTATTACCATGACAGAGTAAAAATGTTTTTTGTCATTAAACATAATGGCCACCAACGTTTTTGAAATTGGCTACTACTTTAAAAAATGGCGACCAACTTTTAGGAATTGGCTACCACTTTAAAATATTTAGGAGCCAAGTGGCTACCAGAAAAAAAAGTTAATTTTCCGCCCTGCATTTGGTGAAATTACGTAACAAGCAACAAAAAGTATGGTTTGTGTTTGCGCGCCTAAATTTGAGTTTCGTTTTCTTCTGCGTCTAATTAAAAGAAAAATCATTTCTTATCAGCTCATATTACACTGCGGATCAAGTGCCAGGCCTCAAGATCCATACCCTCAGAGATGACAATGCAGAAACACAAACACGGATTCCAAGGGAAAACAGTGCCACCTAGTGCGTCACGTCGTGGGAAACGAGAGGCGTTTGGCAGTTTTCCTACACCAGAGGACGTCTTGAAGCTTGTTGCGCACAAGAACCTTCAGCCAACCGACGCATCTAAACCGCAAGATTCAACCAGTGGCTTTAAAAATTATTTAGAGAAGGTACGAGAAGTGTTGATTGTGGACATCAGCTTGGGACAGCAGCTGGAGAGTTTATTGGTGACAGTGGAATGTACATCCCTGCGGATACTTGAAGACTTGTGGTACGCCCATTCCAGTAAATATCTGAATGAATTGGCACAGAACACCCTTGTTTCAAAGGACATTCTCGAGGAGCTTGGCCTTACCAACGTGACACTCACGACAACGATTTCAGAGAAGGAATATAAAGAATGTCGAGCGCAATTCTTGTTGAGTCTTGGTGAGTTTGAGAGCTTGTTTCTCCTTAGCAAATCTTCAGTTTTCAGTTATTTACCTCTCGTGAGTATCGTAGATCCAGACGAACAGGGAAATAAACACGAAAGGTCAATATTTCCTTTGTTCTTAATTAAAGGACTTTGCTGTTTTATTGTCCATTTATTTTCTTGCTTTCTCGCTTCATCTGAAAAGAAGATAAGGAACGTGAAGGGCTGATCTACCTGCCTAATTTGCATGTGGGAAATGCAGGCTTTTACTTGGGGTAGAAGATCACAGAACACGTCATCAGAATGGAATGAGTAGAAACTAAAATTATTCACTGCATAGCAAATTTCTGCATTAATATTCCACTAACCCTAACCCTAAGTGACTCACTAGGAGTGTGGAAGTATGTGGAAATTTGTCTTGAACAGTTAAATTGTTAACTTGCTAAGCTTGGAAATCTGTAAATGTGGAAATATGTCTTGAACAGCTAAATGGTTAACTTAGTAGGCTTGGAAGTCTGGAAATTTGGAAATTTGGAAATGCGGAAATATGTCTTCAACAGTTTTATAGTTAACTTAATAACTGGGTTGAAAGTCTGGAAATGTGGAAATCTGTAAACGTGGAAATATGTCTTGAACAGGTAAATAGTTAACTTACTAACTGGGTTGGAAGTCTGGAAATGCGGAAATATGTCTTAAACAGTTAAATAGTTAACTCGCTAAGATTGGGAGTCTGGAAATTTGGAAATCTGGAAATGTGGAAATATGTCTTGAACATGCAGTTAAATAGTTAACTTACTTGGCAAAGAAAAAAGAACTGTAACAAAAGCCAAATGTTTGTTTGTGGGGGGGTGGAAATTTTCCCCCGACAAATTATCCGTTATATCAATAAAAGCCTTTAAAAGATATGTTGCTCGTTGTTTAAAGCGCTGTTCATAATGAAGTTTTCAGCTTAACTATTCACGATTCAACTCAACCCAATCGAAAAACAATCATAACATCTAAGGTTTTATCTTTCCTTTAGAAAAATTCATTCACCATTTTCAGTTCTCTTCGCACAGAGACATGATAATCATTACAAACTTAGAAAAAAAACATCCGCGTTAAGGCCTCTAGGCCTCTTGTAAATTAATACAGCAATCAATCAGCGAATAATTAACTCTTACACAAGTCAGTAAATAAATGAATGTGTTTTGCACTTTTATCAGACCACAACAGCTGGGAAATATGAGGATTTTTTTTCCAAGCGGGCACGGTAACGAATCCTACAATCTGATTGGTTCTTAGCGCGGTCCGGATTTTCCTCTGACCACGGTCACAGTTAACGCTTGCGTGAGTTTTTTTCCGTGAGTTTTTTTTGCTTGAGAGCTTGGAAAAAAATAAATAAGTTATTTACCGGCTTTGGGTCGGTCCGTATAGTGAAAAACTGTGACCTCGGACTTACACTCCTTCTGTCTAGAAGTAAATAGTGAAAGGCTCTGTGGCGCAATTGTCCTTGAACTCATACAAACTGAAGATATGTTATAATTCTACTTACAATTCTTGTAATCCTTTCCCGTTCGTAAACCTTGTGTTTAGGCTGTGATTCTTTGTCTGTACGAACTTAGCGTCTCTTAAGGCACCCGGTTAACGCAGTAGCGTCCCCTCTGCTAGATTCGAACCGCATGATCCCTATATAGAGGTAGGCCCCTAGGGACTTAACATAATTTCGTGTTCGTGCAAAACAGAATGAATCACTCACTCAATCAATCAATCAATCAATCAACCAACCAGTCAGTCAGTCAATATATCAATCAATTTCAACAGAAGCATATCTATGCTTCTGATTTCAATTAATTATTACTCCACCAAAAATTACATATATAATAGTATATAGTATTCATTTTATCATTAAATTATTTCTTTTTCAGTTCAATTTCCACGGCGCATGAGAATTTTCGTCAAGACCCAAACCAGGAACACTGTCATCACATTGGACGTTAAACCAGAAGATACCATTCAGAATGTGAAAAGGAAAATAGCTGATGAGGTAGGAATACCAGTCGACCGACAAGGGCTTACTTTTCAAGACAAAACACTGGAATTTGACGATGATGGTGAAGTTTTGCCCGAAGATACCCTTGAGAATGTGAAGAATCAACCTGATCGACAGCATGTCATCTTGAATGATCAGGAACTCGCAGATGATCGCACTTTGAAGTATTACCACATTCAAGCAGGATCAACCTTAAATTTTTGTTTCAGAGTTCTAGGTAGAATTCACGTGAAGACGCAGACTAGAAAGATGATCACATTAGAGGTTGTTCCAGAAGATACCATCGAGAATGTGAAGAAGAAAATATTCGAGGAGGGAGGCATAGCTGTCGAATGTACATGCATCGTCTATGCTGGGGAGACACTTGAAAATCAACGCACTTTGGAAGACTACAACATTCGGAGAGAGTCAATCCTTCATTTGATTCCCACACGTCATGATAGTGTTATGCCAATTCGTTTGAGTACATCGACTGGAAAGATGATTACACTGGAGGTTGCGCCGCAAGATACTATCAACGATGTAAAAAAGGAAGTGTCTCTGAAGGAAGGAATCAAGGTCGAATGTCAAAGCTTGTTCTATGTTGGCGAGAAACTCAACGATCGCAAAACCCTGAAAGACTACAACATTACGAGAAGCTCGGTGTTAGAGCTGATATTGAAGAAAAGTCCAGAAGGTAAGCTCAAAGAGGTATATCAATCTAAAGAAGTGGGTCTGGATGGGGACGGGGGAGAACGGTAGAGGGGTTGGACGGAGACTGGTCTAAATGTCAATTTTGAATGAAAAGTTCCCCACTTTGTATTTTAAATTCATGTTTTAAAAGACGATGGTCCTTGAATTGTCCCCATTGACCTTTTTTAAAAATGTGACGTCATGGTGTGAACAGTTTCATTGTAGTTTTACTAAACAGCTACCGGTCGAAAAGGAAAAATATAATACGAAATTTAGGTTTGATGTCACTTCTATTAAGATAAAAAGTTGTCTCAGTTCTTTTAGCTCAAAATCTTAACTAGCGGACCAATCTTTCTTCTAATTATTTACCACTACCGGTTTGAGATCGTAGGTACGTCATAAAAAGTTTAAATTTGTATTTTGCTGTAAATCATTACCAAACAAGCATAAACATAACGGTAGTGAGGAAGCCCACAATACAAGCATATCCAGAACGAGGACGAGATATATTTGGTAGATTAAAATGGTCGGATTCTACCTTACTACTGAGTTTACTTGTCAAGTGTAATTTAATTCTGTAAGATTCGTCTGTTGTTTAAAAAGAAATAATTATTTTCATTAGCTCGTCTTTCACTGGAGTTCAAGTGTGAAGTCATTTCAGAACCTGTTCAGCAAGAGCGATTTTCACAGATGGCAGCAGGGAGCTCCACAGAATTACCTACCACGTCACGTAAGCGAAAGGCGGATGCGTCATGGGATTTAACAACAGGACAGGACGCTTTAAACCTCGCCATGTACAAGTACCTGCCTGAGACAACGGACGCATCTAAACCAGAAGACGTGAATGGCTTTGTACGTTATTTAGAGCATGAACGGAAAGTGGTGATTGTAGATGTGCAACCAGGAAGTTTGATAATCACGGTGGAACGCGGCTCCCTTCAGAAACTTGAAGAACTGTGGAAAGACTATCATGCCGGTTGTGTAAATGAAACGGCGCAGAAATTCCTTTTAACAAAAGAAATTCTCAATGAACTTGGCCTATTGCAGGTAAAATTGTCAACATCGATTCCAGATGAGGAATACAGTCATTGTCAGAAGCTACTGCGAACTTTTGATGGTGAGTGTAATTATTTTTATAAATATGCCGTTCCTCTTCCATTAATTAGAACGTATTTCTCCCGTTGTTTAGCCGAGTCAGGTTCTCTTTTATCATGCTCCGCCCTACTGGATCAGATTGCATTCTTTATGGATAGTCACCAGTCATCACGGTTTAAAAATCTTTGTTATGCAAATCAGATCCGAAAAAAGAAACCAGGCGGTCTTCACAAGTGTGTTTTTTTTTTCGCATTCATCGTGCTTTTATCAGGCTCTGCAGGGAAGGATCTTTCTTTGTCGGAGGGGGATAACGATTTATCAATTCTCTCTATCCGTGAATCGACCAGCGGACGGAACATAGAGCAAACTTCGGTTGTGACTAGGTTTTACGCGTTGAGCCCAAACTTGACACTTTGGCCAACTTGATGTTAAAAATGTCGGATACCTTAGCGCGACTTACTCGTCCGCATGGGGCTCTCTCAAATTTCGAGGAAGAAGATGCTCCCCTTGTCGGGGATCGTAAGCAATGCTATTGTTTTTTGTTATGTATGACCGGAAATTCCTAGGTATCATGTTTTTCTTGTCCTGCACTCGGTCGAGTTGGGGTTAATGTTGTAGTTTGTGCCTGGAATTATAAAAGAGCTGATTAAATAGGAAACGTTTTTAGTGCGTTTTCGACACCCTCGAAGAAGGTGGACAGAGTGAATTTGACCCAACCGAACGTATTCTTAAGACATAGTTGACTATCGCAGTTACACACACAACTTAAGTAGTTGTGAAATTAAATCCTGATAGAGCACCGCACCGGTATCGCAGTGGTCATGGGTTCGAATCCCGTTCAGGCCTGAATTTTTTTCAGGCTTGAATTTCACAGCTGCTTAAGTTGCGTGCATAATTGCGATGATAAATCAGAACATCATATGTTTCTCCGCAGTTTAATAATATGATCTTTCGTTTATTCATTTCCATAATCAACGCTGTTACATTATGTAGCTAAAACTGCAAGTATAATACAGTCACTAATTCTTCATAAGTTTTTGTTTCATATGGAAAGCCTTACAAAGTTGTTTCATCTTCAACTCTTTCAAGATGGCTTCAAGCTATATTGTCTTTAACAGGAATTTATTAAGGGTCACAGCTTTAGAGGAACTTCGACCTCAAAGACGATCAGTTTGGGAGTAGCCTAAGATGTTGTTTTGAAGACAGCTGATCGGAAAAATGCAGGCACTACCAAAGAGAAACTTCTACCATTGGCCAGTTTTCTCAGGCTGTTCTTACACCTCTCCATCACCTGCCTATCACCCTTAGCTAATATATTTCGTTCTCAAAAGTAGATATATAAAATAAACAAAACCAAGTAGAGAAATGGGATTTGGAGATAATCCCGATTTTTAAAAGCCGATTGAAATTATGGCTCCCGGAGGAAAAACGAGACTGAGAGACTGGCACTAGTAAATTGTGACGTCAACCCGGTTTCTTGACGAAACACAACAAAGAAATATACAGTGCGTTACGAGTGTTGATCGGTTGTTCGGCCTTCTTCTTCATCCAAAATGTCAGAAAGCGGCTCAAATTCCGAAAGAAGCTATGATTCTGATGATTCAGAGTACAATATTATCCCTGGCTACATCAACATTGGCGATATTGAAGTCGAAGACGATATGGAAATTTTGGCGATAACAATGGGGTGACAGGCTTGCGCTACTCCCATCCACGTGTAATAGCCAGTTAAAGCTCCGCTCTAACGAGTATATCCTTTAGGGATCTGCCCCTTTTGTATGTAACAATAGGGGGATCTTTCTTCTATACAATGGTTTTTGTTGAATTAAATGTCAATTCTGCAAAAACTATTTGCTTTAAGTTTAGCACTGATGGGCGATATTGTGTGGCAAAAGGCAAGATTCGCTTGTCTTGTTTACGTTTCTGTTGTAGGGCAGGTTTTCTCTCCTCAAATGTAATTTCTGCGAGAGTTGCTGAAACGAGAGTTTCAGGATACCCTCTTTCGTTGAGACTTGTTTTAAATTGTAAAGTAGCAGTTTTAAATGGTGTTTCAAATGCTGTTTCAGTGGAGTTGGTTCGGGGAAGTCTAAATGCTTCGCCTTTTTTGACCCCTGTTGGGTGACAACTCGAGAAATGCGTGTAGTTTTAATGTAGACGTCAAACTATGCTTCCTCCTCTTCGCATTTTTGAGCGTCTAAAGAAATGAAATATGAATTCTTTATCTCAGAAGCTTTTCTTTCGCAGCAAAGATAAATCAAGAAGTTCGAAACATTTGACAAAGATTCTCTCATCCTAACCGCCCGTTCAAGACGACGCTTTGCACTTTCAGTGACCACTGGTGTTTTTGTCACCGTTTCAGCATGAACTGATGGCACAGCAGTTATTTCGATTTCATCACGTGTACGCCTTGGCATGAATAGCTAATTTGTTACTTCATCAACGAAGCTGAAGTGACGAATGTAGTCGTCTTGAGTAAAGTGTCTCGAACATATCGAGGAATTTCGTGTAGGCTCCCACTTCGCTCTCTTATGTTTTACGAAATAAACCCACTTCTTTCGACGTTTCCTTTCTTCCGGGCGTTCGTCGTCGAGAAAAGGAGTTGCGTGTAAAATTAAACACTTCTGCACATCTGGGAAGGCAGAACAACCTCCAACAACACATCTACCCGTATATTTCGCATGTTACAGAAGAAATCAGGCTCTCTGAAGTGAGATACCGGGGTTGACGTCACAAGCTTGTTAGTGCCCAGTCTGTCAATTGCACCTTTTTAAATTCAATATGGCGGAAAAATTCGCTTTAAACTGCCGATTTCGTCCTCCGATAAAAAGATGTCGGAACTCAGAAAAAGTTTTATTTCTTCGGAAAACTGCTTTGAAATCTTACATTTTCGAAAGTTAATATAACTAACTGGGTAAGGGCGATAGGCACTTTAAGACTGATGCTGTCTCAAAGTGCTCACTGTGGAAGCATTTCATTGTCTGCTGCTTTTTATTGCGCTCGGGAATCTGCTTTGAATTATGCGATCTGAATCCTGCAGGGCGTAGCATTGTATGAAAGAAAATATAAAATTAGCCCAAGGTTCCTGTAGGATAATTGTGATTCTCTGAGTAGCACTAGGGTTTCAGATGCCTCCCATTTATTTACAGCCTACCCTTTAGGGTGCCCCTCGCGCATCCTTGGTTTCAAGTAACGCCCGCTCAACACTAACACCACCGCTCAGCCCGCTCGGGTCAGCCCGCTTGCGAGGTATACCCAAGTTTTAAAAATTTCCTACCGGGAGTTTCTGTTCCATTTGATTTTCCTCCTGGAATTTCCGGAATAATGGTTCGCGTTTCGAAAATTTAACAATTCTGGGATTTTTCAGAAACTTTCCAAAGCAGTTTTCGTACCATTTGTTCCCGTTTCGGACGTTCTGGAATTCTTGGTGGGAACAAGAGTCATTGATTCGTCAGTTGTAATTGCAATCACGCGTCCGTGAAAAACAAATGTCAAGTTACACGAATCACGCTTTTCATTACAAATGACGCAACGCAAACAGTATCATTGGTGTATAATGAAAAATTCAGCGTTAGACTGTCGCCACTTCACTCAAAAAGCAAAGAAAGCTGTCATATTTCTATCTACGACTGGAGCTGTCGATAGAAAAATGATTGGCCAAATATAGCGTGTTCTTTTTCTATTCACTTGATTTTTTTCATCCTTTATAGATTTAAAACAGAAAAGTTTAGAGCTTAAGACTTTACGAGACGAATTTCAGAACCGATTCCGTGACTGGGTCTCCACCAGAAAAGTTGCCAGAAGATTGTTGAAAGAGCTAGAAACAGAGCATACCTCGTTCCAGAGAAGAAGAGAGCAGAGAGAAATGCAACGTCCACGTTTGTCCCCGTGGACAGCATTGGGTGTTTTTGGTGCAACTGTTGCGGCAGTCGCAAGCGCACCAGTAGTAGCACTTGTAGGTGCAGGTGCAGCAGTTGCAGGATTTGCAGGTAGAGTAGCTGAAGATATTGATGGTACGGAGGAATCGATCTCCAATAAAATTGCTGAAGTCCATCGAGCAATTCACAAAGACGAAAAAGCGTGCCAAAACCTGGAAATTCTTCAAACCCGTTTTGGAAGTCGTGTAGCTAACTTCGCCGCTTTTTGTCGCGTTCATATTGGTTACGTGTTGTCGAGTGAACTCCTGGAAGGTGAATTCAGCTCTCTCCTTTGCATACTGCGAGGTACACATTCACCCGGAGCAGCAGCCAAAGCGCAAGTACCTCTACATGTACTAGTTAATAAAGAAGTGAACATCCATGATACACGTGTAAGCACCTTGATGAGACGGTTCCCCTGGTGGTATGCTTCATCAGCATACCAAGAACTGTCATCAATAACCCAGCAAATCTTACACGAGCTGCAGGAAGGTCCAAATTATGACGAAATCCAGACA
>OMLO01002614.1_pt1 | contig 14652 bp, 10 predicted proteins | sample 1674811 | NCBI WGS metagenome assembly OMLO01 (sample SAMN06265003, study PRJEB25207) | coral metagenome | isolation source: Coral host | place: Mexico:La Bocana,Puerto Morelos, Mexico | collected 2008-11-13
AGATAGGAAAATCCGGACCGCGCTAAGAACCAATCAGATTGCAGGATTTGTTACCGTGCCCGCTTGGAAAAAAATAATTTTGTTTATTTGTCTTTTAAGTATTTTGATATTAAGAGGACTTGAAAGTAGATACTGCCAGCAGATAGGAATTTCACTTTTTCCCCCCTTGAGCAATACAAGCTTCTTTCATTTTGAACCATTCATCACATCTTACCAGACATAGCTTCTATTGACTTGACTTTGGAGTGTCCTATTCAAAAATAGGTGGAGGTGTCATTGATACCACCTCTCAAAAGAGCATTAAAAATGTTGTATGAAACCATTGCAGTCTCCCTTTTCTTTCGTCTTTCAATGCCTATGCAACTTGGGGCTTGCAAGTCATGTTCACAGTCACATTCGCATATTACCTATCACCTATTTTGCGTTTCTTCCCTACCAATTTCTAAGCAAAAGATAGACTGCTTGCAGTGTAATTAATATTTGTGTGAATCACCTGTGGTAGATTTTGTTCCTCTTGTTTCCTTAAATCCAAGAACACTGTATTTGTTGACCTGCCTGGAGTTGAAGGATCCAGGCTAGCTGTGACCCCTCTGGAAGACACTGTTGGACCACTCATCACTCCAACATCCTGCTTCTTCCTGCCTCTTGCATGGTGATCAACTGGACCCACAGGTTCTGGGGCAGCGTTACTCTTTTGCTTTCTACTCAGTCTTACTAGTTCATCCATAAGGCTGATGCCATCATCAGCATCATCACTACTGCTATCACTGAGAATGGGTGGAAATATTGGTGGCACAGTAACTTCATTAGTACGCTCTAAATAATCACCAAGATTTAAGTGCTCCAACAAGTCAAACCTTAGCTCAACTGTTTCTTGGTCAATTGTCTGATTGGAGGATTTAACAACAGGAGACATTCCTGTAGATGTTTGGCTTTCTGAAAGTTCCTTGTCAATGCAGGTTGTCTGAGTGGAAATTGATGCAACTGACTTGGTTCGAAGAGTAGAGGGTAGCAATGAAGGTGAACTGCCAAGAAATTCAATACTATCCTGAAAGATACACAACAGATAAATACATATCTAGTAAGCTGCATTGCCAATTCCAGACTCTTAATTGTCTGATTTCTGGTATCTATAAGAAAACATCACTAAAGCATGTGATTAGAATTTACACATAGTTTTACATTTGGAGAACTAGTTACATGAAAGTGTAGGTGGTGAGTAAACCTGTTCTGCAGCTATTGAATTTAGTTATAGTTTAATGTCAATATTGAATAATAACCCGAGAAAACAAATATCTTCCATCAAGCTGCTATATACTGCTGTCATGTAGTTCCCAGTCACTGAGAAGACAGAGAAAGGTATCTAGAATAATCAGCCACATGTTATTAATATACAAATTAAGAGATCGCAATAGGGTTCTGCATATTGGTCAGGATATTAATTTGTCAAGAGCAGAGGGGAGTAGGGGGACTGTTGAAAATGGTCTGGGGACATGCTATCCCAGAATTTCTTTTAGATTGGAAGGCTCTGAAAAAGTACCCCACACCCTGACCCCATGCCCCCTGTCAAGCTACAGCCTTGACTGTCCTGAGACAGCTAAGGTTCACTAATGCTTCAAAATTAATCAATTACTTACTCTTCACACCTTACACATGCATTATTTCACGAAAACAAAGCCCCTCAGAAACCCGGGGGAGGTACTCAAAAAAGTTTTATACGGGGAGGCCCCGAGGTCCAACCCCTTACCTTTTATATACCATTTTTTTCAGAAAAGGCACCCCTTTCGTATACCTTTTACTGGAAAAAGGCACCCCTTTCATATACCTTCTTAAGAAGACTTATGAATAAATTGAAAAAACAGGAAGTCTTCTTGTCATTCTTTTCACGTAGCGCATAATAAATTAAAATGAACCAGTCATAAGTTGCATCTGCTTGATCTGTTTTAATTCAAGGCCCTTTTTAATACCCGAATGAAGATTTTTCTACCCTTTCATATACCTAAACTTGTGAAATCCCTACCCTTTTATTTACCTGAAGCCTGAAAAAGGTACCCCTTTCAGGCGGAGCCTCCCCGTATAGGCCATTATAGGGAGTAACCCCCCCCCCGGATCAAAGTAGCCATTTTTTTACCTAGCAACAGGTACTTTCTGATAACCCTGTAATAGTAAACTTTTTAGCAACAGTATCGTGGCATTGTCCAACTTGAGTGTGGTGAATCTTAGTGTGCTCAGCTGGGTTATAGAGAAAGGTTAACATTCCTTAGGACTCAAGAGTATGCCATTTAAACAAACCTGTTCACAGTCAGAAAGTGACGAACTACTTGTTGTGTGTCCATCTGGGCTGGCAAGGAACAGTCCACTGTCTGATGCACTGACCGCAGGTGAATTGTTTACCTTAGTGGAGGGTGAACTTGTTTGTAATAGAATGTTTGGTGACAATGGCCATGCATCCCTTGTGTACAAGACTGGTTCTTCATCATTGTCGCTTTCCTTGGAGCAAAAGTAATGTTTAAAATTTGCATGAAGGTTAATAAAAACTTCATTCAAAGTGACGATGTAAGGTCGAGGTCATGACGATTTTTGAGAGGGAGTGTCTTGCTGAGACACTGAAAGCTATACCTGATAACAGACCATGTTCAGCTCCGTTCAGTGCCAAGGGTAAGGTCTGCAATGTCTATTGACAAACCAAGAAACTCGCCTACTCTAAACATTGTTCCATCGGCAAGTTGGAAAGAAAATCTATCACGCAGCTTTATTACAACTGTTGATGAAGAATATTGGCCTACACTAAGACAAAATGGGGGCTAGTTTGAAGCCACATAATTTATGCAAGGCGTTTTTAATGACTTGGCAGTTTATTTTGAAAGGACAATAATTCTGACCAGTGCCTCCCATTTTTTCCAATTAGTTTTGAAATAGCACGTTTGCGAAGAAATCACGTTATCACTGCTGGTTGCTCCAACAGAAGGAGGCTTCTTCCTATAAACGTTGCCTAAGCAACAAGATTAAACGCACCCGATGCCGAGCCCGTTACGAGGACGTGACGACCAAAAATTGAAAATAAACAACCAAAATATAATTTAATCTTGCTATACACTTACCTCTGATGAATTTTCCAATTCCAGTGTAGGAATATTGGCTTGAATATCGGCGAAAATATCGTCAAACACAGATTTCAGTTTACACGTGCCAGTGGCAGTGTCAAACTTTCCAGAATTACTGGTGGAAATTTCTTCCTCAAAGCTCTCATCGCTACTTGAGGCAATCTCGTCTGGTTTCCACATGTTTTACTGCAAGAAGCTCAATTATCACTTGGTTATATTTCTAGAAACGGACAAGAAAGTAAGAAAGATCTCGTAGCCTGGACAAAGTCTGACGCCATCTTTGCAAGTCCTTACTCTCACCAGGCCCTTCGCAAGCTACAATTTAAGATGGCGATTTTCAGTGTGTACATTTTGAATCGTGCCGGTGGACTTATTTACCATTACGACCATTTTACGCCCAAAAGCGAGATCGAAAAGACATTCAGTTATCCTCTAGATATCACGCTACGCGAAGATGATAAGTTAGTTGTGATATTTGGTGAAAGAGATGGTATTAAGGGTAAAAATTTCAATCTTACTTTGAAGAGTTGGCTTCCCCTGATCTTTCGTATCGTTTTGCGCAGTTGATGAATTGTATCTTTTATTAGTTGGTCACGCCTTACTGGCAATAAATGGTGAGCCAGTTACTGGGAAACGTCTACCCGATGGAAGAGAAGCGATGGAAGTAATCAAAAACCAGGAGAACTATCCAATTTCCTTGAAGTTTGGTCGGCCAAAATTGACGACTAATGAACGAATTATGCTAGCGAGCATGTTTCATCCGTAAGTAAACCTAAGAGGAATTCTGAAATTTACAACCAAGCTGAGTAATGATAAATATATGTACCCAGACGGGACATTCTTTTATTTAGTGGGGGAGGGGTGGGGGAGAAGTTACCGTTACCAGTGTGGCTAGTGGTGGGGAGGGGTACATTGATACATACTGTAAGCTCACTGCATCAAAAGGTATGATTAGGATACAGTTTTTCTTCTCCCTGTAGATGGTTTGCTAACCCATTGCAGGTTAGCAATAGCTTCTTTGTACTCTTGGCCTTATTCTGATGTCAAATAAATTCATCTTTCACGACTAAAAATCAAATTTGACAGTAAAGAACTCTGTTGTGCTTACATATTTTACATAGCACGTCAAGAGATGGCGTGCATGTCTGCATGCACCTAGCACTGAATGTGTCCTAGATCAAAAGATGATGACAATGGCCACTATTCGAATGCATGTCGTCCAGTATGGTAGCCATCACCTACAACTTGCTGGAGTGCAAACATTTCTTATTTCCTTCATGCATCAGGAAAATCTCTTATTATTTTGATTTCAACAGGCTGTATGCCATCTCAGCAAAGCTGTCTCCAGAGCAGAGGTCTTCAGGAATTGAAGTATTAGAAGCAGATTCTTTCAAACTTCACTGTTTCCAGACACACACAGGTAAGAGGCAGTGACTTGAGACACCCCCTTGTAGAGCTGCCAGTTATTGAAGTTAGCAAAATATTGCAAATAAAACCCTCTTCTATGATGAGAGGCAGTGTTTCATAGAGATATCCAAACACCAAGAAGAGAGTTGACAAGATGACAGGCAGCAGAGTATTTTTTATGAAATTTGAGGTGTTTGGATAGAAACACTGTCTTGAGTGCTTCATATCCTCTCAAATATTGAAACAAAAACTAAGGAGTAATTAGAGAAGTAAATTTGACAAAATCCATGCTAATTAAGACCAACTATAAAAAAACCTCCTTCACAGTTGTGATTTTCTTCGCTTTATCTTGATGGATTAATTATTAAATGAATTTGAGAATTAAATATCTAACCTGACTCTGGCTCAATTCGAAACTTGAATGTTGTTGATGTTACAGTAATTTGTGCTTTTCAAGGCTTCCCCAATACTTTCAAAACAATTTTTCAACAGGTTTAAAGTTCATTGTGCTGACAGATCCAAAACAACTAGGGATGGATATTTTCCTTAAGAAGATTTATGAGCTCTATTCAGACTTTGCTCTGAAAAACCCATTCTACTCACTGGATATGCCTATAAGGTAACTAGTTACTTATTCCTTTAAATGCCTATGATTTCCTAATACATTGCATTTAGAATATTTGAACTCGTACAAATGCTTGAAACTGAAAGAGTTTTTTTTGCCAGAACTTGCTGCATTTAATCAAACCTGATTTGATGCAGTGCTCATTTGGGTCTCTCACAGGTCCAATTCCCATGGTCAAACAGCGATGGGCCACTTGCTATATATTAAAATTCAGCTTGACAGTGAGACCTTGAGGACACAAACAAAAATAGTGAATAAACATTGTCATTCAATTTCCGTTGTTTGTGTCCTCTAAGCCTTCCTGCCAATCTCTTGGAAGTGGTCTATTGAGCCTATCCTTGTCTCTTATCTATTTCATCATTCATTGTTCCCAGCCCCATCCCATAAATGCTGTCCAAATGGGTAGAGATTTATTTAGTAATCCCCTCTTTTCTTTCTCCTCAGGTGTGAACTCTTTGATACCAACTTGCAGAAAGCACTTGACCAATTAGAGAGGTCAAATCTTTATTCAAGCAACCCTTCCTTAGCTTAAACATTCCATCAACCAAAACTGCTGAACACCACATGAACAATGGAAGTTAGAATTCATGAAGTCAAATGAATTTTAAATTTCCTTGAAATAAGATGAACTGGATATTACAGACATATGGTTAACAGTGACCAGGAATGCTATTCCAAAGGAAAAAGAATTCTTTTATTAAGTATAGACTTTATAGAAAGCAGTGCTATTGTCAAAAACATGAACACCTGATGGAAAATTCTCAGAAAGTTATCTAAAATGCTGTAAATAATAATAAACTTTAATTTATAATTGAGAATTAGAAACTGGAGCTGGTTTCTTCAAATTCAGTAACTGCACTGGTACATTAAGGGGATTTAAAGAGAACAGTGGTGTTCTTGGTTTACTTGAACTGCTTCCTGGATCAGAGCTGTTGTTAGTAGCATTGGCTTGACCACAACATGCAGGGGGCTGTATCTGAGTAGATAAAGTGGCTGTATCTTGATTTCCCATCACTTCTTTGTATTTGTTAGTAACAAAGTTGACTTGGCTGCTTACATCATGACCTGCAAGTCTTTGTTCCAGGTCACTTAACAAATCCAGAATGACACGTGCATCTTCAAAGAAACAAAGAAAAGAACACAAGAGTTGGATGTTTCAGCTTGCATTTTGCCTGAGTGAATTTACCAAACATTTTCAATATGATAATCACTTACCAAGTGGGGTTAGATCAGGTGGGGGCTGTCCCCGCATTATTCTGCTCAGTAAGGTATAAATCTGGCTATAGTCGGGTGTCTCGTTTCCTGTTGATCATAAATGCAACAGTTTGGTGACCTTGTTACAAGGAGCAGTTTTCATTTGAGTTTTGTAAAACCAAAGAAACCACTCTGACGAATCGTAAAGACAAAGACAATCTAATGAACCAATCAGATATATGTGGCTGATACCAAAGAGTGAACAAATGTGTGTGTGAAGGAATTACAATTGATCTTTACTCCTCATTGGTTGAAAAAGTAGTGCAGGTTTTGTATGCCAATTGTGTAATGTAGCAATTCAAAACCAGTTACTTTTCTACACTCTAGTGAAAATGGCTCTATTGGTTAGATTTGAAGTAAAATACCAATAATCTAATAACACTCACACTTTACGAAAACTGACGAATGCAAATACCATCACTGGCTGTTTTCAAAACGTGAGCAAACAAAAGCATTCAAGGAATAGTTCCAGCTCATTTCACACTACACTTAATTTGTTCCCTTGCCACTTTCTTGCTAGTAGAACAAAGTGACTGCAAAGCCTATTTATCTCATACATTGGGTAAAATGTCTATCTGAAGCGTTAAGGGTGATCAGGGAGGACAATAATGTTCTATGCAGATGTCCTCTGGGCTTGTCACAAACAAATTTGAGTAGAGAATGTGTGACAAGCACAATCAAAAAGCATCAACATCTGTAAATGCAAAGAAAGGTCATTGGGAAGTTTTCTTACCAGCAACATTCTGTGTTGGCTCCATGGCAGCTATTGTCATAATCTGTACAGAGAATGGAAAGGAAAGTGATTGAAGTAATTGCTAATAAAACAGGGAATAACATTCAGTCTGAACAAAGTTATAGTTTCCTAGGAAACTGTTGGGCTACATTGGCAGCGGAGAAAACATATTAGCTAATCATTTGGGAAAAAGGGAATCTCTTAGCTATTTATCAACTTGATGATGAACAAAGTTATAGTTTCCAAGGAAACTGTTAGGCTTCATTGGCAGGGGAGTGAACATATAAGCTATTCATTTGGAAAAAAAGGGAATCTCTTAGCTATTTATCAACTTGATGTTGTACATTGATTGTGGTAATGAGTTTGTAAAGCCGAGGTTTTGAGTGGTAGCCTTTCAACAGAACGAACAACTGAAATCCTGCGTTTGCTATGAAAAAGGGCTGAAGCTCTTGATAACATCAGCTTCACAAACTCACTAGAGCAGTCAATTAACATTTTGGAACTTCACGTTGACAAACAGCTGAAAGAATATAGCCTCCTTTGCTGCTGTCATTTGGGTTGTTCACGCAACACTCTTCCTTTCCTCTCTGTAGATACTTGTGTCACAAACATCAATGGGTTTAAATTAAAGCCCACTTATACAGGAAACATTATTTGTACACAGCAAGGTTGTATTGCTAGTTGAAAAAGCTTACCAAGCTGTGACAGTAACTTGGACAACAAACAACTTGCATCCAGTTTGTGTAATTTGTTGCCATATGCATGTCACATGCATGTACAAATAAAATGCTTTTCAATTTGTAATTGAATCTTGCTGACAGGACAGATCACAAAATTTGGCCTTAAACTGAATTTTACACCAAACGTTTGGTTGCATGATGACCACACAACAAACTATTGCTCAGGAGGTTCATTGGAATGAATGGTCACACACTAGGTTTTCATTCAAAAAATTCATTTTCAAAATATTCCAAAAACTATTTTCTTGCAGTGAACTGTGTTATTCTCTTCTACTCCAGATTGTAGTTGTGCAATTGGACAAAGGTCTAAAAGCATCACAAACAGCATTTCTTCAGTAGATTTTACATAACAGATTAATAAGTAGCTTTATTGTATTGTTTGAGACTCAACATTTAACTTTCCAAGTCCTGTCAGAATCACTTAAAAACTCATAAATTAATGCTTATTAGTGCTCATAAACCGCATAAATTAATGCTTTGCATACATTATTTATTCATGGTTCCTGCTTACCAAGAAATGAAAAATTTTCTGACGTGTCATTTTCTTAATAAAGGACTACAACAATTTCTCTTTGTTTCATTTTCACTACGCAGACATCAAGAAATATGCAGATATAAATCTGTCCTCTACAAAAATTCTATTTCTTGCTGCACACCCAAGTATTCCAGGACTTTCTTTGAAAACAAAAGGATTTCATCAGACTGGCATTCCCTTTAAAACACGAACCCTGACTATTCTGTACAATAAAAATGCATAATGTTATTGTCCATTAAAACTTTTTTAATAAATACTAAAAAGAATTGGAATCCTGAACTTTTGATTCCAGCTTTTTCTTTTACCAGATTTACTCTATACTTGTACGGAACATCATTTTTTTAAATTTTGAATGGTAGTGTAAGTTTAATAATTTAACTAAATAGAGACACTTGGTGCCAGAAACGTTCACAATTGGTTGTCTTATGTCTATTACTGGTATCAAGGATACATCCTTGAACATGAGCAGTATTGCAGTTTGTATATAATAGTTTAGTTCTCAACTATTAATTAACATGGATAACTTAGTTTGAATGGTAAAATATAACTTAATTTAAAAACCTCATTTAATAATCAAATATAAAATATTAGAAAAAAACCTTTAATAATTTAAGGCAAATAAGAACATTTTTGGTGGGCACAAAATATGATTGAAAAACAAAACAAAAACTGATAACTTAAACCTTAGAGGGAAATTAAAACACTTGTTCGTTGCTGTATGTATACTAGGTAATTTCCATTACGAGTCAGGAAAGCTATCTGTAAATAGGCTAACCTGAGTACTTCCCTTCTTAACTGGAGCACTATTCAAGTGAACTAGCCATGAATGCCATTTCAGGGTTCATACTCTTTTGAGCTCTTGAGCTCCCAAATCTCATGACTCAGTTTCATGACCTTTTCCATTTTTCCATGATTTTAAGTTCAGCTGTCACTTATGAAAGCTATCAAAACTATCCTTTTTTAGGGGCATCTTGGGACAAAAAAAATCAGTTCAAGACAAACAGATCAGAGATGAAATTGGGGCCAAGCTACTTCTCCTACAAAAGCTTGTTTGTCAGTTTTTCACATATGCAGTGATGAATGCACTACATAAATTTCATGACTTTCCAAGCCTGGAAAACTAAATTCTGTACAAACTGTGTATTCAGGCTAATCAGGGCACTGTTCAGGTGGAATAGATTGCTCTTAAGGCTATCTAAGTGCTGTTAACCACAGAATTACTCTAGCTAACCAGATAGTCATTTGACTAGAGTCTTGCCATTCAGAGACTTGTGTGACTGATGAAATGGGGAACTTTGCATTGTACAATTAAGTATCTAGCACTTCTAGCTCTTATGCTTTAATAATTTTTTAAGTATTCCCTCATACTCCATACTGTAACAAGCAAATTACGCTGGCTACATGGAACAGTGAAATGAACTAAATTCAATATAATGTAATCTTTTCAACTGTGTGGAAATTGATTCTTCCCTTCCAATAAAACAGGCAAAATCTCAATTAACTAAAAACAGCAAAAAGGAGTAAGAAATACTATAAAAGCACCTCAGCTGGTTGTAGCTGAGGATGTTGATCCCTATATAACATAGTCTCCTTTGCAGCCGCTTGGGCCAGAATCATGCATGGCTCCCCATCACAGTGTTGTGTGACTCTAGTCTGAGCAGCTGTGAGGAAACAATGTATAACATGACATAATGTAAATAAATTACGATTAATAACAACACTGACTTTATCTTTTTGTAAAACATCTGTAACAATATTTTGAAAGTAATTGCAAAGGAATCTTGTAAGCGACAGCCATTTTCTTTGGTGATGACCTTTTACTTTCTTTCTATTTATCATCTTCATTGTCGAGGTGGTTTGTATGGACTGTCCAGTGATTTGCAACATGGATCTTTGATCTGTTGTATCGAAGGGTTTTACATCTAGTGGCAATGCTTGTAATACATTTGCGCAACACTGCAGTCCTCTGTTCTTTGCTGACTTCTTTTAAAAATCTCTCTGACACTTCATCTATAGGCAAAAAAATTAGAGAAATAAGAATAGACCAAAACATAAAAATTTTAAGTCCTAATTTACATGTGCACCAAGTATCAGTTGCCAGAAATTAAGTCCTCTTCATGTAGCATGAAGAACTTGCCACAGGTATTCTATCTAACATAAGATGAGGTCTGGAGCTTAGTGGCTTGTCAGGCCAGTGCTGATCTCTGATTTCCTTTGCATGAAGTGGCTAGGAGTATTCTACACCAAGTAAACAAGTCTTCCTTCTTGTAAGCTTAATCTTCCCCTGCTTAAGACATTTGAGATATAATATTCTAGATACTGAGGACATGCGCAAAAAGATTCATATAATATCTTTAATCAAGAAATAGCATGACAAAGTTGAAAGAGCTTAGTTATCTGTACAAAAATGCTTCTGTCAATTCTCACGATGGATCGTGAACAATAGAAGAATCAAGTGTGTGTACAGTGGTGGCAATTTACTGAGGCTATGAATTGATCAATCAAAATCATACTTTGTATTGCATCAATCACGTTTGGGTCAAGCTGCAAAGTGCCACGTTTCCCTCCTGTAACAGTTGATGCCTTCAGAACATCATCTCCAAAAGTTATCTCAGCCAAACGAACTGCAAAGTGTGTAGGTTGGCCTGATCTTGTAAGACAATCTAGGTACTTTTGACGTGGAAGAGTTACATTTGGGTTTCCTCCAACCAACACGTAAGAAACTAAAGAGTGAACAAATAATTAATATTAATAATTGTCCAACCTAAGAACACAATCCGGCCATAGACCGAACATGTACTACTTGATCTGGAATCCATACGCTAACCATAAAGCCACTGCATCTCCCATCAAGCAAGTAAAGGTATTGTTTTTCCCTCTGGGTGGGATGTCAGTTCAGTCATTGGCTCAATCACCTTCACCCCCACCCCCTCTATTCAGGCACTGGTATTTTTGTCTGGTGGTTTTTGAACAGTTCACCATAATGAGGTCCCAGAAGTGGACATCCTGTCCAAGGATACAAGACAAGCACCCCGGCACTAGAAGCTGGACTGCTTCATTCAGCGTATTTGTACAATAGAAAAATCATTATAAAGTCAATCATAATCTAGAACATCTACCAGCTGACGCAGAATAAAAAACTTATTGTACACCAAATTCATAAATGGCAGACCTCTTGGGCAAGCCTGGGTACGAGAGCATGAAAATAATTAGGGTGAGAAAGAGAAATAATAGATTCCCAGACTTTTTGGTTTTTGCTTAAATCATTGCTGGTTTCCTTTCCACAAGACAAGCTTCAGGGATGCCATTTTCCTTTAGTTAAACTGGAGCTGTAGACGTCTGTGTTGTAGTTAAAAATTAAATTCACTAGTAAAAGTTAAATTCCTATGTCTCTTAACCCTTATTAGGGTTAGAAGACAAAGGAAATTGAGAATCAAAGTAGGTTAAAATTTTGTTACCTGAATTTAATTTTTAATTACAACATCTCCGCTTCACTTACCGCCATATTGGAGTCAGGGATTCTATCCTCGCCAGCCTCATTTTCATGGTCTCATACCAGGGCTTACCCAAGTAACTGCCATTGACGAATTTGGGGTATGCAGTACTGAAGTGTTAATAAAACGTAGTATAATCATGTACTTACAATCAGGAGTCATCCTGATACCCGACACAATGACACTTTCCGTTGCTGCTGGACCAGGCTTGTATATACTTCCCACTACTGGGGGGGCATCCCCTTGGTATTTCTGAGCCACAGCCACGTTCTTCCCTGGGGAATCACCATCTTTTTCATGTTCATAAGTTTCATGTACACGTACAGAATAGGCACCAAGATTATCAATACCTTCTGGTCTGGCATCAGGACTGCTCTCAGAGTCACTTGACGCCACACTGCTTTTCTGCAGTTGACCTGGACTCAAGCTCTGATCTGCTTGTTTTGACAGCACCTTCACTGCCGATGGCAAATGGACAACTGTTATGTCTGGGTCAATGCCCGGTGGTACATGAATATCCTCCTCTTGTCCTTCCCTGGAATTACCCAATGACTTTGATCGCACCCGAGAGTCTTGTGTTTCTTTAAGATGATGAGTCCCACTGCGGTCACTCCCAGGAAGAACATCCTGAGAACTACTTTTTTGTGGTTCCTCTTGTTCAGTGTCTGACGATATTTTGACTGTTGCTGGCGTATGACTCGAACTTGGTTGATCTAAAGTGTCCATGTCATCACATTCATCATAATCTTCGTCTGAGTCAGCATGAGAGTCCTCATGCTCATCGTACTGCACGTCACTGCTGACTGCCATGGAAGGAAGTCCTCCACCATTTTCCTCCTTCCTCCTTATTCTAATTGATGGTCTTTTTCTCTGAGGATTTCGGGCTCTCTTGCACCTCTGAGCAATGCTAGTCACACAACCTTTCCACAGGTTTCTCTTCTCTTCATTGGACATGTCTGAGGCAAATCGCTGAAGGACGTCCACTAAAACAGGGATTTATCAATTTTGTTATGTTTCTCTTTTCAAATCTAATAAAACAAGATTTTAGATGCTGAACTATCTTCAGAATCAAGTGTATAGTGTTTGTCAGTCTATGACGTTACAAGTGTGGTCCGATGAAAGTGATTTGTCAGTTTAGCCATAATGGTATTGGCTGAAAGACTGTCAAGTTTGTCATCCATCAGTGGTCATTTTTGATCCGTCTTTTGTTAGTCACATTGGTGGGTTCAATCCATTTACTAAATAATTATTTGGTAAGGGTGATGCACTCATAAACAAGAATATCAAATTTGAGTCTGTCCAAGGCTGTTGCACTGTGAGCCCTCCGCTAAATTACTTATGACATGACAGCTTATCAGAGCCAATGCTTCCAAAATAACTCCTATATATACAACATGAAGTGACTAGAATTTTGTTTACTCTCCCTGGGTGGTATGCTGGTCAGGTCCCCCCTGTCATTTCAGCAGGCACCCTAGCTAGCACTCACAGGTTATTTACACATACTGATTGAGAAAGAAATTGTGAGAGTAAGGACTGAACCTAATAAAGCATTAATTAAAACTGATGTAAATTGCACAGTCTTAGAAATGAAAGAATTGAGGAACTCCGGACATGATGAAATAAAACTGGAGTAAGCATTCCCTGGCTGTCTAGAGTTAAAATTTGGCGCATGTTGTAGAAAAAGAATGAAATTTGCTAGCAACAATATAATGCCACTAACCAATCAAAACACAATAATTTCTTCTCCAAGCACTTGCATTTATGTCTGACTTGTATTTCCTCTTCTTTCCCATATTACTATTTTACTATGAGCATGCTGTCCAACATTTCTCAATTTTAAACCATCAAAGACTGTAGCCTGGTGGCTGAAAATGCTAATTAATTGAATGTAACCAGAGCACATCTAACTGAACTTTGAGTCTAAGTATTTCACAAAAAGGTTTTCATTACATTTGATGGCATCCAATATGACCGGATTTAAAGCAGCTTTCCCTCCAATTCCATAAGGTGTTGACTTGATCAAAACATCCAGTCCGAAGAGCTTCTCTGCCAGGCGCAAGGCATAGAATTTTGGCCGACGTTTGGACTTCTCCAATGCATCTTCTAGCTCATACTTGGTGAGCAGCACATATGGATTGTGACCAATTGACACTGCAAGATAATGACGTCACTGACAATTGTACATAATTTTCTGTAACAAATCAGTCAAAGGTAGTTATTATCCTAAGTTTTCGCTGTTGAAAATGTTTTTGTTTTTATGACTTTGAAACTGTGTTGCTCTGGACTTCTCATTATTAATATACAATACTTTTCACATGTCCAGTGGTCTTACATCTATCATTACACATTGAATTTACTATCTCTTTTCTTATTTCTTACTATCTCTTTTTCTAAACTCATTGCTGCTCAAATTGCTAGAAAATGATTCTGCTCACAAAGAGGAATCTTACGCTGCCAAATTGGAATAGATTGTTGCACTGGCCTTATCCAATGTGGCAGTTTATCCCTGGGCTGGAGTTCTAATTTCGGAACTTCCAAATTAGTGGGAATTTTTCATCCCTCAAGCAAGATGCATCTAGCCTCACCAAGTTGCAATAGGTCTCCTCTGGAGGAATCCAGGTTGTTCTTTTGATAGTCTGCAACTATGGCATTGAGACACGACTGCCACTGAGTTTGATTCTCGTGGTTGGGATGTTCCAAGACATAGTTATTGATAAGCATGGCTGAAAAGGATATACCCAAAATTAAATGTTAGCAGGA
>OMLO01002615.1_pt1 | contig 14651 bp, 8 predicted proteins | sample 1674811 | NCBI WGS metagenome assembly OMLO01 (sample SAMN06265003, study PRJEB25207) | coral metagenome | isolation source: Coral host | place: Mexico:La Bocana,Puerto Morelos, Mexico | collected 2008-11-13
CAGGAAGATTGTACAACGAAGAGTTATCAATCAGATAACTCATGACTCAACATGTTATATGATTCTTCTTACAAAATGTTCTGCATAAAGAAACGGACCTTTTTTTTCCCCAGACAATTAAGTTCTAGTAAAAACATTGATTTTTTCATTTAAGTAAATTAGGAGTTTGGACTGTCTGGGGTTTTTCTTTTGATTTGTAAGTATATCTACCGTCGGTGTGTAATCACCGACTGACTGCAAATTTGTTTATTAGAGTATCACACTATCTTATCAGAGATAAAACATAGAATATACAATCATTTGCACCAAAAATCGAGCCCTAGCTTAATACTGGCAATGAGGAGAAAGCCGTGTATTGTACTACAGTATGTAAGTAACAGAACTCGCTACTCCGATCCGGAGAAATTTACAAACGGAGTTTTCACTCTGAACTGACTCAGCAAATGTGTTTCGTCCACACTGGGGGAATTTGAAAACGTTCTGCTTTCACCAGTCGTTTAGGATTTGTGTTTGAGGAAAATTCGATCATGGAAATCATATGATTATCGTGACACCAGCTCCGAAAACGAAACGAAGACGATTTCAAACTCCTCTGGTTTGTAGAGCGTTTTCGAAAAGCTCTGTTTTCGTGACGGATTAGTGCGTAGGCCTGGTAGGAAATAACACTGCATTCAATTCCTTCAGTGTAGCTTGAACGAGGCCTAATGGAATCAGTTTGAAACAGTAGAAAAACTCGTCAACGGCTCGAGTTTGCGATATTTTCTTGCCACCGGTGTCTCTATCTCATCCCTACAGATTAACTTCTTGTGAATGTGGAAAAGAATGTCGTTTTGCCCGTCAGACTTTAAACCGCTGATTCTAGCTGAATGTTTAGTTGTTTTTCTTTATGGCGGTTTCCTTTCTGTGTTGGAGTTGTACTTCGGTTTGATGTGCTGCCTGCTGGAGATACCAAAGTTTGGTTTACTGAAGAGTTCTTCTTTGTCCTCGTGTAGATGCAATCAACCGGAAAAGTGCCGCGTTTGCGACGATGTGTTCTCGACATCCGTGGTCGGTGAAGGCGCCTGCAAGCGCTGTATCTGCGACCAAGAGCGCCGAATATGTAAGGGTTGACAGCACTATTTGTATAAACCATTACATTAGCGAATGTTAGAAATGTGTTAAAATGTCTCCATTTGTGACCATTTCCGAAGTCACTCCACATCCACATGACCTGAAAAGGCAATAAACACACGGCAAAAGCGATCACGGCCAAAACAAAGAACTTAACAATTCGAATATTTTGACGTGTACGGCACTTAGACAAGCGGTTCTTATCTCTACTAGTTCCAACAAGTAATTCCGTTCTGAGACTGTTGGCACGAAGTCTTACCCACACACGTGCGTAGGCCGCTGTGATGACGCAGAGCGGGCTTAAATAGAGAATCAGGAACACGCAGAGAGTGAAAGTTTTAGGGTATCTTGGATCATTTCTGGGCCAATTCTCCACACACTGACCGCCTTTCATCTTTAGCGCAGCAGCATACGGTAATACCAATCCAACACTTATTGCCCAAACGTGAAAAATCACCAGTTTTAAAATTGTGCCGGTTATCTTGGGCTTGAGTGGATAGAGGATAGCGCGGTGGCGCTCCAGCGCCATGCACAACAATGTTGACACAGAAACGGCCATGAAAAGTGTTTGTAAAGGATAAACGAGCCTGCACATCACTCGACCAAATGGCCATCCGCCTAGCACAAGAAGACTGATATCAAACGGAATACTTAGCGTGCAAGTCAACAGATCGACCACTGCGAGATTTAAAATGAAATACTGGCTAGTTTTGCGGCTGCGCTTGAGAGCCAAGTTAATGATCAATATTAAGTTTCCTATCGTACCAATGACGATAATAACAGAATAGCAAGTGATCTGAATCACTGTTAACAGTTCAGTGGACATCTCTGTGTTTGTTGTGTCCGTATCGTTGGAGTTGTTCATCCGTTGACTTACATTTCCTGAAGTATTTACGTTGTCAACCTGAAGTGACGCCATCAAGTTTCTTCCATTTTCCGTGTGCTTTGTATCATTATTTTCAGCGTGTGGGTCCTAATTTGGTTTTCGCCGTACAAAACGTTTGTTGTTCTGCAGTGTCCTTGCAATCCTATGAAATGGGTTTACTTTTGTCTCTAGTTTCTCTCTCCTCTTTTTTTTGAACCAACCAGACCTCAAACCATTGAATAACTGGAACTTGTGCTGTCTAAGCCTTACTCTGACTCCTTTTCAACTCGGCTTAACCTGCAAAACATAAAGATCGCTTAAATATTTACAATATTGTATAGTAGCCATATGGACTTCCGTGCGCAAGAAGGGTGGCAAGTTTCAGAATTTAAGGCGCTATTGACCCATGCAAAGTACAGGTGAAAACCGATTTTTTTTGTTAAAACCTGTAACCTGCCTGCCAGCCTGTAGCACTTAGATAAAATGAAAAACAGGTGACCCTAAGGGGATATTATCAGCTTTATTCTTCCAAAGAAACTGCACATGAAGGAATACGGCTAACACAATGGAATACTGACATGCACACTAGCAACAGTAAGTAAATAAACCTAGTATATATTTTCAGGGTAACTCTGTGAGCTCTACAAATAAAACTGCTATTGATAAAGGCCCTGGATAGTAGGTTGTCTCCGGTGTCAGTGTTTCTATGTACAACAAGTCAAAGAGCCAATGTAGGTAATGTGAGATGTTTGTTTTGTGGATAAAACTAAAGTTGTGGATCAAGTTAAGTAGTGTCGAAGAGGCCCTGTTTGAAAATAAGGTATGCGCGTCCTGTGTGTTAAATGACATCGCCAAAAAAAAAGAGAAAATTCGGTTAGTCTCACGTGACTGTAAGAAAACAGTTCAACTAACGGCACGTCCGGCAATCTTGCAGTGCTACACGTAATTGACGATTGACGGCAATCGGTTAAATGAAAAAATGAAAAAAAAAACAATATATGGCAACCCAAATTATGCGGAATTAATAGTACTGTGCTAAAACAAGATTGAAGAATTTTTTCACTGTCTTGTTGTCTGCACGGTGAAAGATCCTTGTGCAGGTGGGTGAATTTGTTGGGACGTTGTCTAAAGTTTCAACGCCCTCTTTTCAAGAAAAAAAAAACAGCAAAGGATAGAAGGATAAGAGAAGAAAACAACTTATTTACAATTTCTACAGAGATTGTGTCCAATTTAAGATGAATTTCGCATTGAAATAAAACTCGTGAGCCTTGATGTACTTACTTACTTACCCATCCGGTTGATCATAGATTTGTCATTTAGGCTGTGGCGCTAAATTTCTAAACCAGAACAAATTGATTTTCATAGCCACTTGGCGTGCGAAAACGTTTCAGATCGATAGAGATGCAATGTTCAAATTACACTCAAAGCAGCGAACTGCACTGTCGAAAAAGGCTCAAACAGCTCTCTGATGTACGAGTGCTTTGAGCGAGCGCCTCCTGGGTTTGGAACACGAGCGTCATATATATAAAATTCATTCATTATTGATGATGATATTAACCAATCAGAGCTCTATATTTGAGTCAGCTGGGTTAGGTTAGAAACACAATACACTATTTTAATGAATTTGTGTTTGCCGTGTTTTTCAAAAACACGTCACAATATCCGGCCATATTTTTCCGTCTCAAGTATTTCCCTTCTTGCTTCTTAAATACAGGATATTAAAATGTAAACTCAAACCCTTTTTCTTCAACTTTACGATATTCAGTGTCTCTTTCCAGTGTGTGTCAAAAATAGAACTTGCGTTTTATTTTAAAGGTCAGGGCAGCAGACAACAAACTAACACGAGTTTTAGAAGATCAGTGTATATGCTACAGCTTCCAAGCAACTAATCCGGTTTTGCTGGTGTAATAACGAGTCTCCCAGTGATTTCTAAATAAATTAACCGCCTGGGTAGACGGCCTTTACAATAGTATTGCAGGAGGCTTGAAAACAGTATAAAATAGGCAATATAACAAAGAACTATACAAAAATATGATCTTCGTTTACCCAAACCAAAACGTAATTTTAGTAAGGAAATATTGGCATTCAAGTTAGCGTTCGACTATTACAGTAGTGCTATCCTAATCAAACTCAACTGGAATGATTTTTTGCGCTCTGACCGCTAAGAGAGAGTATCCTTGTTACACAGAAACCTGCAGTGCGGGGGCATGCCCTGATAGAAAATTCAGTGAGACTTTTTATTCTTTGAGCTTCCATTTCCTGCATTGAACGATCAGAGATGTTCGTTAAATGTTAACACTATATAGCTTTAAGTCAGAGAAGAAAAGAAGAGACAATGATCTCACCCCCCCCCTCCTCCCCCTTCTCCCCTCTTTATCCTTCACTGCGCCTGGGTTTTTTGTATAACAGTTGACTGGTATTCGGCAGTTTCACTGCCTATTGCACCTTTTGGTGAATATCGTTCATAATTTATACTATATAATTGCGAATTGATGTCACATACTCGAATAACATTGATATTTGAAGTGCTCAAGGTTCTGAGATTGTGGTGGGGGGGGGGGGGGGGGGGGGGGGGGGGCGGAAGTTGCATGCACCATGAAGGCGCAAAGACAAACATGGTCGTGTATTCCCTTGCTTGTAAACATTTCTCATTTCACTGTTACTACAACGGCAAGGAAATATGACTTTGCTAAACAAAGGGTTTAATGAGCCGCACGATACTTTGCTAAACTCATTATATATTCCATCAACACTTGTAAGGTCAGACGACGCTTCAGTCGATAACGCCTGCAGGTCCTGGCGATTGCAAAACAAGAACGTTAAATTATGAAATTCTGCGTTTTATGGAGAACGTGAACAACGAGAGCGATTCCTATTTCGAATTTAACACTCTGTCTTTACCATTTCAAACGACGATAGCTTTGACAGCGACAGACAAACAAAGTAGCTTAACATTCACTATTTCGAGAATTTGAAGTAAATTAATTCACTTTTTTTAATTGCTTTTAAATCGGCGTTTTCATAGTCATCGCCGTCTTGTTCGCCTAAAATCCTTTATCTAAAAGTCTGGATCTCGATGGATGGGATATCAACTTGTTTACAGAATGTCGATTTATCTGTACTTGTAATTCCATGTCGTGTTTTTTGTCCTGCACTTTGTCCACTTTCATTAGAGTTGCAATCTTAAGGTTTGTTGTCGTTCGCGTTACAAACTTAAACTTCTTACCTTGTTTTGAAATTTTCCGTTCATTACACGCATCTAATGTAGTACAACTTTGATGTAAATGAAAATCTTGCACTTCACGACAAAGTTTCTTTTTTTATGTCAGATTGAGGACAATTAGGATATCGAACATAAAAGGGAGTCCTCGAACATTCTCCAGTCACTCATCGCGAGCACAACATACGGGATAAAATTGCGCACATCATGTGGGAGAGACTCCGTGATGCGTGGAGCTCCGTGATGCGTGTTGCGTTGTGAAGCTTTCCCGCAGTACAATATGTGTGAAAAATATTTCTTCTTTCCGCCTTTTTCATTGCGTGGAGTGTTGGCTTGTCGGGAAACTTTTGACTGATCAGGAAATTTTAAGAATCTTATGTACCTCTTCATTTTCTTTTTGTTCTAATCAAAATACAGGAAAACAAAAGCTATTGGGTATATCATAAAAATTAGTCAATTGTGAATTTATTCTCAGCTAAGGATAAGACAAAAGTAGTCCTTTATAGAAATTGATTTAACATGTAACAGACGCATATGCTTCTGTAGGCAATGATTAAAATTTTAGGAGCAGCTTGTAAATTTTACCCTCGCGATGATTGAAAAAAAAATTATGCTGTGGCACTGGCTCAACGAAAGGAACGGCGAAAAACTTAAAGTTGCTGTTACGAACACATTAACAATTATTTTTTGGCTGATTTAAATTATATATATCCATATAGATATATTGATTTTTAATGAATTTCCAAGATGGTTGCATATTACCGGGACATGTTCAGAACGTATTTATACAGACAGATTCTCTGAAGATGAAACCTAAAACTAATGTAATATGTCTCTCTTGCGAAGATTGTTCCACAAAATGAATACTTGGGGGAAACAATATCTCCAAAAATTAAAACTCGACTATTATATCCTGTACAGTTCTTGGAAACTATGCAAATGCATGGTAAGTTTGATTGAACAGGTGATACCCTAAAATATCACACTTAGAAAAAGAACGATTTCACATCTCTAATGTAGTAATACTGATATGTCTATGAATTCACTAGCAAGGAGACATATGACAAACGCTCTTCCTGACATTCAATGGTCAGCTGTCGAACCGCAGTGTAAAGCGAAATATTATGGTGTTCATTGTCAGTGATTAGGTCAGATGTTCTCTAAAATGCACCTACCGGTTCTTTCTATAAACATACCGTGACCGCATACAACCACGCACGAGAAAGAAAACAAGCTGGAAATTGACTGTGAATCTGAATGCTGTACTTGAGTTAAGGAGTCCATTTGTTCAACGCGTGGACACGCTATAATTAGTTTACTTTGCACGACACGTTTGCCATATTTGTGGGAGTGATTAACATACATTTTGTAAGACAGCTCATTTGAATTTAGTGATATCTTTTTTAAACAAAAGCGTCATCTGTCAACTCTAGCAATAAGTGACTCACTGCTATGACCTGGTGAATAAAACTACTGATTATGATGTTGCGTAACTTAGTGAGGAAGGACTCTTGTCGTGGCAGTGGTCCAGACTGATGATAATCGCCAAGCGCCAAAGAAATGGATGCAATTTGTCGTTGATTTGTTGCATTTCAAGCGCTTTCTCCCTCACTTATCTAAATATTTTAGATCTTTTAGAATAGTACTGCCTCTCGGCGTTGCAGTTGAATAAGTTCACACAAAACCGAGCGAAGAGACACTCTTTTACTTAACGCAAAACTGAAAAACAAAAAAGGTTTGAAATTAGATGCAGCACAACGGCCACTTCACCAGCAGGCAAATTGGGCGTCGTCAAATTCGACTGCGATTTTTCTGCTTAAAATAAATCTTGCATTTCCTGAGCGACTAATATTTCTTCATTTCAACGTGCCGTCTTTTGATGTTAAAGATTGGACAGTAAAATTTGTACACAAGTCTACGTTGCTTCAGGCGAAAACTTCAGTTATTCTAAATGAATGTTTTTAACTGCAGCCGTGTGCTTGGTTACGTGAAACACACTGAGCCTGTTCAAGCGTAAACCAATGTAGGTCGTCGTAATCAAATTCAAACTCTTGTCACTTTTCAGGATAAAATACAAAATTGTCGGAGGGAACACTTACTTCATTCTTGACTTCAGGCAGTGATTCGTGTTCAGAGTACATGAATGGCAGACAGCCGCAACGTTTGTTATTAGAGCTGCGTATTTTCGTGATCAGCGCACATCTGCTTGCTTGCATAGTTGTAAGTTAAACTGTTGACACTGTTGGCAGGTGCTCTTCCTGCATATCACATGAGTCTAGTCTTGATTCTACTCCAGCTCCAATAATTCGTTTTTTGTCGTCTCTTCGGACTGTGGCATACTGGTGAACAAAGCAAACCATAAACAACACCACCCAGTGATTGTCTGGGAAACGAGTGAGCTTTGCACTTGCGTCCTAAGATACCGGTGCATGTGTTTTAAAACGCTAAACGACATCAGCACCGTGCTGTGATCATTTCAGGAGAATGACTATCATCAAACACGACTTCCACTAGTCAATGCCTAAAAGATATAATCTTCAATGTGGTTTTGTTAAAAATTACCAAGTAAGTGCACTGAGGTGATAATGGAGCGATGCATTGGAAAACGCACTGATGTACAAGGGTTTGGTTACAAACTGAAAAAGTCAGTAAGATTAATTTATTACAATTCAATGGCAAATAAAAATGCAGAAACGCCATTAGGATTGTACGTAAAAGATTTTAAGTCCCATATACAGGTTAAAATAACAAGTATTAAAAGTAGCTAAAGGATAACTCTGAAATCCCGCGGCATTATAAATATATTTAAAAAAAAATTATTTCTATCAACAACAACCTCATTTGGTATTCATTAATAAGTTCCTTACAGCACATTTAAAACTACAAATACTAGGCGCTCTGAATTCCATATTGTCTACAATACAATTAAGAAATCTAATGCTGCATAGTGCTTCGAGCATAGTTCTTCTTTCAAGTAGCTCTTCCTTTTTGTCTCAAAGGGTACCTACCAGTATCAAAATACAATTGAACTTATGAAGGCAACAAAATAGTCCGTCAAGAAGAAATCGTCTATGCTTCAGAAAAAAATATATTAAGCTTAGGGTTAACAAGCGTCATAGTTATGTTTGTTTGACTCGTTCAAATTCTTTAGGAAAAGCGCTAACATCTTCAACAATCCATCTAAATCTTCAGCTTGGTGTTCTGGGGGATTTCGTGTACGAGTGCATGTACTCAGTCGTAATATAGGACTGCTTTTACCAAATATCCAGCAAATGTTCTTTTGCATGTCACCCATGAAGAAAAGATGCTTATAGACGCACTCGTTCAGTCTCCTGTAATTACATAAGATCGTTTCGTCTGTGGTCTATGATGTCTTTGGACAACCCTTTTACAAAATTCTTATTAGCAAAGGTTTTGTAATGCAAACTTGAAGCAAGTTAAAAATAACGATAAAAGCGAACGACGTTACAATAGGCTAAGTGGCCAAGAAGTGATCAACTGAAGCAGTGCTTGTCTGGCTTGCATATGTTATCGTCCTATCCGCTTGGCATATTTGAAACCTTTGACAGACACGTACTCCTTTTTGGGAGGGTGCAAGGAGCGGCCCGATTCTCGAAATTCTGATTCTATTTCGGGGAATAAACCCAATTTTAGACTGACCAAGACAGCTGCAAAGCCATACTCTCTGGGGTGTTAAGTACCTGTGAAGCTTGTGTTCTTATAGGGGTGGGGGAGGGGAGCTACCACCGCGGAGCCGTGACAGAGTGAATCGGGTGAACTGTTTTAATGTTGAGGCATAATTTTTACAATTTTGGAAATTTTTAATTTGGAAAAGAGTTTGGTAATTGGCATGTACATGATTTTACGAAAATTTGTAAGTTTGTCAGTGGTGTGGCGAGCTGCATAGGTAAATCACCATAGTAATCATCGCTTACAGAAGACAAGAAGAAACAGATCATAATCACTTGTAGACAAAGAAAGCAGAATGAAGATCAACTCCCACGAACCATAGATTAACTACATTAACGTGTAGCCATTGCAAGACTGGTATAAGAAGACTTCCGTGACGAGAGAGACAACTTTACCCTGGAAGAGCACTTAAAAGAGATGAGAATAAAAGCAGTTCTTGAAAGGAGAAATGGTTTCAAGTTATTTTAAGGCCTGATGACAAATATTAAACTTACAATGTAAACATTTATTCGCCTGTCTCTACACGCACGAAACTCTGAATAGATACAGGTAAATTGCAATATTCTCGGTATAAACATTTCTGTAGGAACTAATAATCAAAACTTTCTTCGATGAGCTTTCTGATATGATCTTAGTAAAACGCCGAGGAAAATACAATGGTCAAATTTAGTGCTTTTGACACGAATCTTACAGAAAAACATTGAATGCCTCGTAGTCTGGCAATAGCTGATTCATCGAAAGAATGTTCTTTTTTATCATGTAAACTTTGACTCACGCTGACACCTTGTCGACTCATTTCTTGCATGTGTAGCGAATCATTCACAGCATAGAAGCCACATGTTTGAGTGACACAGTTTCAGCAAAATTTGCGCTACATTTCGTTAACATTACTTCCAGGAGTTGAAAACAACTACGAAACAAACTCATAACCTAAAAGAAAATATATACTCACAAATGTTCTTTTACTTGTACTGGCCGGTTAGCCGGTGTAAGTTTTAGGAAATAATGCTCCAATATTCTGCTTTTCCGTTGAGTTTTTTCTGGGTCGGGAAGATAATTTTCTGTCAAGAGGGCCAGTTTAGTGCCACCCCGGTTAGCTTGCGGTTAGTTCCATTCGTCTCACTTATGTACGATGCCGGAGCGAACGTGCTATAATCCAGCGACTGTAACCTGATAATTTTGTTTCCGTAACAAACGCTTGCAACCCGATACTTAAGGGTTTTTTTTACCAGCAAACGTGACGTGATACTTGTCATCATGGATTTGATTGATAAACTGAGGACGAAACTTTGGCTCGCACAAAACTACTCATCCAACTTGGACATCTATTTATAGGTTCAAATCGCCACACTTTATACCTAACATTTTATTCCCTTACAGAAACGTGCATCGATCTTCACTCAACCTTAATACTCGACAAACAGTTTGACTAAGTCGTTTTTTGACATCCTCATTAAACCCGCATGTGATCACGTTTTACGCGAGATGGATGGATACTGGAGAAAGAGCTTACGTACTTATTAATAGTTCAAAAGTCCACTTAACCAATCACGAAATGTTATCAATAGATTAGCGTTATATACATCGTGAATAGTTATAGTTGCAGAACTAACAAAGTAACGTACAAATATGAATTTCTGTGACACTCGTGAAGATGATACCAATTTGTTAAAACTGAATTTGGGCGAATTTCTGGTTTGTCTTGTATTTTTAGCTTGTCGGTGGCAAATATTTTTTGCTGATTCCGGGTGCTGATTCTGCGCTAAAGTTACTTGTTATTTTGACAATGAGCCAAGTTTGAACTTATTAATTTATTCCTAAAAATCGAGATCCAGTTTGGCTGAACAGAAGACTTTGAAAACTAAAACTGACTTCTCTTTGGTATATTTAGGGCGCGTTAGCAAACAAAGCTATACAAAGTGTACCTTAGTGTGCTTTGTAATCCCAATGATGCGCGTTCGCTATTTCCACAGGCAATGTTATAAAGCAATTAATTCATGTTTTAGCGTTTGTCTACAGGTTATGATACTTTTGGGAAGTTTGGAGAGCATTCTAGAAGCTGAATTCCTCTCGGCTGCGCCGGAAGCAATTCTTAGGCGTCTTACGTGCCGACTCCAAAGTTGCATCTTGACTCAATTATGCGACGTGCTAAACCACGAATCAATTGTTAATAATTTATTTTTTTGAGAATCTCTCTCTAGAATTCGTTCATTTGGCCTTGGTTCAAGGAAAACAAAACTGGATCTGAGTGATGCCAGCTATTTACAGGAAATGCAACGGACTTTCTCGGCAATCCAGTTAGCATGTATGACTGCACAACAGGACTGCATTATTATCTAGTCACTATATAAGCAGAAAAGTTAGTTTCAAAAGTGCGACCGCACCTTTAACAAAATATTGCTTGAAAGTTATTTTCTTCTACCTCTCTTTCGTGAGACTCATAATCATCTTAACTATCCTCTTTTCTTTGTGGTTTCTTATCTGCTTGTCAAGTAGTTTCCGTCGGTCTGAAGATTAGTTGTTGAAATCGTCGTCAACTAAGATGACACAATTTAGAATAGTCTACGAACTTCACCTTCATGTTATGGTTAACTTACCACTTAGGTTTCTACATAAACGTTTCCGCTAGCGAAAAAAAATTCAGCCGGCGAGAACCTGAAATTTAAAGTAAAACCCCTCGTCACTGAGTTGCTAATTATATTATTGACGCTAAGAGTTATTAATTATTCAAACATAATACACTGAACTGAACTTGGCCAGTTAGGTCTTGTCACAAAATGCCTCTCAATTTCTTTTCTTGATAGTAATCAGTAAAAAAATGATATGTTTTTCATCCGCCTCGCACGTCCCGTCAAACTCCTTTTACGACAGAAAATGCGAGCGGGTAAAAAAGGAGGTTACAATACAGAAACCGTTCATTTTGAAGCACAATGTTTATTTTCAAGTGACTTTGTTCACCAGTCTCTGAAGGACTAACGAAACACAGTGGTTGATATGCTTTCTTGAAACGAATGGATGCAAACAACTGCGAGATTAATGTTTACATTACCACCAACGACTCACCGAGGAAATGAAACAGCGTCCCATGCGGCGTTTCGGAAATTGAGGACCATTTACACTGATGTGTCCACGATGCATGAGTTCATAATTTCAAACCCTTAAGCATGTTTAAGGTTAAACGCGGGAGTTCTCAAGAAGAAATTTTGAGGAAAGTAATGTCCATTTAACTTTAAATTAAACTATAAACCGCGTAACGTAACGCGAGCCTACAGTGAACTTATTTCTTTTTATTTCAGTACTTGTCAGCTTATCTGTCTTTCATTTCATCAGTGATAACGTGTTTGTTTGAAAAATGAAAAGCTTCAATATGTCCGACGCAGATCCACACCCTCAAAAACTCAAATAATTTTGACATCTTCATTTGCAATTACTGCTCATTTTTTTTCTAAACACAATCTAACTGTGTTGAGTTCAAACCCTAGAATACGTTTTGTTGACATCATTTACCAGCAGATATACTTATTTTCTCAAAAAAGAAATGTAAGTCGTTTTTCGTCATAACAAAAACTGATAATATTTTCTGTCACAGACTTACTGAACACAAACAGAATAAACCTTACCTTCGCAGAGCCCAAAAGAAGAGCTGCGTTTTCAGTAAATACTCTTCGGATTGAAAAAAATGTGAGAATCAGTTGGAAATGTAATGAGCTGAACGCATGCTTGCGAGTACAGGGCAAAGGCCTTTTTAGCTTGTTATTAAGAAGCTCCAGTCGGTTGTCAATCAACCAGCAATAGACAGATAAGGCCAGTTATAAGAGAGCTAATAAATATGCAAATCGAAAATAAATAAATGAATCCCTAAAGTCTAGAAAGATCTCATAGAGTTGAATTGTTGGTGATACAGATATGAACCTTTTAGAGATACCGTAACGAGTGAATCACAGAATACCGACGAAATCCGATGAAAGTTTTGTTTTCGGCAGGCAACCACAACACGATTTACATACAGTGGCATGCAATTAAAAACACTTATATTTTGCTGACAAGATGTGGCTCACTAAAATATTATAACTTGGTTTTGATGATCTATCAGTAAAGCAGTGCCGATTTCTGGAACCTCCGATAACTCGAACCAAAAGTACTTTCTTGATTTTACTTCACTCTTATTCACTAGCTACCGACGTCTGGACCTCTCGACTTCTTATCCTAGCCGGCTTCGCTTCCTTTGGCACTGACGGTTTAAAACAAGGGATTCTACTGAAGATTTTATCTCACAGTCTCGGATACATACCACACACGTCAAAAATATTCCCTTTTGCAAGTTAAGTTATCGTTGTAGGCATAAATTTGCATCTTCTGTAAAAAGTAGAAATTTCTAGCTGTCAAAATGTGTTTGTAAAAGAAGAAAAAAGAGAAGGAAAACTTTATTAACGTGTCAATGCCACATAGCCTGGAAAATTCCATACTAATCTGCGGGATACAAATTAATAGATACTAAAAAAAATATATAAAAAGGAGAATTTAAAATAATTAAAGCCGTATAAAATAATTATGATGAGCAGAGCGTACAGCCCTTGCAGCCATCGTCTATGAGCAAACTAATATCGCATTTGCGTTTCTTTTTTCTAAAAATATTCAACGTTTTCGCTGATCTAATTCTAAAACTTCAAATTGCGCATTTGAAAATTAAAATCTATATGTATATTCATGGAAAAACTGCAGGCACATCTTGTTTTCGAAAAGAAGGTCGCCGTAACAAGACACACTCGAAGGCGCTCGAATTTTTCGAAACACTTCAAATTTAGAATCTTATCCAGAATCAGTATACCTATATTTTATGATCTATGCCGTGCGAAAACTATAACTTTAGGTTTATAGGTTTATAGTTTATAGCTTAACTAAATTGAGAAACGTGAACAAAAACGCGTTTGCCTTTAGAACTGGAACGACATAATGCAGATTAACACTTTCTGCATTAAGCCGAAATTGTGCCAACAACAGACATTAAACATTGCTTTCAGTTGTTGCTGGTACTGTTTTATATTAAGCCAGTGGAATAATTTAAACTCTGTTGTAAAGTAACCCTGCAATTTTAGTTGTTCTGTGATGTGGAATATAACATATGCACACAGCTTTCGAGAAGTGCATTAACAGCGTCTAATATAGTGTCACGATAGCAGTTTGTGAATGACAGTCGTGCCAGTCGTGTTATATTACTCTTTGTCAGCATCAGTGTGATCGTGAGTTAAACGTTTTTTTTTCAGTACAACAAACAACAACATCTTTATTTTCGCGCCCAGAAAATTTTACAATAAAAAATAAATACATGCAATGTGAAAAAATAACCGAATGAAAAAAACAGAGCACAGTCAATTAGAAATAGCTAAGGCTAATCAAGCTAAGTGGCAAGGCCAAGCGAAAAAAATGTTGCAATTAAGTTACAGAGTATAAAAAACAGGACACGATCTCAGTGAAGCCAGTCAGGAGAGGATGGACTATGAGAAGGGACGTTCAAATCCCATTTGCCACCCCAAATGATTCCGAAGCCCATTGTTTGCCCAGCATCCCAGTATCTTTCCCGCTCCTTTTGTGATCCTAAATCCCTTGTTCTCAGTGTAAAAAAGCAAGGCAGATCTCAGTTTTCATTGTGCCTATTCAGGTCTATCACATGAGCTTCTACGAACAAATTAATCGTCAACCTATGTCTAATTTTCACACAAAACAAGCTAAGGGTGAATTCTTTTGAGATGACCCAGATCCAAGATC
>OMLO01002616.1_pt1 | contig 14648 bp, 6 predicted proteins | sample 1674811 | NCBI WGS metagenome assembly OMLO01 (sample SAMN06265003, study PRJEB25207) | coral metagenome | isolation source: Coral host | place: Mexico:La Bocana,Puerto Morelos, Mexico | collected 2008-11-13
AATTGTGGCAAGATGAAATGATAAGAATAAATTTCCGAAGTTCTCACAAATTATAATAAAAAGGGGCATTAAAAAAGTGCACAAAATTACTTAATAAGAACATGGCATCAAAACACAAGCTAGGCTGTCTAAAAAAATCTAGCTGACATTCATTTTTAAACTGTTTTGGAGGACTTCCATATATCTACACAAATGTAAACATCAACTTTCGTGCCAATAATTGGCAATTATTAATTAGTCCATTAAATGGAAATTTGATTTGATCCATGGCAATAATCCTTTTGTTTTTTTTTGTTTGAAATGATTAGCTAGACAATACTCATTTGGCAGTCTGGTGTTAGTCTGGTGTTATGTCTGTTGAGTCCCATTTTGACTCTTAATAGATTTCCAGTCAAATTGCATGGTTATTAATTTTTTTTTATCTTTGTCATGTTTCTAGACATCAGCAAAATACTGTATTCTGTATAAAATCAAGTATAAAAACCATCAGTGTTTTGTTTTGTTTTTGTAAGAACTCAGTTAATTTTGCTTCTGCTAAATTTTGTTTGGTGAGAATTTGATCAAAATTTAGATATACAGAAATTTCATGAAGCTAACGTGCCTACAAACCTGATCATTATTTTGATCATTTTTTGAACATGATGTGTTTATGCAAAGTAAGAATACACCAATCCTATTATTGTTTTTTTTTTTTAATTTTCAATAAGTAGATTCGAAAGATTCCTTCATAAAATCAAAAACATTTCAAGCAAAGTTATCTTTATTTTTTTGATATAAATTGTTAGTAATTATTTATTTTCTGTGGACATACTTGGGTTAGGAAGTATACTAGAATAATGCAGTGTGGCATAATTTTTTAATTTTTTTTCGTGTGAATGGATTTGCAAGTTTAAAATTAGAGATGACTAAAAAATAAAATTTCAGTTTCACATCTGAACATTCTTTTAGGGTACACATTTTATTTAAGACTCAAAACTATGAGGTGAATATTTTTACTTCTAAGATGATTTTTATTATTATTGTTATTAAAAAAACGAATGTAAACACAAGTTAATATGTGCTAAGGAGCACAATCGTATTCGATGGGTGTGGAGGAAGTCGTTACACGATGGGTCAAAATAATTTCCGTTGAAATATGCAACAATAGCTTAAACAACAGGAAAAGACCAATGGGCTTAGGTACAAGGAAATACATTCGTTGGTCGAGCAAAACCACTGCTTTACAAGTTCCGGTTTATTTACTCTTAGTTATTACAGTCACGTCTTCCGCTGGCGTTAGTTGTACAAGATATTTTGTAAAAAAAAATTTCGGTAAACCACATGTGACAAGCGTGTCGTAACTGTCAGATAAAAGTGATCGATCTATGACGTTTACGAAGTCACGTGTCCTTGACAAACTTTAAACCTCATTTGATATGTGTGGCGATGTCAAAGTCAACTTCATCTACAATGCCCGTAACTGAAGTGCAGGTATTTTTGATTTGTTTTCGCTTTTCGCCGTCAAAATTTTACCCAGATGTAGCATTTTATTTTTTGAACCTTAGAGGAATATTTTTTACTTACAACTAACGCGTCAATCAGCAATTTAGACGTGTTCAATTCATTTCATTTTGTAGCATACCATGACAGAATTACTGCCTAACTGACTTTAAATTATTGATTTTTATTTTCAGTGGATCGGGGCCAGTTGTGGACGGCACAGCTCTTATACCTTCTACAGAGGTTTCACATTAACTGTCGATGGAGTGGTGAAAAATTTTTGCCTCGGAGAGTTTTATTTTGTGAGGAATTCCATAAACCAACCGATATGCATAGCTGAGCTACAATTAGTTTGGCACGATGCGAGTACTGACAGCCAGCTTGCTTCCGCGAGACTTTATTTTAGACCCGAAGATACTCCCGCAGGACGTCTTGGAAACCACGGACAGGTCAGTTATTTATACAATTATTTCCAAGGGTTTTTATTTCATTTTTCGCGCTTAGATTTGCCGTTTTGGAGTCTGTAAAAAGGCCGTGCTTAACAAATCTTAAAACACTAAAAATTTGTTTGTTGAAGTTATAATGCTTCATTGATTTTGTGAAGACGTTGTTAGAAATTGCGGCTGAAAATCGACTTCAACTTATCTTTTTATTTCTAAACAGATCGAAAAAATAAATCAAATTATCGTTCATTTTATTTCGTAGTGATAAACAACTTCAAAACATTGGCTGGCGAGAAAGAAATCACGACGCAATAAAACGGAATATTTAAGCTCGGTAGAGCACGCTTTTGTATCTGTCCACCACTTGTATATCCTATATTTAGATGAATATTTATCAGAACTAGGAAAAAATAATGTGCCTAAAATATTTTGTTTTTTTAGTAGTGATCTCAAGCCCCTCCACTCGTAAGCGTAACACTTTATGTAAAAAGGATCGACGAACTTAGATTTGGTCTTTTGTTTCTATAGCGCGCTGCGAGGAAGTGAAAGAATTCCCATGTGCTGATGAACTTCATTAAATTTCATTTCTTAATTTTAATAACGTCCGAACTGATTTTATGGTCTCTTAATTGCTTGGAGAAGCTGTTTGGAAATTCAATAGTTTACGGATTCAAACTGACAGTTTATTTGCGAGCTTGGAACACTCTGTACTATTTTATCAGCAACAGGACGACGGTTTCATGTAATCAACTTTTTACAACACCACGCAATTTATATTCATGAGGTCATATCGGTAAACAAGGTTTTATTCATCGCCAGCGCGTTCCGTACGGTGTTTACAGTTATTTTCAATTTTTTTCTCGTTTGGGGTGCAAATTTAATTTAAATTTCACGAAGATTTCATTCGAGAAATGATGACTTTATTTAAGAACAATAATTTAAGCTATAAAACACCAAGCGGTGTTTTGGGTTAAACAAAAGACACTGATTTGCATTTTCAGCACCGCAAGTAGAATTCACTCGCAATGTTTCCGGTCGAGAGATTGTATTTCAGTTTGCTAAGTAATTTTATTTTTGGTTATTATTTTGTTTTCATATTTTCGGATTTACAAATGGACATTTTGAGCCACAAAATGCTCGTTTTCGTGGTACGATTTCAAGCAGAAATTGACATTGTGTTTGATAAAAGATAGCACCTCTGTGCCTTCGACAGATGCGTATTAAGGCAACACAATAGAAAATATTTGAATAAAAATAATAACCTGCCTTTTAGCTTTAGGAAATTATGTTAATACGATATTTCTTCCCGTCCTATCTACCCGTTATAGATAACTTTCTTTACCAAGAAATAAGAAAATTTCTTTTCAGTGGCGATTCCGCGCGTGCCCGAAATTAGAGATTTTGAACAGAGATCGCTGCGTGTAAACAAATTACCACATGGTCTTGATATTAATTGGAATTAGAATCTTAAAATTGTTTTTCGTGAAATATTGGGTAATGGAATATGTTTCAATGTTAAAATTGCTAAATGATCGATGGAGTGTTGTTAATGTGTGCGAATAGACTGATGTCTATTTCAAAACAAGGCTGGCATTCACTTGTAAATTTCGCTAGTTACTTAATACGTTCTACATTACATTATCTTTTATTCGGGATTAAGGGAGAGATCGATTCCACTTTACAATTGTTTTTATATTTCATACTCCTTTTAGATCTTGTCGGGGCGCATTTTTTGAGAAAATCTCTTGAAAGATAAAGACCATCAGATGGTTTTCTTTAAGCGTAGTCCAAAGGGGGTATTCGTTTTGATAATTGATAATTTGTCTAGTGCTTTGCCAATTAGATTGTTGAACTCGTTCCATTAAATGAAAAGTAATGTGATTATTGTATGGAACAAATGTAACAGTTCATTGGCATGCTCACTTCACAAATACTTCTTGAGCTTCTCCAAAAAGCAGAATTGTCATCCATGATCAAAAATTGTTTTTGCAATGAAAAAAGCTAATACTATTTTTTAGAACTGTTATTGTGTCATGCGATGCTGTTTTATCTTCTTCCCACCAAAAAATAATGTCTGATTCTAGGCTTTTGAATGACAATCTTTTGTCTAAGAATTTGGTGCTCTAGCATAATTCAATAACGCTAGTCAGATTGAAAGAAAAGTCAATAACTTTAGACTACATAGCAAGGGTAAGGGGTTACCAGTAATAACAATTCATAAATTTGACAACTTCTTGCTGAATGCAATGTATTTTGTTGCTTTCAAGTGTGTCTCATTTCTTCTTACTTGTTCAATAAGTACACCAGTTTCTGTACTTGAAGGTAATTGAAAACCACTTCTAAAATGATGCGAATTTATTGTATTTTTATCAGCATTGTTTGTGTGGCTATTACCTGATACATTAGTACAACACAATTTTACATGACTAGCTATCTTTTTATCCATATCTTTTTCTCCATTTTAAGTCCACATTACTGCTCATAAACAACTCATTTAACTGATCTACCAGTAAGTACTTGTTAAAAAGTGTTACATGAATGACTGCTATTTAGCACATACATTTATGTATCACTAAGAGCCAACTTACATGTAGGCTTTTAACACATGTGCATGCAACAAAAGGTTGAATTAATTACCAGTGTCTTCTCCAACATCTGTCAAAAGAAAAATAATTTCTGTCTAAGGGCTATGGTTGTGTCTGTCTGTTGTATGTATAATAAGCATTGTAAGCATTGTTCTGAAATGAAAAAAAGTTAAATGTAAATGTTTGAATTAGGGGTGGCTAAACATTCACCGATTTGTTCATCCAATGTGGTATTGATCTAAAAATGTTTGGTTGTGTAGCTAGGGATTGCATGTAATGCGAACTCAAAATGCAAATTTTATTTATTTTATAAGTGCTGTATTAGTTATCTGGTTATGATCGTGGTACAAGGATATTTTCTAATTAGTAATAAAAAGGAACTAGTCAGATCACTTATCACTTTACTGGTTCATGCAGTGTATAGTGAATTTTCGAATCTACATCTCTGACTTATAATCCATCTGGTATCAACACAGGGAAGGGCAGGTCTCAAATTGGAAATAAACAAATAATACTGTGGGAAAGTCTTGATTTTGACCCAAGAAATCTTGTAGTTATGCTTTTATTGGTGAGAGCATGTTTCTATCTTACATGTGACTATGGATATACAGAATGTAAAAGGTAAAAGTAAAGTCTACATGTAAGCCAAGTGGCTCATCAGGCTGGAGCTTATCCTGGTTTTCGTAGCATTAAGCAACTAGGAGTATATCTACTTCCCCCTGAATGGGATGCTAGTCCATTGCAGGGTTACCCTACAGCATTAAGTTTGCCGGTATCCATTTATACACCTGGGTGGTGAGAGGCACTGTGGGAGTTAGGTGTGTTGCCCAAGAACACAATACAATTATGTTCCCAACCAGGGCACGAACCTGGACCGCTTGCTCCATGGTCATGCACACTAACAATGAGGCCACTGCACCTCTCACATATACAGAATGCACCAGTAACTAAACTGGCTTTGTTTGTCTTTAGGATGAGTTACTTTATGCTGACCAGAAAGTTGTCATCAAATGCCATGATATGGCCGTCTGGCAGGACTCAGGCCTCCAGTGGAACTCTGGATTAGTACCCTTATGTGAAAGCGACTTTGTATGCATTGACCACAAATATTATCTGAACAGCAACTACGCTGTGAAGGAGAAAGAAACATTACAAAATGCTAAAGAGGTCTGGATGAAAGGAGATCACCCACGCAAACTACAGATCCTCACATTTCCAGCCTACTGTCGTTACAGGGGTCTCAAAAAGAGGCTCTTATCAGGCATGTGTTTGACAAGAGCTCAGTTAGTCGCCCTGGGAGGAGTTATTGCAGAAAACAAAAGTACACGAGTGCTATTCTGTCGAGACAGTTTTCATCACCCTTACTTGGATAAGTTCGAACTATCTGGGGATAACAAAGGTATGTCATGATCAAAAGAAAATAACATTACATTAAAAAGTCAAATTATTAGCAGATATTTTTACCCTGGCCCTTCTCTAGTGGATCATGCAAGTTATGCACTGTCCCAAGAGATCTAACTAAAGGTCAGCTGTACGAAAACATTATTGGCTGAAATTTCACACAAAAGGAAATAAGTCCTTGGGTAAACTTTGGAGTAGCCAAGGCCAGAAAAACCAGCTTGGCTTGCTAATGAACTGGCGTAGTTAGTTTTCGTAGCTTCATCTGTACTATCTATCAGATAACATGTCCAGATAGATACTTCAGACGTGGATGTACATGTATGGGACTACCGTTTTAGAGACGGTAGTCCCATAGGTTTACATTGATACTTGTACTTTTCCTGTATGGACTATCAGCAAACAGAAATTAAAGCTATTTTGGTATTAAATAAAGGTAAATCTTGTGAATAAGATAATCTGTCTGAGGCTAATGCCAGATGGATTACTGCCCTTTCATTGATATTATCTATCTGTTATCTTTATTGTTGTTGGGGATATCAAATTACGTTTGTCTGAGTCATGTGGACTGTCTGAGAATTTCCATCTCAGACAATGTACTTGACTCAGACATTGGTAATGTGTTGTTCGCAACTCATAAATCCAGCCACTAACATCATAGGGAATAAAATGCTAATTACCCTTGTGGCTTAATGAGTTAATTGTAGACTGCGTCTTTCCTTATTTTCAGTCAAAATAGAAACTTTGGTTTGATTGATTTCCCAAAGTGAGCTGTGACCCAATTAGGAAAATTAGTTGACCCATGGGCTTTTGATAGATTTTTGACTCACTGGCAACAGTAAAATATGGACATTTATGTGCATTACTGTGGGGGTATGGGTCCTTAAGGACATCTCCCTCCCTCTCTGTGACTGTCTCTCCAATTATTTCTAGTTGAAGCCTGCCTTCCTCGTCTCCTGCTATATTGACCATCACCAGCTGTTGCTAGGCCTCCCTCTCTTCTGGGTCCCTTGTCCTTTGCTTGCTTGGTGTTATTGGTATTTGGTTTGCACAGAGTGTCACCCAACTATTCCAGTATCTTCTCTTGATCAGGAATCCCATTTTCTCTTGTCTTGTTGTTTACCATACTGTATGTCTTCGTTTCAGATGGTATCTGGCCAATAAACTTGTAGAATTGTTCGGAGACACTTGCAAAAATGTTTCTTGAGATGTTTCTTTAGTTGTTCTCAAGTTTCAGGGCCATATAAGAGTTACTGACTTGACATTTGTATTGAAGATGCAAAGCTTAATCTTTTTGCCAATCAGTTTTGACCTCCATACTGGAGATGTACCAGTTAGATGACCTTGCATCAAAAGCATTACAGTGGTAACTAAATGGTGTAATTCTGCTTTTTTTTCAACAACAGCACCAGTTCTGAAAGGCAGGCCTAGGAAGAAAAAGAAGCTAAATGCAGCACAGAATAGTGTCCTCAAGAAGAAAAGATTTGTGGCTGACATTCAAAATCATCTAGTAACAAATTCACATGCAGCAAAGAGATGCAAGCTTTCAGAGGAAGAAGAGAGCACAGGGTCTGACATGTCAGAAGGGGTATTGGAGAGAACAAAGGCACCTCCTCAAGTGGGACGGAAAGTTCAAAGTATTGGGCCCCCACCATTGGTTAAGCCAAGAGTACAGGTTACAATTCCAGACAAGGCAGAAACAGTGGAGATTCCTGAAGTTGCTGCTAAAGATGCTACACAGTCAAGAGGAGAAACTCCAAAGGTTCCTCCACCTCTTATTCCTTCTAATATAATAAGGGGAGATGTTGTACGTACACCACAGCCACTTCAGTCTAGTCGCAAGCATTCAAATGGGAACATTACTGAGTGTTCAAGAACAACACCAATTCAAAAGGTGATTTGTGCCAGCAGTACAAAGCTAAGAGACCTTCAAAAAGTTAACAACAACAACAACAGCAACAACTACAGCAATGATGCATTGATGATCAAGCCACACTTAACAGAGAGAAGTCAGACCAAAGCAACAGTTGCTCCTGTAACTAGCTCAAGTCCCACCTCGGAAAGTAAACCTGGTAGAATAATGAATTCATTGGTGGAAAATAGGAAAGTGTCAAAACCAGGGACTACTGTTACACACACCCAGAGTCTAAGTTCAGGTGTGAGAACAATTCCAACTGTCCAGACAGATGTTCACTCACATAGTGTGTCAAGAACCCGACCTCTGACCACAACACAGGGAACTGTCAGCACTCATTTGGTGACATCCACATGTCCTGTAGTACGTGACCAACCCATAGCATCTCTGCAGCAGCCCAACATCAGTATCCAAACAGTTGCTCCCAAACCTCAGCAGACTTTAACACCCTTAGTAGGGTCTAAGTCCTCTTCTGTGAACACTTGCGATGGCATGACTGCAAGTGGTGACTTATATGTTAGGTCTAAGCCAAGTAAGGAGAATGAAGAGAGGCAATTAAGACTAGACATTTCAGAGGAGAAGAAAGAGAATGAGATAGACCAAACAGATGAATCTGTTGCTTGGAAAAAGAAGAAAAAAAGACTACGAATGCCTGGCAATGTAAAGGATGAGGTAGGTACTCTGGATAAATTTATTCAGGCTTGAATTTCTTTGGGTGTTCCTGGTAGACCACCACTGCCTGACCTTCATTGCAAAATCAAAGCAAATACAAATAGTGCTATGCAAAAGACAGGAAATAACTTAAAGCCTTTGTACATTGTACTCCCATTGTATAAAAACTTAAAATACACAGGTGGGTGGGTGGGTGGGAAAGTGGACAGAGGCAGACACAACGGAAACAACTGTGTACCCCACGGGTCACATGTCTTATACCCAGGCTCAGTTATTTATTAGAAAAAAAGTTTTTCGCTTATTTCATTTCACTCAGTCAGTCAAAAGTCACTTGCACATGTAGTTACTGTAGGCGTGAATTTTCATGCTTCCAAATCTTTTATTTGATGGAACTTTTATTTTGTATTATGCTGGTTTTGTTCCCAAATATTGATTATAATTTTTTAATATAGGAGTATGATGGTGATGATGAAAAGGACTTCATGCAAGCCTTGCGTGATTTCATGAGGAAGAACAACCAACCACTTGGCAAGCTTCCTGCTTTGGGCTTTAAGAAAGGTATGACTAGCAAATTAATAGTGTACAATGTAGTTTGTATAGTAAGATCAACCAGGTGAGGCTAGTTCTGATACTGGTACTACAGTGACTATACCTTACATTAAGAGCACTTCTGAGACCATCTCCTGGATCCCACAGCCCTACAACATCCATGTAGCCCACAAACCTACAACTATGTTATGACACTTACTGACCAATGTCAAAGACAGAGAGGAACTGGCAGAAACACTAACAGGAGACTGACTGAACACAAACAACCACAAGAAATGGTGATGCTAACGATCACATCGCTGTACGTCATCAACTGACAAACCACAACATTGGCTGTGACACTTCCCAATGCTTAACCTGTAATACAAACTATTTTCAAAGACTGACTATGGAGAGCTGGTACACTAACTTAGAACAAACACCACTACCGGCACCTTACAAATGACTTATCCACAACATAAACGAAACTGAGAAACAGGCTTCTAGCAGACTGACTTAACAATACATGGACCTCCAACCAACCATAGACGGATCAAAACCAACCTATGATGGATGAGAAACTTAACATGAGTCTTGCAGACAATACCATCATTGCTAAACTGACCAATCAGTTTCAACGAACCAAACTTATAATGTCATTACTATTCACTTGACTCTGAGTGACTTCCATTCAGGTTGTTAAAATGTCAGTCACCAACAACAGTTCTTTTCAGGAGTATGTTCACCCGGACGATCACATTATACAAACTTCTGATACTCCTGGGTTCAAACAATAATACTAAATTGACAGTGTAACGTGTGTGTTCCACCAACAATACTGTTTTATTTGAAGTTAATTAACTTCCTTCCAAGGCTCTTTTAATAATTATGTTATACTGTTTTGCTATTCCTGTAGTTAATCTTTGGACAATGTACTGCACTACACAGAAATTTGGAGGATATGATGCAGTGAGTATCACATTTCTTGTTTTAATGGTCTCAAGAGTGTTAAGGTACATGTAGTAGGGAAGGATGAAGCTACGCGTATCTCAAGCTGATCTGGATAAAGACATGTGATCCAGCTTCCTTGATCAATCTTGGCCTATGGAACGTATGTGTATGAAGATATAAATTTTCATTCCAAAGCTGTTACTTATGAATCAAATTGTTTCTAGGTAACTAGCAAGCGTTTGTGGCGACGTGTTTATGACTCACTTGGAGGGAGTACAACAATAACTAGTGCTGCCACATATACCAGAAGGCATTATGAAAGGTGAGTAGACAGGATGTACTCTGGTCTTATGTCATCTATCTCAATCTGCATAGCTTGAATAAGTAGACTTTTAGGGTGGGAGATGAATGGAGCATTAAAAGAAATGTATGCTCTATATGCGAGTCTCCTAAAAAGATTGTGAATATGCCACATAAAATTCTAGTAGTATACAGAATGAAGTTTATTGTTAAATGAGACATAGACTGATGGCCTTAGCTTGCACTGGTGTCCTGTAGCTCACCATGCTCACTAAGATATAGTACTGAAAAGACAACTAGCAGTAGTTTCTGCAGCATTGCTTAATACTCATTTCAATGTAGAGATCGCACACATGTTGTGAGAAGACGCATTTAATTTATCCTTTTCCTCTCTAGGTTACTGTTGCCTTACGAGAAGCATGTAAGAAACCAGCTCAAAAAACAGATGGATGAGAAAAATCCCTCTTTAGTTAACAGCCTTCCACCAAATCAGCCTCTCGACAAACCAGAGAAAAAGCAAGGTTTAACAGTTTCTAACAAAGCAAAACAAGAGACAAACAAGGCCGCTGTGCTAAAGCAGAATCAGGGTGCTGTAGAAGTTACTCCAACAAGGCTTCCACAGGATGTTATTGCTGTCTCGTCAGTGCAGTCACCACCTTACATGATGAAGACAACAACTGATCTAAAGGCAAGTGAAGTTAAAACAACCGAATCAGGTCAAGTGCACACTGTCATGGCATCATCTGAGAGCAAGACATCCTTTAAGCAAGGAGTGTCGCCAGTTGCTGTCCAAACCTTCAAACAAGAGCACGAAGAGCCCAAAACATGCAGTAGCAACTCAAAAACAGGTGCAGCACCTCCCATCACCTCGGCAACTGAAAAACAAAACAGGGATACGCCAACTGATCAACGAACGACTGAAAAACGTCCACAAGACACCACTCAGCAGAATAGAAAGTATATAAAAACCATGCAGAGTAATGAAGATGCAAGTTTAGCAACCAGCACAATGTATGCTAAAAACACAACAGCTGCTAACTCCAACCTTAAGCAATCTGTCCAGGCTGTTCCAATTCAGAGAGTTTTTAGAGGGGTACACGATGATAACCTGATGCCCCCTACACCACAGCTTTTGAATTCAGTAAGCAAAGGAAGAGAGATTATTGATTTGACTTCAGATGACAGTCCTCCAAGGTCTCAGTCCAAGAGCCACCTTGTGCCGCACGTTCAAGGATCTCAGGCAAATGCACAGGACTTGTCCAAGATGCAGAGATGTGGCAGTGCAGACACTGAGGGGCGAAGACATGGGCATAAATCACAAATGAGGCAAGAATATCACGAGAGCAGTAAAAGGCACCATCCTGCCAGGGAAGTACAGACAAGTGGAGAGGTGCCCTCAGTTTATGACATGCAGACCTACAGCGTTCAACCATTCAATAACAACAGAGTTGCACGTCAAGTACAAGACAGTTCTCCAACAATTAAGAAAAGCAAAGATGAAGGCTATCCACTTGTTAAGCAAGAGACATTCCCTCCAAAACATGACAAAAAGAGGCATCAACAGCCACGAGTAGAAAGCTTGGAAGGACGATATACACACTCTCCCTCGTCAGACAGTGCTGATGAACATTTCGCTGAATGGTTTCGAAGGCAGTCCAATGTTCAACATCACCGCCCCAAATGCAGTGTCAGTCACCACATGTCGTCACCAAATCCAGAGCTTGGACAGTTCAGGTATGGCTATGTTTCTGAGGACATGCGTGCCACTGATTGCTCGTGCTCGTTACCAACAAGTAGAAAAGATGAAATTGTATCAGTACCTCCAACAAAGTCAAAGAAAGAACACTATGAAGAGGACTTACCATTTCCCGGTATTGCAATGTACCCAGGAAGATGGAGTCCTTCTATGGTAACAGATCACCCTGATCTGTATATCTCCTCACATCCTCCACATCTGGGAGTGCCACCAGATGCACTAGCCAGTCACTTGTGTACTCCATCAAGAATCTTCATTCCTACAGCCCAGATTTTTAGCCCTCCTTACCACATGGGCATGGCACCCATGGGTGGTCCTCCCTTGATAGCTGGTACGGATGATCAACTGCACATTCACCCACACTGTCTGATGGCATCATCATACCCCCGCTCGTCAAGCTCAAGGACACCAGATGGAACAGGGTACCCACTGTACTCCTTCACATAATGGATCGTTTTGGTAGATGTCTTTTTTTTTGTACTCTGCATCTTAGTTGGAACTAACTGTAACATAAACTTATAAGACTGACAATTATTCTATGAAGGGAATTTTCTCCAACATTTCACCCAACTGCGTATCTCGTGCGTTTACTACAGTTGTCACTTAGTCAGCTGGTCTGACATAGCTTCTTTTAGTTAGTTGAGCACTTGGTATTTATTACTAGTGATCAATATGATTGACAAGTTAGTCACAATATTCTGGAGACTTAACTGCATACTTGATACTTGAAATTCTGTTACGTTAGCTTCAGTCAAGATTGTTCCTAATTTATAGGCCTTTTCGCATGTTTCTTTTGAAAAACGAACCTTAAGAGAGTTTTTAGGCTACAGTGAGCAGCCCCTGTAAATATATTTATTTTGGCTTTCAGAGACTTAAGGAACTGTTACTTGACACCAGTAGACGTCCTCTCGATTTCACTGTAAATTTTGTAAATAACATAAAAGTTTGGTTTTGTTATGATGCAGTGTGAAATGGTGGCTGCAAACATTTGGCAATGTCACGAAGGAAAATAATTTTTCTCTAAATTTTAGCACTTGTCAAGTGGCAATGGTGTTAATATTAGTTCTGATGATTCAGTTGTATAGAGGGGTTTAATTTGAGTGTCTTAAAACAAGAACCAAAACCAAACCAGTTACCTTGCAGTTAGACTACTCAGCCAATTTCAAACTGTAGTAAAAGCGAAACCAAAGTAATTGCCTGATTACTTACAAGACTCATTTGTAAACCGGTTCAACACAGGATTGTTCTTGCTTGTTAATTGTTAGTTCATTCTAATGTACCGATATTATTATGGGTATTATTTGATACCAAGAGCAAATTTAACGAATATGGGCACGATGAAACAACAAGCCTCTGTTAACATGCAGATCCAGTTAAACTGTCTAATCTTTTGAAAGGGAGACAATGTTTGTTTCTATAGTCGACATTGTAAGCAAGAAAGAAATTAATTTCGTCTCATAATCGCATGATCAATTTATTATCGCAGTGCATTGTAGTTTGCCTTTTTCGCAAGTTCAGCCGTTAATGAATTGTATAGCTTTGAGTTTATTGCTGTGTGTTTAAGCAGGCTATTGCAGACATCTGAATCTGTTTTTATAAAGCTTTGTAGTATTTTTCTAGAACAAAAAGCTATTTTTGTACATTTTGTAAAATAAGGAAGCTTGTGATTTTTTAGCTTGATGTATTGTATTTATTTTGTGTGGGTCATACAGACCTCAAAGATGAGACTTGAAGATATCTAAATATATAGTATTTTGCTACCAGGAAATGTAAATAAACCCTTGTTCAAGAATCCACGTTTCCCGATTCATATTTTCAATAGTCGGTTTTGACTTGCGACAGAACCCACAGGAGAGTACGGCCCTTTCGTAGAAACATGAAAATCAGGCTCGCAATCCACAACAAATAGTTTAATAAGCCATGTTAGTATTCTCGGTATTGGACTGGAACTGTCTTCCTTCTTCACAGTAAAAACCTCTTCAGCAGTCGTCTCCATTTTTTCGCCTGCATTGGAGCCATTACAGTCATCAGAACCATTCTTTGAATCACTAATAATCTTGGCTTTGTCTTCATCCGTGATATCGACATCCATGCTATGTACAACCTCTTCACTTGATGGTCCAGTCTCACTGGAAGCCTTCTCCTGCTCTGCTGTATCAGTTTTTTTAGGATCAGATAACAAAGAAGGCACTGTAGGTAGAACCATGTTCTCTGTCACGTGGAGAGCTTGATTAAGAATGTGGATGGCAGTAGAAAGTTGTTCTTCAAGCTGACATAAGACAATAATAAAAAACCAAGTCATGAATGTCTCTTTGAACAGTTAAAAGATGGGTGAGGCACCTCAATGGAAGAACAAGGGCTTATAAATACATTTTATGGTGTTGTAGCCCTTTAAGCATCACTGCAGTCCTATAAATAATCTTAAGTCACCATTAAAAATGTACCTTTCGAAGAATGTTTTCATTTGCCAAGTTTTCGGCTGTCATACTGAAAAAAATAGATAATCACAAATAAATAAATAAAAATTAATTCAAAATGTGGTAAAAGTGTATTCAGATGTCGTTAAGGCCTTATGGAGTGATTATTAAAACTGATACAACCCTAGGTAGGAAGACTGACTG
>OMLO01002618.1_pt1 | contig 14647 bp, 6 predicted proteins | sample 1674811 | NCBI WGS metagenome assembly OMLO01 (sample SAMN06265003, study PRJEB25207) | coral metagenome | isolation source: Coral host | place: Mexico:La Bocana,Puerto Morelos, Mexico | collected 2008-11-13
AAATGAAAGTTTTCAGCTGAACTATTCACGATTCAACTCAGCCCAATCGAAAAACAGTCATAACAACCGAGCTTTTCCCTTTCCTTTCAGCAGAAAAAAATCATTCACCATTTTCGCCTAATTTCGTTTACGGGCCTCAATCGTCACACAGAGACCAATGATGACTACTGCAAACTTAAAAAAAAAGCATCCGCGTTAAGGCCTCTAGGCCTCTTGTTTATAAATTGAAAGAGTGAATATTCCTTTCCTTAACTCGCATATTTAGCCAAGTAAATATAATATGAATTCCTCTGTAGAGCATGATTCAAACTTCTTCAATGTGATTCAGAATATGTTAAATATGAACGTTGAATAAAGAAACATACTCTCGAACATACTGAACGAGTTAGCTACATGGCTTTCCTAATCACTTTATCTCAGATCACCTGTCATACTCCATCCCTTCTTTGAAGCACTTTACGTCGCGAACACGGATTCCTTTGCAGGACTTGACAGGGTAAACGAAAATCCCAGAAACGCGCCCCACTTCTTTGAAAGACCGTTTTCTCAGTTTTTCTCGCAACCACAGTGCCGCACAACTCGCCAAGACAGCGACAGGTACACCAATTAATAGATATTTTGAGTATGTCGCCATCCTTTGCAGATTTCAGCCGGCGCAGGCTCGGCCCTCAAAAGCAGGGTCAAGCAGGTCAGGAAAAATATGGGAGTGGCGTGATCACACCAAAGTCACTGGTTCACGGGAAGCGTATTCCGATGGGAGATTGATGAGACTTTCTCTGGAGCTTGGATTGTTAAACAGATAATTGTGCCTAAATACCACATTGTCACGGTGACTCTGAAAACTATTTTGGGATCGATACACATTTCGCGTCACGCAGTGCGGTATAACTCTACTAGAAAGTAATTCGGAGCGCTAGAAATCAACCCTTCCTTCGGATTGTGCATCTTAGCTTTAAGGACCTTTAAGGAACGATGGGAAACCATGTAGAAAAATGCTTTGAATTTGATGGAAAGGGACTGGTCTTAGCTAAAAGGGCTGCCTACTTTTCGATACTGGCATATCAAAAAAAAGTAAGGGATGCTGTACTGGGATTTATAAATGTTATTCTTGGCAGGCAGATCCGACCAAAGTCTAACCAATGGAAAACTACGTAGCTGCATTTAGATCAAAAAACCGATGGCTCTTTGAGAATTGAGTGGATATAGTGATGCGACTAAACCTTGTCTGTAAAATAATGTTGCGATTTCTCTTGAAAAGACCCCACCTTTGTAAGGTTTGCAATAGTTGGTGCTTTCGTTATCCAAACGTGTCACACAACGCTTAGTTTAGCACTAAAGAAAACCCGCGACTTTGCGGACGATTCAGCTGACGATTTACTCAAATGGGAACATCTCATTCACGATTATGGGCAATTACTATTCCTCTTTCTTTGCCTTTACTTGCATTTACGTACTACAAATGGAGACAGAGGCGATTGAGAAAGATTGAGCATTACGAGCAAGTTGGCCACGTAGCAGGGTTGTATGTTTACCCGGTCAAGTCTTGTGGCGGAATATCGCTTGAAACTGCGGACTGTTTTACAGAAGGATTACAGTTTGACAGGTCTGTTTATTTGTTTGTTTGTAGGAATATTATGGACTTCCATTATTATGTAAAAGACCGCTTTTATGGATGCTTATATTGGTTTGGCCTAGAAACACTCATACAAATCAGATTATAATTAAGCACAAACACACGATTATTCCAAAAGCATAAGTCATTTGCCTCGCAGACCTTGAAATTTGGAAAATCGTGAATTAGGTTTGCGGATAACGATAACTAGAGGAAGCCTTTGATCTAGCTCGTTTTTGTGAGCTCTGATGATATGTTCTCGTCTTGATACGAAAAGTGTTGACGAGTATTAAAATAGATGTAGATGTAGATGTAGATGTTCTGTATAGTAGAAATGAAAGTTCAATGGCACAAGCAACTAAAGAAGGCTTAAAATGGCTCCATGAATTTTCTAGTGTGACACTGGCAAAACGAAGGCAATCACCAGCACAACCACCTGAAGAAACAGGCTCTTATTCAAATTCCATGGAAGTCATCAAATATATTTTTTCTCTTTTGTCTGTCTAATTATTGTGTTTTGCTTAGTGACATAAATAAAGAATATCTTACCTAGACTAGATTTTTGCCGAGCATGAATATGTTTTAATTTCTATGTGACTTGAAAGATCCCGACCCCCAAGCCACCCTTCTTCTCAGCCTTTAACCTACCATCCCTTCCAACATCCATCCTTCAGCCTCCCCTCCCCCTATCCCCATGAGTAAGTCAGATGACCCCTGAGTATTGTAGGCTAAAGACAATCTTCCTTCTCCCTCTAATTAGCCTATATTATATCAGCCACTCTACTCTCTCAAGGGACTCTGGCAAGTGGAAGTATGAGTGTATTTATCATAGCAGAGCTTCTGTGCATTGAAGGCACTCAAGCGGAGCCCCATACCTTAGAAAATCTGATAACTTATCATGTGACTGACCATCCATACTTCTGTCTGTACGTCTGTACACTAATACCTTTAAAAATATGAGAGTAGCACCATTACCACAGCCATATCTTTGATTTTGCTTTTCCATGTTATGGTTAATTGACAGCTGTCAAAACAAGGTAGTTACGTGGTATCTCATGACATATATTGGTTTGAGATCATATATGGTAAATGTTTACATAAAAGAACGAATCAATGATCAAAAAACTATATGCGCAGGGGGGGTCACCAGTAACACCATGTATCTAGGCAAAACAAGTTATCTGCTGACTAGTATGATGTGGCCATATTGCAGGCTCAGGTTTAGAGCTCATTGGGGTCTCACGTTTTGCAATACTGCAATCCAATTCAAAGTGGTATGGAAACCAGTGCCATCACTGGTGAGCAGTATATGGCCAGCCATGTGACGCATCACCATTACTGGTCTGCTATCTTGTATTAAGTTGCTGTCGTGCTATACACCCCGGAATAAAGCTGTTCTACTCAAGTGATTCATGTCATTTCTCCCGGTATACCCTTCCTGCTGGCGCAGGCAGGAGAATAGGTGGCTCATGTTTGTTTCAAAGGGTGATAGGGAGGGTGAGGGTTGGGCAAGAGTGTGTCCAGTGGACTCTTCTCTTATTCTCTTCCCTTACAAATTTTTACTTAATAATGTTCTGCTATGAATAAATTTCAAAGGATTATCCACCTTCTGCCGTCTTCTGTCCTACCTTTCATCCCCTCCCTCCTCACCCCAGCCTACCAAGAATTCTTTTGTGTAGACTCAGAAAATATCCATACCTCCCTCCTTAATTATTTGGCTTTTCTTTAAATGTTTTGGTCTTAGAGAGCTCCACATCTGAGGAAATTATGATCACCTTTGTGGGAGGAGTATGGATGTTTTCTAGAACTGCACATTCCCACTTCACTGAAAGTTAGTTAGTTGACAAAGAAATGCTCAGCCTCTCCAGAGCTAATGTATTTCTCCATTTCTCTCAACAAGGCACTGGGTTGTGGTAGACAGAGATGATAAATTCATTAACTCTGTTGAGAAGCCTGTACTATCCCAAGTCATTCCACATTTTGAGGATGATATGCTTTGCCTTAATGCCCCTGGCATGGCTGACACCCTAAAAGTTCCACAACATGGTAACATTCAGGAATATAAAGTTCTCAGGTAAGTGGTAGAGCTAGTGTCCTTTGCAGCCACTTGGGAGTGGGAAGGGCTGCATGGCTCTGGCCCAAGCGGCTGAGAGTGAGTGAGTGTGAGTGACACTTTATTTAAACTCGGAATGAGAAGAAGACTAGTGAAGAGCAGTGTGACTAAATGGGACAGGATTGGGGACCTCTTACCAATGGAAGCACACTGGGAATATTGGCTCAAAATCATGCCACATATAGAGTGAGTGCAGAGAGGTCCGTATAAAAATGACAGAGAGCTTTTTTCCCCAGTATATATGGCAGCAGCAAGCTAAGTTACATGACACAAAACAAAAAATACATGATAAAATCCAGACCAAGAAAGAACCAATCAGAGCACTCGGATTTGTCTCAAGACTACCTTGCCATGTAATAATATGCCATATATATATCAAGGCTTATAAATAAATATTTATTGGTAGATATTTTAAATATCTCATAGGGTGCTTAGGATTTCATCCAGAAGCCAGTATGTGGGAGATGAAGCAGCTTCTTGGTTTTCAACTTTACTGGACAAACCTGGATGCAAATTGTACCAAATTAATGAGCCACGTGATTCCACACAGGATACAAAGTGGGGAGATTTAGCTCAACCAGGAGACAGGGTATGATACATGTACATTGTACAGTCACAAAAAAATTAATTGAGCCACTGTACCTCGCCACTAATAGTATCTGCATTTAACTTTATTTTCTTCATCAACTTTGAATTGCTCAAATCTGCCCACCATAAAGTATGATTCTGCTTCATTACCCCTAAAGTTACTACCGGTAAGCCACTTCTTTACAGCACATTATATATAGTTTAGAAACCCCAATTATCCTGCTGCAGCTTACTTGTGTGCTCAACCATGTCTTCAGCATAACCCGTTTTCTCCAGAGAGGCTCCTTACAGATGCAGGATGGAGGTGGGGGGAATAGAAAACTGAAGGGGCAATATCCTGTCCCTCTTGGGTCCCCGCTACTTCAAATTTTTAGGAACGACTGATCCCACCTTATTAATCTAGGGCAGCAGTCTTCAGATGCTGAAGTGTCAGTAGTAATGGTATAATAATTGTAATTTTCTTTGGCATTTAAAAAACATATCATTTTTTTAGCGCTATTTAATATGTTGCTTTTATCCAGGTAGGATATGCAAGTTTTGCTGCATATCACATGACTACAGAGTCGTCATTAGTAGCACTGAATAAAATTCTTCCCAACCCAGTTGGTATGGACAGGTTTCGTGCTAATGTTATTATTGGAGGAACAGAACCTTTTGCAGAGGTTTGTTGTTAAATTAATTTTTAAGTATTATTTGTGTTCACGGCTATTTTCTTTGGAATTTCAGGGGGTAGTCTGAGCTCCAAGTCAGGTGGTGTGAGCTCTAGGGTGTCACTGTTAGGAGCTCACAGATCAAATGCAAATGATATGCAGATACAGTAGCCATGATAAAACAATTGTAACTTCTTTATGCAATCACCACACTAGATGCAGTACCAAAAGGGCTTGTTTAAAACCCCAAAATGGCAAAATGACAAAGTGACACCAATAGGTTACCCTAAACAAGCACTCTGGTTAGCTTAAATAGCACTCGGACCTTGGTTAGCATATAAATACCACTGACTTGACAGTAGTTAGCTCTAAATAACTTGAAGGTTTAACATTTAGCTTACAGACACCTGCATCCCACATTCTACTGTTAACCGTCATACCATTTTGTCATTTCAACTGTTTTAAACATGCCTGCATATATATATATATATATGTGCTTTCATATTGCTGATTCTAGCCTGCCCAGGGCTCGCACATGGACCACTCGATCGGGAGTCAAGCACACTAACCATGAGGCCACTGCGCCTCCATAAGACGTGAATTTATGAAGTATAAATTTTATTGAGAGAGCTTTTGACATACCATAGTTACATGTCTGCTGTATAAATGATTTTATCATTAGGATAACTGGGCTCAGAAAATACTGAAGATTGCAGATGTGAAGTTCAGAACTCTTAAAGATTGTGGAAGGTACCATTAACTAGCTCAATCAAACAATTATTGTAATATTTAAATAATAATGAATCATTATAAATAGTTACTGGTATGAGGCCAGTACAGTCTGAAAATTAGCTGAAAATAGGGAAAAAACCTAGGGGCCAGCTGGCTCCTAAGTTTTCAGATTTAGTGACCAGCAGAAGTATTTCAATCAGTGAAAAGTAGTTGCCAGAAAAAAAAAAAATGGTCATATTGGCAACCCTAGTGGTTGACACAACATATTTGAGCTCTGCATGTATAGATACTGTTATGTAGGCTAGCATGAAGTTATGTTAGAATATCCTGGTCAAGCAAAAGGTCTTGCTTCATCTTTAGGTCTTTGGTTTATTTTTGTTTTTATTAGATTTTTTTAACAGGATTTAACTCATCTATTCAGTACTTGAAATTACTGTTATCGTCGGGGTCCGGTAAGATTATATAAAAGGCAAAACTACATGGGGAAAACAAATGAAAGCTTACAAATAGAAATTATAAATAAAAATATTCATTGGCCTTTTGCCCAAATAAAAGCCAGCTCAAGTTCAGATTTCTTAAATGCGACGGTAGTCTGTTAAAAGGCTCCTAAAAACACAAGTCTTCGACAGCCAAACTCCAGCTAATTTTCGGTAGTACCAAGGGTGCCAAGGTCCTAAGTGTGTTACTTACTGATTTGTATAGGCCTGAGGGAAAGGGTCAGCATGGGGCTTAGTTGTTAAGAGGAAATAATATAGCAGCATGTCTTCTTACTCAGCAACTGATAGCTAGTTACGGAACATTTCTTGATGAACAGCTAAATCATTCTTTTTTTCTCTATAGGTGTGTTCAAACTACTATAGACCCTGAAACAGGAATTAAAGGCGGATTGGAACCACTGACAACTTTAAGAAGGTAAATTGGGACTTTTTTCCATAGAAGACCAAATATGGCATAAAAATGTAATGGCACTCAATTTGAGTAAAATTTTATTTGCAATGGAAAACCAGTTTACACTGATGAGAGAATTTGATATTAAGTTTGTCTGGAAACATAAGCATTAGACTGTATTCATTTGTCATTCAAATTTGTCGCCACTTATAAAATGCAATTGGTCTATTGGTGTTAATGACTTGTCAAGTAAGACTTGCCAAGCTAGACTAATATTGTCATTACAGTTACTGTTAGTCATATTATTAGTAATATTATTTTGATGATGACTTTTTTTCCCCATCTGAAAGTTGTCAATTGCATAAAATTATTACTGACTTAAATGCAAAATGTTTTTGCTATAGTATTGTGATTCTTGCTTTCTCACACTTTATTGTGTAACTAGGACAAGACTGCCTCAAGACAGAGATCCCAGGCATGGCAACGCTCCATTCTTTGGGATACAAATGGCTCCCGAGTGTGAAGGAATCATCAAGCTTGGAGATCCTGTGTTCATTTCCTGCTGATTACTGGCTGTCCAAAGAGCAGCACAAGTCATTCCACCTTACCGCTTACAATAATTATTCTAAATGAAGTAAAAAAATCTTATCAATTTCAATGTGCAGTGGGAGAAAATATTTGTACTCCCTCACAGAAGAGATTGGAATTTCCACCAGGGGTGGGGGTTCAGTAAGACCAAGAAAATTCAAAGAAATGTATGAAGCTTATGATAATTAGAATTTCCTGAGGGCTTGGAGGGGGGGGAGGGTATTAAATATTTTTAGGAACTGCACAATGTAGTTTATTGTGCTAAGTTTATGAATAATCATGAGATAATGATGTTTTACATTATGTACTAATAAGAAATTTATTATACCCCTCATCAATGTAGCAATGAGGGGTATAATAAATTTCAATATGGCAGACTGTAACAGTCTATCATATTGATCCATTTGTATTTGTCAACTGTTCAGAAGGAATACATTAAGAATTCAAATCAGTGTTTTAAGAGATATTTATGCTTAGGGTCATTTATTCCATAATTTTGAATTCTAAAAAAAATGTTATTTGCCATGTCAGCTTCAATGTTTTGTAATCAATTATTTTTAAATACAACATGATTATCATCAATATTTAAAAACTTTTATTCTACTTTATTATATTGTATCTGTTATAAGCAATTTATAATACTATCCATAAACCACTAGCTATTTAACTCTTATAAGTCAGTTTACAATTTATTTTGGTATTTGCCATGAGTAAATGTTTGTACTTAAAGGGCATTAGTCAGCCACACTTTTGTCCTTGTTTGCTTTTGACATTATATTATATTTTATTCAGAGCATTTTGAAATGAAGGAAATCACTGTGAAACTACCTAAGATAATTAAACAAACTTTCAGGAACACAACTTACAGTAAAGCAATAAGCTTTTGCTTCACTATGCAATATCAATCACTTTGATGACATCAAAAATAACAGAGGCTTACTAGAGTTCTCTAACATGCAGATTGTTTGAAAATTGAGCATTCTACATATACTGGTATTATAGCTTAATAGACAAGGTTATCAGAAAGGCAAATACCATTTAAAAAATCAGTCTGACAAAATTATTACATGTATATTGTAGGACTTCAGCCAGGTTTAAACCCACCAGTACCACATTATATTACCCTAAGTATCAGGCCTTTCTAAGGGGAGAGGAAATAGGGGGCAGGGAGGGTGGGGGGAGAAGAGATCTGGAGGCTTTTTCTTCCCCCCTCTCCACTCTACATGTACTCTCTAAAATCCTAATAACCAGGCTAACATTTTACTGGTTTGTTGCATTACTGAACTCACAAGCCACACCTTTTGAGCAAGGTGAGAAAAATGCCTGGAATATTTCTTTAATTCACTGTTCACTCTATCCATAGTTCATGTGTTTTCTAAATTCATATTTATTGCTTATAAATATTTAGTCATTATTTAATTTACTGAAGTTGAGGTGAATACCAGAAGATAATTGTAACCATCTGTGACTAGTGTCCACTGTTCACCAAGAGGAGAGTAGTGAAAATGTGTCAATCAGTTTGTTATTATTGTACTTGATGGCTACTGCTACTGCTGGCAAAATGACCAAACACCTTTAGGTCCTTTAGAACACTGTTATAGCCATCTATTTTATTACCAATAGATGCAGTATGTACATGTTGTGAAACCCTAACCCCGAAATTGCTGATAATTTCAAGAAATTATCTTCAAAACCAATAAATCAACATTTATTGCTTTGAATTTCTACAATATGTTTTTGTGTAAAATTTATTTCAAAACTCTTTCCAGCAACATTCACTATTGAAAGGGGCTTTGCCTTCACTTCCCAACGAAAGAAACTCACACAAGACAAAATTAAACTTGCCTTTTAACTGTTTCATTGTTTATAATATCATTCTTTTGCAGTTAAGTATCTTAGGTATCTAAAACAATAATTTTGAAATGTCACTAATTATTTTTGGTGTCCGGCGTTCTCAATAACTTTTACCGGTAATTGACTAGCAAGAATCTTACATGAAAGGAAATCACAAATTTAAATTGTTTAAAGGGCTTAATTTTGCTCAAGATATTGAGAACAAGGCTTTCCTAAATATGAAATTCAATACAATCACTGTATGTACAAAATAGGCCACAAAAATACTGCAGTACCTGAAAAAAGAACTGAATGGTTAAACAGGAGCAAGGTCAGTCTTAACTAAATATGAAACTTGAAATATTACTATCACTTAGTTTTTCAAGTATTTTATAATTAAGGTAGTGTTCTCAAGAAAAAAGATGTGGAAGGTAGAATTTCCTATCAAAGAGTGCCTAGTGAGTAATAGAAACGCATCTTTGGATGTTTGTTATCAATTGAGGAGTGGTATGGGAACACAACCCACGTATGAGTGTTTCTACTGTCTGCATTTTTGTGTTTTCCCAAATTGTTATCAGTTCCATGTTTCTACGATTTGAGAGAAATAAAAATGTTTTGTACTTCTTGTAGAGAATACTGAGAGTAAAAGTGAAGAGAAGAAAGGAATAGCTTTTTGAATTTATTGCAAGTTTTTAAATGTAAATTCTCTTTGCTTGTGAGATCATTAAATTTGGTCAACAGCTCATTAAACTAATTCTATGTTTATATCAAGATTTGGAAATGTGGGGCTATGTCCTTGCTTTGTCCATTGAAGTACTTCAAGAGTTCTTGATTCATTCCTGCACATGCATATCTAGATCAAACCTTAATACAAGCACTGACAATAACACTTTGTTAAGAGTCATGACACCGACTAAGGTACCAAACCACTGGGGCTCAACCATGTTCTGGGGGTGGGATAGAACACTTTCATTTGAGTGTGGAGAATTGGAAATTGTTTTTGCACTTATTAGAGTGGTTTTCAATTGAGCGTCAAAAGTAATCAGGCAATTACATGTACTTTTTTGGTTTTGGCTCAATCTAATTTGTAAATAATTGGTTTGGTTTTGGTTTTACGACACTCAGTTGAAAGCAGCTCTGTGCTATGTGCTTGACTTAAAAAACTTGCCCCAATTTTTCATTCACTAGGAAGTAATAAAAAACAAAATCAATTATGACTTGTTCACATGCATTTTCCTGGGCTTCACATCAGCTACATGCATTTAGTTTGAGTTCTAGTTGGCTCACTAAATATTCTATGTACTTGGTGATTGACTAGAGGAATTATTTTGTTTTTGGTTTTAAGACACTAAATTGAAAATCCCTCTATCACGATCGACTTCATGTACTTGCTACCCCCACTGTATTTACAGAGTTGCACTGTACACTGCTACAGGTACTAACAGTAGTATTTATTAATTTTCTATGAGGTCTTGAAAATATTAGATAATCATGAATGTGTACAAATCAAGTTCTTAATTTCCTTAGGATGTGCACTAAGTCACAGTGGTCATTTCCCTGCAGTGACTGCTTGTTTCTGATCTCCTACATGCCACCTCAAAAGATACACCTACAAGGTCATGTACAACTGTAGTAGAGCCAATGCTATTTTATAAAGTACCCAAGATCTTCACATCAATGATAGAAGTGGTTGTAGAAAAGTCCAACCAATTTAGCAATACCACAAATGCTGCTGAAGTTAGTTCGGTACGCAGTATTGGGGGCTTCACACCCCAAACCCAATGACAAGTTCATTTGAGCCAGCACAATTCATAAAAATGTTACAAAGCATCTGCAAGTGCTGGCATGGTAGTCAAGTCTGTAATGGTCCAGTATCAAATTTCAAGAGCTACTCAATGAGCTTCTTGGCGATGAAGAATCGTCGCAGGTAAAACAGTTGCCACGTGGCCAGACCAAACAAACACAGAATGGAGAAAATACTGAAATATAGAACACGGGAGTATGTGGATTCTGCAAAACAAAGAAAATGGGCTGATCAGAATTACTCAAACAAAATGGTATTCTACTTCACATAATACATGTATGTTTGATAATAGTGACATCTACCTGTACAGTTCAGTAGCACCACAGTTTTAAGTGGAAATATCAGATGGACAACTGCTAGAAGTCATGCCACCAAGTGAAGGAAGTAAAGGTTTTCATGTAAGTGATTAAACTGGATGTTTTTTGTACTGAATTTGTTTATACCAATTGCTCAGCAGGAAAATTAATAAAACAGTCTTTTAAGTACATGTACATGTTTTAAGGTAGGACTTTTTTGTTGCTATTTGAAAACCACACACAGCTATTGTCTGGAAATTCAATATGGCGGCCACTTGAAGTGAAATAATGTTTTCATGTTTTCATAGCTAAATCATTAGAGGTTAAAAATGTCTAACACCAAACACCTAACCTGAACCTGCTGTTTGCAGTTTGCAGCCTTTACTAAATGTGGCTACATCCTTCAACAGTTTGTAATAAAATTAATGTTCATTTCATGACATGCGAAGGCCATGTTTGATGTATCAATATTCTAACATAGCTCTGAATGAAGAATACATGAAAATTAAGCTTGAGTAGTAGTATTTTTCTCACCATTTGTGTCCCTCATCTCCTGCTCTCTTTGTCGCATGTAAGCAAAGTCATTAACAACTGCATCAGCTAAATCTTCAAGCCTCTTCAATTCCACTTCCATTGGTTTGAGCTTTTCAGCTTTTGCTAACTGCAGTGGAGGCACAAGAGAATCAGATATCAGCAAACAAAGGGTGATCTGCTATCATTTGAGTCAATTTGATTGCAGTTACAATGTATGTATAAGTAAGTACATGTAGTGGAGAAAATTAACAAATTTTAAATCAATATATATAAGACCAACATCCTAATAAATTATGGATTCTTCATGTTGCACAGCATACAACAGTACTATTGTATGTGAATATCGAGTAAAATTGTATGTGTATATCAAGTAAAAACAATCTGGGCAACTTCTGGGTTTGCAGTTCAAACAGCTGATAAGTTACAAATAAAAGTGTTGGTTACTGCAAAAACAACTTACATCCTCATAGTTCTTTGCTTCTACACCATGTTTGACATTCAAGAAAATTTCACGGTCAACTCCTCCTCCAGCTTGTCCTAAAATGCATCAACAGAAAATGAGTTCGTTGATAGTTTAGTACTTTCTTTCTGAAGTAGTTACTAAGTAATTTGTACATGTAGAAACAATAGTGTCTGGTTATGCATGTATGTACTTATGCTCGACAGGGAATTAAACCCTTGTCGTGGAAACCTATCCCAAGGTTGTGGTTTGAGAAAAAATGAGCCCAAAGGTTCCTCACCATGTAATCCTGGGTGCCCAGTACTTGTTTTAAAATAGTAACCTTTTCTAGTCACCCACAGGTAAAAGTTAGTCACCTGTGGTACCTGGGCATGTCTAGAGCACAGTCTGTATCTCTACACGGTAAATGTCATTTATCCCTCAAACAGTATACTAAGTTACTTAAAGAACTGAAACCTTAAGCTTGGATGCAAATCCTCAATCTATATGTACAGCTGCAGCAGATGCACCATTCTCTCTAAATTATTTATTGTTATTATCTTTTATTCAAATTTTATCATGATAGTACCAACATGGCCAGTGCCACAATTGATAAATTCAACTGGATTGGTAGCCAAAGATTTTCTCCTCCAGCCCTTCACTCTTTGTATTAGTAGGCATTTATCTCAAAGTCACACAATTCCTACATAATGCAAATGTAATCTATTGTATACAGGTATAGTTTTATGCATGTCCCATTCTACTTGGTTAAATAGATTATATCTGGGCATGTGGATCTGGGGCTTCAAACATGCATTAATGAAGGGCCACTCCAATTTATTCCCCCCTTCCCTGTTAATGAGATCTTCTAAAGGGTCCACAAAAGTCAGTACTGAGGGGGGTGGTCTGTCAGTGGGCATTGTTTCATCTATTGAATACCTGTATTTAAGGGGGCATTTGGAAGAAAATTGGCTTTTCCTCTATGGGGTCAAGAAAACTTGGTTATTTCTCTGAAGGACAGAAGCAATTTGGTCCTTTTTCTAGGGACGTAAATTTTGACTTGTCTTGCAGTGACGGAAGGAGGTTGGGGATATCAAAATTCAGCACTATAACTTATATTTTTACCACTGATTCTCACCTTCACTTTCAACACAGACTTTGTACATGTCATAGTCATCAGTGGTGAAAGCAAATTTTCCCTTGGTGGCTTCTTCTTTCTTGTACAAGACATGTCCGGTGGAATCAGTTACCTACATGTAACAAAGACAATTGCCACGCGTATTAGCCTCATGCACAGCGAGCTCTAGCAATGTTCACCAGGAAATTTAATAAACATTTGTAACATAATCGACTAGAAGAAAGCCGCATCAACATTAAAAATACTCACCGTTAAGTGCGTTTTCTGATGGGGAGCTTCTGATAATCTGTATTCACCAGTCACTAAAACATCTTTATGAACTTCTTCTCTCAGACACTTCTCTTGGCCGGGTGGTAAAGTGAAGGAAAGAGTACTAACTAAGGCAAAATAATTCAATAGAACTACAGAAAAGACTATGAGGAGTGATAACGCCTTCATTTCGAAATGTAAAGCGTTTAAAGACTAGACAAATATGTCGTTTTCTGGCATCAATACGGCTTTCAAGATGGCAGGCGACGTGGCATAAGGAGAGAGAAAGAAGATCCGGGAATTCTTCCTTTTGGAGTAAACCGCTGATTAGGCGCGGGCGATTGGGTAAGAGAGGCCTGGTAGCAAAGCTAAACATTGACAAGACGAAAAGAAGGACACTCATCTAGGGTTGAATATTTCTACGCTTCTCTCAATATGTCTGGCGGAGGAAAAGACAGGCTGAACATTTTCCCCTCGAGAATGTAAGGCAAACAATCAAGTTAAAATAATTAGGTTTTTTTCTGGTGGAAATATCAATGACAATCTCTTATATTTCATTGTTTTATAGGGCCTTAACATTGATGAAGGCTCGCCTGAAGGGAGCACAGAAAGGTCACAGTCTTCTGAAAAAGAAATCCGACGCATTGACGATGCGCTTCAGGAAAATCCTTAAACAGATCATAGACGTAAGTGTTGAGAAAACAAGGAAGATATCCCGAAATGCTAATTTTTAATATCATTTTGAACTTTTTTTTCATCAATAGACCAAAACGTTTATGGGTAATGTAATGAGAGAAGCAACTTTCTCTTTGGCTGAGGCAAACTTTGCTGCTGGAGATTTCAGGTAATGATCTGGACACGTTACTGTTACTGTAGGTCCACATACTGAATCAGCCTTATGGCTGCCTTTCTTATATTTAATGGCTTCATTATCAAATAAAGGATTGGTTGATTAAATTATTAACCAACTGAATGACTGCTTGATTGATTGATTGATTGATTGACTGATTGACTGACTGATCTCTCGGCTGCCTGATTGATTGGCTGACAGATTGATTGATTGATTGATTCAGTGAGTGACTGATAGATTGACTGATTGAGCTTAGTGTTTTGCCAAACTTAAATCTGAAATTTAAATATATATTTTGTCTTTCTAAAACATTGACACACACCATTATTGTTG
>OMLO01002619.1_pt1 | contig 14646 bp, 10 predicted proteins | sample 1674811 | NCBI WGS metagenome assembly OMLO01 (sample SAMN06265003, study PRJEB25207) | coral metagenome | isolation source: Coral host | place: Mexico:La Bocana,Puerto Morelos, Mexico | collected 2008-11-13
AGGGGGGTCAGAGCTAATTTGCCTTTGTTGAGAGGGGGGTATTGTGTAATATTTCTCCTTGCGAGACTCATTTTTCGGCCCCCCTCCTGATAATTATTGCACAGTCCCTTAGCGTTGAAAGTTGTGTAAGTATAGAAAATCGTACGAATGCTCGTGCTTTTCATGATATGTGGTCACTCGTACTGTTTTTTAAGTTCTACCTGCGGCTCGTGCTATTTGGAGAACTTCAAAAACATCAATTGTGCCCATATATCACGAAATGCATTGGTGTTCATACGATTTTCTATACTTACACTACTTACAACGCCAATATATTCACATACACTACGTATAATACTCAAGACTTACACTACTTAATGAATTTTCCTTGAATCGCATAGCTTAAGCCGCCTGAGAAAAACCAAACGTTTTCTATTTTTGTGAGCCGCGCCAGTACGTAAATAAAGGAAACCCTTTCAAAGTCAATGTCAACGCGTTTTCTCGTACTTTTGCGTGTGAGTGGTTTCCTCAAATTTTCTAAAGTTTCAATTTCAATTCGAGATTTGGCAAACATTCGTTTTCTGTAACTTCGTTCAATTTCAAGGTGTTTTTTTCCTAGCACGAGTTGCATTTTTGTTTTCACAATAGCTACAATTTTTGCTCGCGACTCACGTCAGCAATATCGCTTATGCACAAGTGCAATTCCACGCCAAATACCCTCTCTTCGATAGCCAATCAGACCGCGAGTTTACCTTTAGCTATGCGATTCTTGGGCAAATGGCCCTATTATTGGGGCGCCTAAGTTGTTGTCCTTGTCACAACGATCCAAAGGGTAACAGACTCCTAGAGTACTCGGGATCTGTTACAGCAAAACAATCCAACTGGAAACAGAGAATAGGCAGAACTTCGGTCCAACAGTAGTGTTTAATTAATTAATTAATTGAGTATACTCAGAACGTAGTCTCGACTACAAATCGTATGTAACCCGAATGTAACCGAATGCAACCAAAGAATATTTCACAAGACACGAACTTTTAAGCCTAAAACACAATTCTAAAGGATTACGTAAAGCTATTGAAAAGTCTCAACTATCTCATACAATCCAGAAGGCTCGATTGGCTAAAACGGAATTCACCGTTTACATTAATAACTTTCAAAGCAATACAGGTAGATAACAGTTTAACAAAAGACTATTGCAGGTAGCAATTACAGTTCAACGCTTACTACAGTTATGATCTTACACAAAACAGCAGGTGTCTGCCACGGTTAATGAACTTGAACAGTAATCTCTAACTTAGAAATGCAAAACGAACTAAAACCAATGTATCTATGTTGGATTTATATATTTTCTGATAGCGAAAGCAAATATGAAAAATGTATTAAATTATCTGATTTTCTCTCCTCACAAAATGAAAAAAAAATTATCGAGTAGAAGTTTGAATTTTATGCAAAACGCTCCATCGAATTCAATTCATTTGACCTTCCAACATTTAGCTGTGCGGCAGTTTCAAATGCCTCTTTAAGGGTTGAGGTTTGTGAAAATGATGGCAATATTTGAAATTATTAACGCCACAGATTCACTTGTACAAAATATTATTAGGATTGTTTGCCTCTGTTGACTTGTCTTTGTTTTTTTAACCTAAAACCCTTGAGACCATGCTGAATTACACGCAATTTATTAAAATCAGACTAGTTTTCCACACGCCTTAAAATTTGAAACGAAGCCGGTGACCCCCAATTTTTATTTCATTTACGAAACAAGTAAATCATTATCTGTCCGCAGAAGAGGTTTAAAAAAATCCATCGAATGGAACATTTTCGCGCGAATGTCCTTAAATAAAACGAAGTGAAGAATGAGGTGAATAATAAAGAAAAAAAACAATAGTAAGAAATAATAATAATAGGAACAATAAAAATGAAACAAAATTAAAATGAAATATTGCCACTAATTGTTGAAATCTTCTAGTTGTTTGTTCTTTAGAGAGATTTGCTTGAGTGTGTCAATCCTCCCTAATTAAGAGTGCCTCCCTAAATAGTACTAATTAGACACACTGAATCTCAGGAAATCATTAAAAAAACATGTGACCTCCATGAAATCTAATAATTTGCCTAGGCAGGTGTCAATTGACCACAACATGGTTGTCGAATATCAAAGGACGCTATAAATCAAGGCTACACGTCTATGTTAACCTATTAGCTGGATTATGGCTGCCATGTTGTGCGACCCCGTCGTCGCCGTCGTGCTTACGTGCCCACGAGCAAAACCGCTAGCTTGTTAACAATGAGAAAATCAATTCATGGGCTTCCTTTGCTTTCCTATATGGGTATGGGGCTCCGTGCCTGCGGTCAATCGGGCCGCTGGAGCTCCGCTAAAACTTCGAAGGTTCGAAATCACCCTATAATGCATTGCAAACCCTTGAGCATTGAGCACACACCATGTATGCCTAAGGATTGTGTCTCTTCTATTTGATTTACAATAACATAAACATGACATGGTTTTTAAAAAGGCAGCTTTTTATTAGATTTTTTTTTAGATTTATCATCAGTAACAATCTTACCTCTACATGACCTTTGATCAGATCAGATCAGATAACATGGCAAGATCAGAAATGAAAGTGTTTGTTTTTGTTTTAATCTTTTATGATCGTGAATTGTTGTAGAACTAGACACCCACAGGCGTTTACTCGGGCTACTCTTAATGATATAGCGTAGTAATTTGTGTAAAAAGTACTACTGAAACAGGTAGAGTTACAAACGGACAGAAAACCCAACCGCGACTAAGGCTAAAGCTGTCGTCACGCAATTTCGTAATTTCCGGTCATGAATAATTCTACTTGTGTTTATTTTTGTCTGCTGGCAGGGTAGCTTTCACTGTATTGAAGTTCATAGTAAGTCTCGAACACATTTAAAAATGTGGGTAATTCTGTCTGCATTAAAAATGATTGTCTGGTTAACTAAGACAAACTTGAATACAACTGATTTCCGATATTCATTATTGACACCAGATGATTAGCAGAATTGATTCCTTGTTTGTTATTGTAAAGGGCATAAACTGAGTCATTGTTAACACATTGGAGTAGGACCAGGTTTTTCTCTATATCTTAACTCAGTTGACACATGGGTTTATGATATGGTTTGATCTGGTCCGACTTTTGTACCTGCCTCTTTTCTTTACTGTTGTGCCCCGAAACGGACTGGAACATTCCCGTCGGAAAGTAAAGTTACGTGTTTTATTTTAACTGAATTTAAGAAGTGATGATTTTATGTTTCATTTCTGACATCATTCTGTGTCAACAACTATTTTAAGATTGAGAAAAGTTGAATTTTTCAAATAAATCAATTTAACAAACACTTTGTTTATTGGATTTGTTTGATTCGAGGCATAGCAAGATCAATTTTGTGTTTGGTTTAGACTCGCCCAACTGCCGACTAAGACTGCTAGAGTATTTTTTCTGAGTCTTTGGTCCCATCAACTACCTCATAGTCGGTCTGTGATAGAGAATGCGAACAGTCTGTCTTAAGAGGATTACCAACACGTCCAAATTTCAATACCCTATTACATTTTCAAACGAATATAACTCAATTACATTGTAAATTATTGCTTGTATTTCATCTTCTGTGCTCCATGAACACATGGCCTGAAAAGGAAAAAGGTCCAGTTAATCCTACATGCCTGAAGTGTGTGTTGCACTAGACTCACCCTTGTATGTTTCATAGTGTTAGAAGAGAAATTACGATGATTAAGTTTTATTTGTTTATTAGCTTTCGCTGTTAAGAATAGGAAATACATCAGAGAAGTTATTTGTTAAGTTTCCCAGTTACAGTAAAAGATGGTTTATGCTTTTAGCTGTGCGAGTTATGGATACACTTGGGAAGTTTGGAGAGCACTCAAGAAGCCAACCTCATTCCCAGGGTCTCTCTTCTTTCTTGTAGCCTGGTTGAAAACACGCCACAGAAACAGAAACAGAAACACAGTCAGGGTAAGTTACGGTGGCCCAGAAGGCTCAAACGCAAACAAAAAAGAAAACGCAAATAAAAAAAAGAAAACGCAAATAAAAAAAAACGCAAATTAAAAAAAAGAAAACGCAAATAAAAAAAAGAAAACGCAAATAAAAAAAATAGAAAACGCAAATAAAAAAGCAAAACGCAAACAAAAAATTACGGAAGTAAAAAGCAAAACGGAAGTAAACAGGAAACCCTGAGAGCCTGAGTTCTCGCAAGCCGCCATATTTAGTGTTTTTGATACAGTTGCAATGGACAGCAGAGAAGTTAGGCGATTAATTGAACACTATTTTCATCGTGGATTTCAAAACCAAGTTATTGTTGATTTCCTTAATAATCGACATGGAGTCACAATGAGTCTTTCAACTTTAAAGCGACGGCTTCGTGACTAAGGTCTCAGCAGAAGTGGCGTGGACGTTAGCGATCACGAAGTTAGGGACATCGCGCAAAGGGTATTTCATATTTCCCTTTGCACGATGTCATTATCGATGTCATGTCGATTCAATTAATCGCCTAACTTCTCTGCTGTCCATTGCAACTGTATCAAAAACACTAAACATGGCGGCTTGCGAGAACTCAGGCTCTCAGGGTTTCCTGTTTACTTCCGTTTTGCTTTTCACTTCCGTTATTTTTTGTTTGCGTTTTGCTTTTTTATTTGCGTTTTCTATTTTTTTTGTTTGCGTTTTCTATTTTATTTTTATTTGCGTTTTCTTTTTTTATTTGCGTTTTCTTTTGTTTATTTGCGTTTTCTTTTTTTAACTTGCGTTTTCTTTTTTGTTTGCGTTTTAGCCTTCTGGGCCACCGTAGTAGGTGCTTCACGTACTCTTCACCAAGTTAGTACAATGCTGCCCTTTGGTAGCATTTTGTACCATTTAGGTAAACTAGTTGTAATTGTACTGGGTGGAGTAATATTCAGGAACATTGCTTGAGGGTTCTGTAATATATGAGAAGAGACCATGCTAGAGAGGCGCATGTAGCATAAATGCGTGACAGTCAAATCTCCTAGCCGGTGGGGGGGGGGGGGGGGGGGGGGGGGTGGCATTGTCAAGGATATTGGAGCTCTCAGCTCTCAGACTGTCTTGAGTTCTTTACATGTTTGTTGTCTTAGTATATACATTTTCATGATTCTGTATTTAATGACTTACTATAATGAAAATACATTCATAAAGAAACACACCAATACCAATAATTTATTGTGGGGTGCCAGTGTCTACCAACATTTTGTACTTCATCCTTAAACCTGCCGAGTGGAAACCGGAACTCCATCACGTACACACTGAAATTTTAATTCAATTTTTAACATTAAAAAAATAATTCAAGTACTAAGACACAAACCTTCCACCAAGAAAGTCGAGCCCCCTGAGATGGAACTTGAATCCCAAGACATATCAGAGAGAAATATATCATTGCTACTGCAATCACAGCTGGGCTGTACTCTAAGAATAACGTAGTGTGGAAACTATCCTGCAACAAGCTCCAGCTAAGTTGATTGATAGTAATTGTGCTACATGAGTCGCTATCAAGCCAGTCTTCAAGACAGTTGAGGTAGTGTAGAAGAAACTAAAACAATGCATATAGAAAAAGTATTAATTTCAGTGGTTGGAATCAATGCACTAAAACTACAGAATTCTAAGCTCTTTGAGTGTCCTGTCAAACTCACTCGTAGTTTTGTTGAGAGACTAAGGGTTGCACCAAAGGTGTTCATTAAAAAAAAATACTAGTTATGAAATGCTTTCTAGTGCTATGCCTTTAAATATCCAACTTGTCACTTGTAGTTTATTGGTGTACAAACAAGCTTTTCTATTTTATGTCACTGAAAATATATATTGGGCTGTGCTAAAGCTTCATGTGTTTCTGTAGAGGGATCATTGACATGACCTGAGCACCTATTATTCTGTGGATGGACCTTGTACAAATGTGTTGTTTGTTGTGATATTCCCAGTTATTGGACTGACAATCTTCTAGGTAATGTGAATACACCTTTCTCCATCTACCGCTACTTTGTTTTGAAGCTATTCAAACCATCTTTGCAGTCTTTGTAAAGGTGTCCAGCAGATGAGAGGCTGACTACTCGTATTAGATCTTCTACAGTATACTATTGGATCTCCACTTTATCCTCCATAACACAAATGGTTATGTCAAATCACAGCAGTTGCAGAATTAATGCCCATTATAAACAGATCAAATGCAATTTGGATTAGAGTTTTTTCTCTGGTCTTAGGCTGGTTTTTGCGAGCAACATGGAGCCTTTGTATTCTGGCATTTCCTAATCACAAAACTTTTGGAAACTTTCATTCAATTCACCTCCTGGCTCCACCACTTGCTTGTAGTAAGGCACTGATCCTTGATGATCAACGCATTCATGACCTCTTATCATTAGCTACTTTAAGAACTTGAAAACACAGATCAGTTTTTTTCCAACATTCTGGCATGAGCTTTTGATTACCTTTACTTCTTCTATTTGACTCTAAGCTTCATGATAGGCCATGGCATGACCATTACCTGACATACAAGTTACAGTACTGTACATATTTAAACTCAAAGAAGAATTCCAGAAATTGATTTCTTTATTCACTCAGTAACTACTATTTGATACATGATGGTAAACTGAACATTCACATTTTTGCCTAACAATTCAGAACTCAAAGCTTTCAATAATAAGCTTTAAATACACAATGAAAATTATATTGTGGATAGCATTTTACATTAATCTTTCATAGTAGTATACCTAATAATTATTGATTGATAAACAATTCCACCTGATTATCAAAGGTGACACAACAGAATCAGAGAAGAGTCACATCTAATGCAGTATTACCTTGTGTGGGTTATTGAAAGCTACACGAAACTGAAGACCTCGTAACATCATCAGCTCACAATTAACCACACTGTCATGTAGTTCCCAGTACAAAGATCCCACTTCCAAAGGTTCACTCTCTTTGTGTAATATCCTGATAGCAAAGAGATAATTTATAACAGTTGTAAAAATTCATGGGGGCACCATTATCATAGGCTATTAAAAAGTAGCCTGATTACTTTAAAGAAAAGCTTGCCTGTCACAATGAATGAGCTTGTAAAAATTAAGAGCCTTGCTTAAAGATCATGGAATCCTCATATTGCATCCCATTTCCTGTTTGTGCTGCCTTATTTAAATGCTTGCATGTTTGCAACCACTCTAGTCCCAAGATTTTTTTCACATGCATATAGCCTGTGATTTTACATGGTTCATTATACAAGTAGGTTATCAATCATTCATACACTTACAGTACATACGGCCATCAATACAGTGGCCTCTCAGAGTAATAATTGTTTGAGTCTATTGACCAAGTGAGACACCACATAGGACAGAGTACAGTATCTTGGTTAGGATCATGTCCCCAGGAAGAGCTCCCATATGAAAAGAACAAGGTTGTTTGTCGGACAGGGCGACCCTAAAACATGGAATGATGGAATGGCGGAATGATGGAACAGCAGGAAATTACTGCAAACCCTAAAGTTTTGCAGTAACCCTAAGGGTTTGCAGTAATTTTTCGCTGTTCTGTCTTTTAGGATTTGGGGTAATTTTCCACCATTCCATCTTTAAGGGTTTGCAGTAATTTTCCGCTGTTCCGTCTTTTTAGATTTGGGGTTATTTTCCGCCGTTCCGCCTGGGCTTTCCGCCACTCCATTGTTCCACGTTTAAAGGGTTGCCCTGTCAGACATTTTGAGAAGAACATCTGAGAGGTACAAAGAAATTGTTTTGGGGCTGAACACCCTAAGAGGTAACATAACCAGTAAAACGTATCATGAACAACCCCTTCTGCAAGGTGCAGAGAGTGAAATATTAACTAGAAAGCTAAGAAACACAGTTAATACAAACTGTAAGAACAAATTTTAAGGATTTTATCCCACCACCTTTACTGGACTTAATTTTGTTTCATTGTATGGCATTTTCCAGGCTGGCTGACTCCAACCCTCTCCAGGCATCAATTCACAGTACAGCTTTCTGTAGGATTTGATCATCAGGGCTATCTGATGATATGATAATTACCTGTATGATACATTTATCACATCTCGCAGCTTACAAGGAGATTCCTCAGTTTTGGATGCAAGATACAAGGCAGTACTGCCTACAACCTAAAAAAAATTAAATAGTCATACAATGGCAAAATGCTTAAACCTAAAATCTAAGTTTTGCAACATTTTCGATGTTTTCAAGCTTGTTTTGCATAGATTTCCAAAATTTTAACAAAAGGACACATCTTTTGAAAATTATGTTCATGTGATTATCCCATATTTGAGACCTGGAGATTTATGCCAAAATGCATTTTTTTGGCAACTTTGGAATTTTTCAGCTTAGATATCACATTAACTAGCTCCAATCTACCCAAAAGGCATTTATAACACAATAGCTTGCCTTTCTCTTCACTAACATCACATTCTATAACATTTTTGCTCAGGTATGCACACAAATCAAATTTCTGAGAATGTGACCTACATTTTTACGATATTTGGACCATTATTTATTTATTTATTTTTTGCTGCAGCTGTTGTACTTCTACTGGGCTTGCTTCCAGGTCATGATTCCTAATAAAGCATCAGGAAATTATATTATATATTTGACCCAATCATTCTGATCTGGGAATCATTGGAAAGATCTACAATATCCTTCTGGAGAATTGAGTGTAAGTTATGTTAATTTTGGTCAAAGGTACGTGATGATGTCAGAAGTGGAACAAAGGTCACTACTTGTCAAGGGCAGTTACAGGCACACACAGGCATCAATGGGTTACTTACCGGTAATTCTACCAAAAAACTGAATGCACCTTCACCAAACCATTACTACAAGCGAGGTATCATTAATATTTTGGTTAAACCAACAATATCATTTAAAGATAACTTCTATCAGATTCAGTAAAAAATGTCAGAATGGGAAATCAACATTGTCATTACATGTTATGTTTTAATTATTGTATTAATGTAAACATGGCTTGAGCCCTGGGGAAACAAACATTATCATCAATATACAAGGCCAAATAACAAACTGCCCTCATAAAAACGCGCGCCTAGCAGGCGAAAATGAATTTTGGTGGGCCGCAAATCATATCGCATCAGCCCAGTTGCTGATTGGAAGCTCTGATCCGGAAGCTTTTCTGAAACTTGACATGATATATTGATGATAATGAGAATAACATCTTACATGACTTTTGAAGGGCATATTGCTTATTTGCGGCCCTTGTACCATCATGTGCACCCTTGCTACGCTCGGGCGCAAATGATGCTACTCAGGCCGCAAATAAGCAATATGCCCTTCAAAAGTCATGTTATTGTCCTATTCACTTCGTTATCTGCACCTAACAGTTTCTTACTGCGTTACCACTACTGGAATGTTCAAGCAAAGAAAGATGATTTACAGTGGCATCATAGTCGCTTTGAAGGCATTGCTTGTAGAACCGATGATACAGATTACATGCAGAAGCACAGGTGACTGGGGGTAGCTTCAGTCTATGACCTGAAAAATAACAGTTGGTCAGATATTTTAATATAAATACATACTTCAATATAGAAACTGATGTTTACAATCTATTCTACCCAGGAGTAAAACAAAGCACACTGTTGAAGTCTAAAAATCAAGTCATGTTGACTTATCATCCAACCAAACCTCAACAAGTCCATTTCACCCTGCAAAAACATGAGTTCTATTCTTTGCTCAGTCAAATAAAAAACTTTCCTATTATTAGGAACTGGAGACAATATAGCAAATAGAAGAGGGAGCTGCCAGCAACTGAGTTTATTAACAAGAATTTGAGACACACTGAATACAGGTAACTGTAATAATTATTAAAGAATCTGACATTTTGACCTTGACATTATTATTATTATCATTATCATTATCATTATCATTATCATAATCATTATTATTATTATTATTATTACTACTACTACTACTACTACTACTACTACTACTATTACTATTATTATTATTACGCTTTAATAAAATGTGTGCAGTCTACAGTCTACATTTGACTCCTAGTCTGTTGTCTGCATGCTCAGTCTGCATTTTGTCCCCAGTCTGGGTTTTTCACTAAATGTTGACCCCCTATTGACCACCCTCCTGACCACCTATAAAATAAACAGGAAAAAAACATAAAGCCCAGAACTATCAATGGGACCAATTCAAGTTCATTTTAAAATTACGGGCATCCAAGGCTTGCAAGAATTTTTTTGAGGTATTTGCAGCCGTCAGAGGACTCAAATTATGATAAGGTTAATCCAACGTTAATCCAAAGTTTGTTTGCTTACAATGTTCAGCAAAAAAAATGGAAATTGTTTCACCTTAGGAACTAAGACATCAAGCTTTCATTACATTTATCAAAGTCTGGTTTTAGCAGTAGATCAGTGGCTTTGTTTATTAGAACTACACGAAACTGTCCCCATCCTAAACTGTAATAGTAGCTAATGGAAACTTTTCTGATTTGTGTCAATCGTCACCTCATGAGGATGGTGAATTGTTAAATGTTATGATGTCATAACTATTATATTATCTTTGTACAAGTAATGTGTAATCAGTCATAATCTCTTGTACATGTGTAATCATGGTCAAGCTAATTTTGTTACCCTAATTCCCACCCACCCCCAAGGTGTTGGAGTTATATTGTGATCAGCTCTTGTATCTTAGGTTTTTAGTCTGACAATAAACTCTTTGTTCCAAACTTGTGGTCTGTGGTTAACTGTATTTTATAACAAGAACCAATTCAATCATAGCATTGCCATGCAGTAGCATGGTCTTATTCTTTTCCCAGACAGTACTGATCATAGTTTTTCTTCGGTTTGATATTCCATGAAATCACAAATTAATACAGTATTGATTTCAAAACCCATTTAAATGAGAAGACATTATTGAAGGTGAACAGAGGTTTGAAACAACCAGAAACATGAAAGACTGTATAAGTTATATAAGATGCCACAAAATCTGCAGAGTTTGGGGAGTCTCCTTGTCACACTACCCATACAAATGCCTGAGAGCCTTTTTGGTGAAAACGTCAGTTACAGAAAATGTTTTGTTACTTTTAATTATGAGAGACAATCAACAAATGCAAATATTTGAAGACAGAGATGATCACTGTGGTTTTATTATACAACTTAAGCAGCTGTAAAATGAAAGCCTGAAAGAAATTCTTATTCTTAATCTTGGCTGACGATAGGGGTTGGCATGTTGTCCCTTGTTAAGCCTTGCAGAACAATGCAGGAGTGGTCTTTCTGGCTCAACAACTGGAATTGATGCAGGGTTCTGAGTGGTTCTGAAAGCAATGAAGATATCATCAAATTCTTCTGAAGAGTCACCAGAATTTTCAATGGTTGGCACTCTGTTAATCCTTGGGGGACACCGGTGAACTCTTGGTGGAAACTGTGGTGGTAATCTTGGCTTAGTTTAGGGGCAGACTTGCAATTTAGAATGATTGACAGGTGTCCTTGACCATCAGCAGGCTCAATTTCATTGTCACAGCAATTGACCACTTTGTGTTGGATCTTTGCTCTCCCTCTACTGAACACTCTCTGAGCTCCAATTGATCGACTGCTTTGACATTTCTGTGGTAGTGACACTTCCAGTATTCAAAAAGATAGAGCTGTTTTTGTTTCAGGTTAAAATAGAAGAAGAAGTGGCCTGTGCACCTAAAAGAACTGTGCTGTGCATAACTACAACATTCCTCTACAGGATACTCCCAGGTGCACAGGCCACTTCTTCTTCTATTTTAACCTGAAACAAAAACAGCTCTATCTTTTTGAATACTGGAGATCTAAGGGTTTAAACATCTGTTGATGGCTAAACTTACGTGTACATACTGGTTACTTTCATCTGAATGTCCACTGGGAATTGGAAGCAACTTGCAATCCTAAGACGACTACGTAACTTGGAATCACAACAAAAGACCTAACCCTTTGTGTAACAAATGCACATCAATTGACTGTGGCTTTGTGTTCCAAACACTCTACCTCTTAATTAAGCCAAAACAGTGAACAAAGATGTTGGTTTCCTGAAAACAAAAATGGGTCGTAAAAAGAAGTTCTTAGAGCTGATATTCTTATCTCAAAGAAGAATAAAATGGTGGGAGAACCAATAACCGGAGGCGATATTGCTAACAAACAATGGAAACTACCTCAGCATGCAATTCATGCCTGCAGTGAAAACTCCTCCTTAGTACCAACACACTCTCTCTGTCAAGTAGGGTGAAGTCCATTGCTAGTACTTCAAGGGGTTTGGATGCAATTATACTGGTCAGTTGGGTCTTATTGGTTAAGCAGGTTGCTTAGGCCCCAGGATGAACCAGTGACAGCTAATTTGGTGGAATCAGGATGGGGTAGCTTCCAACTGCACAAACAAAACAAAGTACAGGTTCCTGATGTCCTGGACTCACTATCAGTCCTTTGTTGTAGTAGGGCACCAAACCTGGGGATCTGCACCACAACATTGTTTCCAAGGAGTCAAGATATATCTATCTTTTTGGACAAGTACTTGGCAGTTGGGTACTTCCCCCCCCCCTGTCAACTTCTATCTCCAGTTCAAGGCAGCCCATGTACAGAATCTCAAGCACCATAGCAGCATGCAGGGTTGGCATTTGTTTCCATCTTTTCAAATGCCCAAAGGTTGGGTGGAGCTACTTTTTATAGATAGCTTTTTGCCTGCTACCAGCCTATTCGCCACTTTCTATGAATCAGCAGACCCTTTCACCTCACTGCAGGTTGTCTTGTTCTCTCAATGGACGGCTTTCAGTAATGGCTTTGTGCACGCAGCTCTCCTAGGGGTGTATCGTCCTTATCCACCAAGCTCTGGACTTCTTCTGTGATTTGCTGGAAGGATCTTGTGGAGTGGTCTCTTGCCCAATGATATCGCATCTCAGCTGGGAATTGTACAGGTTTTCCACACATTGATCCACAGGAGACCTGGTTTTTATTGTTATCAGACCAGGGTAGAGGCATTCCACCTGCAACAGGAGCACCATTAGAGAATAGGAGTTATCCTGTATGGATTCCTTTTGCTTTTGCTGCCACTGTAAGAACTTCCTCTTGACTTGTGTGGTGGTAAGCCCCTCATCAAATAAGCTTTGTAGTAACTGGAATACAACTTCTGGGCTGTTTTTCTCCACATCAGGCTGCAGTTACAACTCTTCCTTGACAGCTCCCTCCAAGTGGTATAGAAAGAAGTACCCTGCATCTTTTTTGGACTGAGAACTGATGGCTCGCTTAGCATACAGTATCCAATCCTCAATCAGATGATCATCTCTGACTCCCGTAAACTTCTGAAGTTTATGTTCCCTGGGCACCTTGAGAGTGACTTGTCCTGGAGAAGATCCTGATCCTCTGGCTGCTGATGTGGGTTTGCTGGCTCCATTCAGCTGGGCTTCCAGTGCCGCCAATTTCTCAGTGAGGGTCTGGAGTTGCTTAGCTGTGATCATCCTTGTAGTTTTCCCATTCCCATTTTAACTCTACTTGAAGAACTTGTTTCTCATTTCTGACATCAAAATGTAAAAGAGCCAAAATGGACATACAGCAATGATAGACACAAGTGTATCATTTGCCAGTTTATTGAGAAGACATTGGAAACAATAACAACGGGAACAAGGGAAACACGGGAATTAGTATCACAAGGGTTACTGAAAATAAAGTATCTGAACTAAACCAGTGCTTGACTTGAGAACTTGTGAAATGGCTCAGAATAAACCAACTGAATTTGCTGAGCAAATGGTTGCCAATTTATTACAGATTTGAGGAAACTGTGGGAACAACTCTACACCAAATAAGGGGAGAGAGTGTATTTGATGCCCACAAATACAAGGTTTACCTCAGGGCAAGGGAACTTCTGCTGCACAACAGGAGTTAGCTAAGAGAAGTATGTGGGAATGAATCACCAACACTTACCAAAATATGTGTGCAAGGAACTAAACTAATGTAAGAAAATAGTCCAAATAGTAAGAAGAAGAATTGCAACACTAATAAAAACAGCTTGAAAATTAGAACTTCAAATAAACCTGTAAGTTGTGTATTACTGTGATGATCAATTGCGTCTTCATTATCTTTCTCTGCAGTTCAAATATAAGATCTTTCATATATTCATGTGCATTCTTCATTATATACGGGTACATTACAAACTCACAAACTGACCAACTCTCTGATAGTTCTGGGCTCTATTTTACTTTTCTCTTGGATTTTTTAGGGGGCACGTAGGGGGTTAGTGCTTAGCTGCAACCCCCTATTCTGCAACCTCCTCTTCCGATTAAACTGAGTGCTTTTCAGGCTTACCAGCCTGAGAGAATCAATAAAACAAAGTAAAAGTCTCTGTGTCCAGTTAGCCTGAATAGCACTCTGGTTAGCCTCAATGGACACCGGTTCAGCCTGTTTACAATTAGTTCTCGATGACTGTAATGGCACAATGTAAAAGAAAAATTATCTGACTGCGGGACACGGACTATTTTCAGGCATGTCGACACAGCGTTCCTTAAGCTTATGCCCTGCAATTCCAGGTGACTTTGCTCCACATCAGACCAGATAGCATAAGCAAACATCATAAACAGTCCAACCCGTATTACTGCCAACTCAAAGTCGCTTATCCACCTCGTGATAACAAGTCAACCTTCAAAAACCCAAACTTCTGGTTCCATCGACTTGGGCATCTCCGATCACCACCTA
>OMLO01002620.1_pt1 | contig 14644 bp, 10 predicted proteins | sample 1674811 | NCBI WGS metagenome assembly OMLO01 (sample SAMN06265003, study PRJEB25207) | coral metagenome | isolation source: Coral host | place: Mexico:La Bocana,Puerto Morelos, Mexico | collected 2008-11-13
AAAACTGACTTACAGACAGCTTTATGAAAATATGCTTCTGTCTCGCATGATCACTGAGAACAAAAGCGGTACTAAATGATCTCGTGACGAAAACACGCTACAAACGCTTGCAATATAGAAAAAAAAACTTTTAACGCTTGACCTTTGTATTTAGCCTAAGGGAAACTTGTGTAAACAAAACAGAATCACCACAACACTGTTTTTTTTCCTTTATTCGGTACGAGAATGTTGTTCCTTCCGATACGCGATTTCCGACTCTTTGTTCAACGAACAACTTTATTTGTGTGGCTCTCTTATCTACGTAAAGTAACTTCCACCATCATACGACTAACTTTTCAACTGGTTACCCTTATTTAGTAATAATAATTGTGTGTCCATAAGAGTAGTTTACCTCTGTAACGCACGACTGCTAAGATGACTTAACAACAGTTTTCACAGCACCTCCTATGAACGTAGTCAGTTGAGCCCTTTTCAAATACCTCGGTCCTCATTTTCCCAGGGTCAAAAATAAATTGTCTGTCCTAGATAAATAAATTGTGTGAATGTCCCAGATTTACGTAGTATTAGAGTTAATGGCCTTTTTTCCTTTTCCGCGATGTAGCTTTGGTAGTTGCTTCGCACATTTGAAAGGGTGACTTCAAATAGGCCGGAATACAGGGCAAAAAAGCCAAATTCTTATAGAAGCTAACGGAGAAATTCTACTTTATGCATGCTTCAAGTTAGGTAATGTCAGTGAATTTTCACCAAATTCAATATCAGGGTAATTCAAGCCCTCAGGCAAATACAGTGTATTTTACTGTGTTAGTCAAAACGATTTAGTATCGTATGTGAATAAATATAATTTTTCACGTTCTTATTGTAAGATGGTTGTGTGTCGGTATGTAGATTCGTTGACATGCAGTTTACGTAATCGTACCAAGTAGTGGGGCTGTTTATTTGTGTCTGATCAATAAACGAGATGCACCCTGCGACTGCTGTACTAAGTTAGAACTAATTTTGTGTACAACAAATGTACAAATTAGTTGGCAATAAGACGTCACGCTGTTAATAGTTTCCGAGTCACAAAGAAACATAATTTTAAGTCGACATAAGCAGATTCCAACACAGAGACACTCAAGAGTACCTCATATGGACGAGACGACCTTTGGCAGGAAAGCCACACAGCAGAACATAAGTGGTGCAGCGAACTGTTAATTCCGTACAATTATTATTTTAAGTACTCTTTCTCAGTACTGAAGTTATGTTACCAACTCTTCGATGATTTCCAAACAAGTAGTGTTAAAACAGTTTTCAAGTAAAAATAGCCTGTTAGAAAGGGTTGTAAAACATTTCGCGGTGGTGTAGTCCATTGCATAGTAGCAGAAAAACTAGTATAATTACGTAAGGTTTCACTGAAGACAACTTATCGAATAAGGCCAGAAGTTGGGTTAAGAGTATGAAGCACTGTCGAAACAAAACAGCGGGACCGTGACTAGGTAATAAATCTACAGGAGAATAAAATACTGAATCACTGAACAAACAATGAATAAATAATATTCAGTCAACCTGCAAACGATGGCCATAGCTGTCATATGTGCAGGTTGACTGAATATCGTGATCTAGCTATGGCAAGTATTATGCATATTTGTGCTATAAGACATTTGTTAACGCCATATCGAATATAATTCGTTTTTCAGTACGTTGAACCATTTAGCATGTTAATTTTTTTGTTCGTATAACAAATTTAGTACTCTCTTTCTTTCAATCGTATTTTTTTAAAAAAATTGAACTTTGTTCTTTAAGCTGGCGAGAAGATAATTTATTTAAATTAGATAAACACTTACGTTGGAGAATAAGATATTATTTTACGCTTCATGTTAACTACTGGAGTTAATATCATTCGGGGTCCGAAGCGTTCTCCTCACAGCAATTCTCAATTGTCCATGTTGGAAAGGATGAGCGCACAAGATTCACAAGTTAATAGTCAAACTAATGATGGGTCAAAAAACAATAAACGAAAAGTGACCCGCGCTTTAAGTGCGGGATCACGGACATATACGGAACTTTTGGAGTCGAGATGCGACAATGCAGACTTTTGTGACATCCCTAACCATAGATGTCTTGTAAGATCACCGTCACAAAGCAGTTTTTCTTTTCAAACTTGGAGAAATGGTTCTTGGACCGCGGACTCGATAACTTTACAAGAGTTACACTGGGGAAACAGCAGAGGGATAAAGGAATGGAAATTGCCAAGTATACCTCGAAGAGATAACAACACAGCAAGCGAAGTCAAGGAGTTTGCACCGGTAACTTCAACACCGCCTCGAAGAAGGAGCTTATGCGTTTTGCCAGACTTGTCAAAAGGGGCTGGAAAGCGGGTGATGTGTAGAGCCGCGACAACGCTGACGAAACACCAGGTTGAAAAAGTGAACAGTACTTTTCATTCGCTGGAAAGCAAATCTCAAAATTTGGTCAATTGGCTCAGAGACCAACAATAATCGATGTAGATACGACCTTTATTAAAATACTTTGAATTCGCTGAAAGGTGAATCAAAACTGTGATCAAATGGCTCAGAGAGCAATATGTATCACCACTGCGTGTGTGTGTGTTTTCCTGAAGTTAAAGATACCCCTTTTATTTCATGGTAAAGGATACAATATCTTGTTATTTCATCATTGTTAACGCCCATTTGCTATAACACTCGGTTTTTATGGCGCAGTGTGTCTGTGTTATTGTTCAGCCAGGAATCGAGTTTTATAAGCCAATTATATTTCTTTTTTTCTTTGTTTTAGACTGAGCGATTTCCTTGAGCAGTTTTGTGCAGATGCCAGCATTTTCATTCTCTTGTTAAGACTTAAGTATTTAAGGTAGTCCTTTACATAAGCCTCATTGGCTTCTCTAGTCTTCCTTGCCTACATAAAATACATTGATGTGCTGGTTTAGTATTTAAAAATGAAAAAAAAATACTAATAAAACGTGTTTTCAACAAATATATTTACAAGGAATGTGTTGCTAGAGTGGTGATATTTACCTGTAACCATAATAAAGCTATAGATAATGTGGTTTGCCTTTCATCTGAATGAACTATATAGAGAGGCGCGATTTTCTTCCAAAACACCATCACAAAGGAAATTAATCCATGAAGAAGAATTGCTAGCACCAGCTGAGGTCGAAACCTATAGCGACTGTGACAAATTTGTAATGTTCCTCCCAATTTAGATTAAAAATCAACAATTTCCATGATTAGAAAGCAGCCAGAGAAAGGGCAAGGCAGGTATCAGGCAGCAGATTACAAATAGGATCAGGTAAAACCCGTGAAAGACAGGAAAAAGACATGACCAAGCAGGGATCAGTCTCGTCAGCAGCAATCAGCAGGCAGCAGAAGGATATAGTACAGACGAGCAGTAGTATGCAGCAGGGCAGTAGACCCGGGCAGGCATCATTCTGTCAGAAGTCGTCAGCAGAGAGCAGGTGGCCATAGCAGACAACACATATCAGCCAACATTCGGAATCAGGTGACATACAGAAAAACAGTAGTATGCTGCAGACAGCAGACGTAGGCATCATTCTGTCAGCAGTAGTCATCAGATATTAGCTGGCAATAACAGACTAACAGACAGCCGATATCCACTAGCATTCAGCATCAGGAGACACAGAACAGCAGGAGTATGCAACAGACAGCAGGCATCATTCTTTCAGCAATAGTCAGCAGGCAGTTGCTGGCAATAACAGACAGCAGATATCAGCTAGCATTCAGCATCAGGCGACACAGAACAGCAGGAGTATGCAACAGACAGCAGGCATCATTCTTTCAGCAGTAGTCAGCAGACAGTTGCTGGCAATAACAGACAGCAGATATCAGCTAGCATTCAGCATCAGGCGACACAGAACAGCAGGAGTAAGCAGCAGACAGCAGGCATCATTCTTTCAGCAGTAGTCAGCAGACAGAAGCTGGCAATAACAGACAGCAGATATCAGCTAGCATTCAGCATCAGTTGACACAGAACAGCAGGAGTATGCAGCAGACAGCAGGCATCATTCTTTCAGTAGTAGTCAGCAGACAGAAGCTGGCAATAACAGACAGCAGATATCAGCTAGCATTCAGCATCAGGTGACACAGAACAGCAGGAGTATGCAGTAGACAGCAGGCATCATTCTTTCAGCAGTAGTCAGCAGACAGTTGCTGACAATAACAGACAGCAGATATCAGCTAGCATTCAGCCTCAGGTTACACAGAACAGTAGGAGTATGCAACAGACAGCAGGCATCATTCTTTTATCAGTAGTCCGCAGACAGTAGCTGGCAATAACAGACAGCAGATATCAGCTAGCATGCAGCATCAGGTAAGAAGCAGAAGATTAGCAACATGTAGAAGGCAGAAGACATGAGTAGGCATGCATCATCGTGCCAGAATTAGTCAGCAGGTGGCCATAGTAGACAGCAAATATTAGGTGACAAAGAGAAGAGTAGCTGTATGCAGCAGACAGAAGACCTAAGCGTGCATTAGTATGTCGGAAGTAGTAAGCAGACAGCAGGTGGCAACAGGTATCGTAGCATTAGGTAGTATTGTTTTCCATCAGGTATCTCTACTTTACAACGTGGGCATCAGATTTCGGGTATCAGCAGCAAGAAGGACCAGGTAACAGCCAGAAGAGCAAGGTGAACAGGGTGGAAAATAGCATGCAGCATTAAGTTTCATAAAAATGATCATACTCAGCAGTCATCATGCAACATCCTTTGGCAACTAGAACAGACAGTAAGCAGGTGGCAGCCAACAGTCGCATCACGCTGTCATTGAAGTACTCAGCAGAAGACACGTAGAGAGAAGTAGTCAGTAGGCAGCAAATACCACATGGGTATACAGTAGACATCACCTAGCAGCTAGCTGCATAAAGCTTAAGGTAAAGGCAAAATGAGAAACAAAAGCCATTGGAGAGCAATCAACAGATAACAAGCAGCAGGTAGAGGTGAGTAATAGGTTCTACTGTAATCCAACAAACATGCAGTCAGGAAGTTGGTGAGAATCAGCGTAAGCATATATACATGCAGACCCACAAATTTCCATTCAACCTGAAAAGTAGGTTGCTTATTCCATATATCCTTGAGTGTTAAGTGTCCAAGGTAGCTGTGGATTGATGCATGAATTATGATCAGAAAACTTAAAAGTTTTATTACCCCAAAATGAAAAACCTATTTAATACCAATCTTCAAAACACAAAGTTTATAACATAGGTATTTAGAAGCGTAATCTTCCTAGATTGTTCTTTTTCTAGATGACAAAAAATATTTCAAGTTACTCGGAACCAGTTCATGTCACTTACAAAAGCGGAATCAAAAGCAAAGCCGCAACAGAGTACCGACGATACTTGACCCACGAAACAGTTTAATGTCTTAATATTATATACATATTTCGTTTAGTTTATATTACCCCCTATCTATCGAAAGCATTAAAGTCAAGCGACGTACTTTACTAACACAACATCCACCACTGTTCTGCAGTGAGCTCTTTTGTTCATGCTCTTGTAGAGGTCTTCAACTGAGCGCCGAGTTGTCATTTACTAACTAACTTAGTTTGAAGTGTACAAGATTGCGAGCGCGCAGAGAAAGCAGACATTTTAATTTACCATTTGCAGATTGGTTCTTTTATATTTTTACTAGTGGCACACATCGTTCTAACAAGCAGAAGTTCAATCCCTTAAATCATTAAAAAGCCTACCTCTTGAGTCCACGTTTCATGAACGTTTCCGATTTAACAGAACTGGGTTTCCGGTTTAACACAAGTGATGCAGCATCTTTACAAAAAAAAATAATTTTGTTCTGCTCGTTTCTTTCCACTCGTTGATCCTGATCGATAAATCGAAATAATAATGCAATAACGGGCCAATTTGATATTATATTCATGCAAAACTTAGAAAAGGAAAATAATCTAATATATACTTCGACCGCAGACAGGAACAAGGCTTTGGACAGTAAATAAAATAGCACTTTCCGTGACGATTCTTTCAGTCAAATACTATGCTCAAATTTGTTACTTATCGTCATTCTGCCGAACATTTCAGTCAAGAAAAGAGCTAACCTTTAGAAATTGAAGTTACTTCCTGTTTTGCAAAACACTGAAAGTGTAGTTCGCTTCACTAGAGGTATGTTGTTCCTTCCGCAACGTCATTTCCTCTGCTTTTCCGGAGTCCCAAGCAGCCTGGTGTATATCAGGACCTTATTACCATTTTCCGGGACCATAACTGTTTGTTACACCTGCAACTGCCTTTTCAGAGGTGCTGACCATTTGTTAAAAGGGATGCATGAAATCACATTGCTAAAGAAAGGATCACGTTCTCAAGAGGTTAGTGATCTTTCCTGCACATTGATTTGTGGGACTCAGTTATTTTCCTAGGAACAACTAAGCCAAGAAAAAAGTTTCAGGGGCATTATAGGAAACAAAACGGAACAAGATACAATATGTACTCCAATGTTCAACTTGTTATGTTCTTCGCTGCACAAAATTATTGTTTACATCATCGGACAAAGTGACGAAGAAAGAAGAACACCGTTAGATAACTCAAAGCCAAGGAAAATGCACCTGAAAAAACTACTTAAAAATGAATTAGCTTACATAGGAAATAAGAACGGAAGGTGGAAGGGAAGGACGAAAGGCAAGTACAGGAAAGCTTTAAAATATCGGCTTACAATGTACGAACGTTTTTTGAATGCTTGGTATGACTACGGACTGGAGCCGATTTGAATAAGGTCACCGAAGGTGGAAATTTCCAAATTATTCTCAATAACATACATAGCGAAACAAGACATGTAAGCTGGTGTCAAAACTCTCATCTTTACAAAGTGTTAACTTAAGTCGGTTATTTAAAATTTATTGAAGTAGCTTCGGCTGGTTTCATTCGTTTTATGAACACCTTACGTCGAGAAACCAATCGAGCGTTCTCCTATCAAAACTTTAGTAGTAATTGCATGCAAAATTATTCACAGTCGTGCTTTGTTATTCTGCAGCGAACTACGCTACAAAACATTGCCTGTGTCTGCACCGAGACAGTAAAAGAGCTGAAAAAGGCAACAACGGTGAGTAAGCATGAAGACCAGATTGCTTTCGAAACCGTCACGCAACTGCCTCAAATCGCTTCCCGTGGCAAGTTTGCTGATGTATTGTTGTAATTTCTTTAACTGATCAAGCCTTGTAGTAAGCCAGACATTAAGTAAGATATTCAGTTGTTCCGGATTTACAGCTTAATGTGTTGATTTACCTACGTAATGCAATCTGGACCATTGTCCATATTATTGCAATGTGAAATAACGTTGCACCAGATCCCATAAATTTTGAAGACGCCGCTCATTAAGATTCAAAGAAAAAAGGAAAGATGTTGACCACATAAGAAAACAGACTGGTTTCTTAAATTAAAGCATCTCTGAAATCAGTAAATGAATAGTATTTAGCCTTAATGCTAATAATTCTGTTATACATCAATACTGAATATTTCTCGGCCAAATCCAAAACTGTTTGATGAAACCATGATCGTCACTCTGACACTCTTGTCTGTCACCAGACAAACAAAGAAACGATGATGGCAGCCAATTGCAGTAATTAGCCAGAAGGCAACAATTTGTATCACTTACTTTTCATGATAAAGAATGTTTGTTTGTTCTCTGTGTAAGATATAGGTTGTTATCAACAGTATTTAAATTCTTAACTTACCTACATAAAGACACAGGAATACAAATTGTCGGTAAAGATATCTGTCTGTTAACGAGCGCTGAAACAGTTCAATGGCTACCGACAAGAAAATATGTGGAAAGCCCTGCAAGCAGTACATCCACTTAGTTGACAGCTGTGAGATTCGAAGAACAACCTGCAGCTGTGTTGTTTTTAGGAGTTAGGAAATTTTACTTTCTACTTAGTCGATGACCCTAAAGGTAGATTAATGAAGAACTTACTTAACAACCTTCCATCACACTGTGCTGAATAAATCATTGCTGTTTTTCCCTCTGGAGCCACAAACGTTCAACAACTACGGACGAATATACTGAGCGTGATACTTGTTCATCTCAAGAAGAGCTTTTTTTTCTTCATAGCATTTCGGCATCAATAACCAGTTTCCGGCTCTGTAATAAATACACGGGTATATATACGAACTGTTAAACAATTCAAGTGGACAAGACGCTGGGAAAAATCATCAAACCACTCATTCAGAAGGTTTCTTGTCCGGAGGAATGCAACAGCTATCTTATTTCGACTTCCGTTGTCCCCTAAATCAGCTTTTACACGTACTGTGTCACGAGTACTCGTTGTTTAAAATTTTTTCCTTTTACTGGTATGAGATCAAACAATAGGACACGAGAGCGATGACGCGATGCTTTTTGAATTCACACCCTTGGTTGTGTTTCCAGATAATTTTCGTGGACAGCGAATGTTTGACGAAGATGATAAAAACAAGAATTACCGCCAGAGCCAAAACGGGGGCCTAAAATGCTACTTAACGTAATTCAGCGTCACGAGAGTTCAGTGACAGATCTTGCAAGTGCATCTCCTTAAACGATAGTCGTTTAAGAGAAACATGGCTTACTCACCCGTACTTCTTGACACTGAGAGACAAATCTTTCAATGAAGATCTCGGAAGCACCCTTAACAAGGTTCACCATGGTGAACCTTCCGTGTAGCCTTTTGCAAAACTAATAAGAACTAAACCATGCCGTTTTGGCTTAGTCAGAGATAAATAATTAGGTGTGTGGCTTCTTGTAATCTTCTTGCGTGGGTGTTGGGTTTAGCTCCCACGAATTCATGTCCTCATTCTGCTCTCATGATCAAATTACCTCTTGTTACTAGTTCATCGATCAACATTGGGCAGTTGTCTTTATTAAAATTATTTAATATTTCGTTAATAGATGAGTACTTCAAAAGAATTTGCCTGCTTCTCGAAATTATGTTTTAGACCAAAATGATTGGTTAGGGCTAGACATAGTTCCAGTTGGCTTTTAGGGATACTTTATCCAGATGCAAAGGCAGTTTATCAGTATACAAGCTTGAATTTACAAATAGGAAATAACTACTCCAGATATATAAAGTAAGACAGAAAATTTTCCCAAATGATTACAGGAATATTGACCGGCCGTAAGAGTTTCGTTTTTAGAGGTTACAAATTGGCAAGCAGCAACTTTCTCTAGTTATTTACATCGAGTCAAAAACAACATAGTGTGCCTCGAGGGTCTTCGAACTTTAAGCCTTCCTATCAGCACATGTGCAACACGGAAGGATTTCTAAAGGTCCGTGATTACCATTGCATGCAATGCTAGTGCAATAAAGAAAGAATGCAGCTGCCTAGTAGCTTTTAGTTCAATGAACAGACTTTCCTTCTGACCATGGAGGTTAGTGGACTTTGAAGGCAAACTAAAGTTGGTTAGTGGTCATTTCTGTCCATTGATTATGGGGGCTCGATTATCTTCCAAGTACTAACAATTTAGCGGAGGAAAGGAATTTAAATTTAAGGGTATAAAGAAAACAAAAAGGAAACAATTTACATGTTGTGCTCTGTATGTTCTTTGCTATAACGAGTTGTTTTCATCAGCGAACAGGGTAACAGAGAGACACTGTAAAAAAACTTTTCAAAGCCATGGAAACTTAATCTTAAAAGAGGCTATATAACCTAGAAGTATAACAGTTTACATAGCAAACAAGAACGGAAGGACGCTTAGAAAAGAAATTGAAACAACTTCAAGAAGGTTTTATTAGGGCGGTTTCTTACGTAAAAATGTTCTTGCATGTCAGGTGTAACTGCAACCCTTGTTAGGCAGTCAAGAGACCTGCATCTTGAAACATTAGCCTCAGCAACGTGGATAGAAAAACAAAGGATATATAAGCTGATCTGACATACTCTAACGCTACTGAATCTTTACGAAAGCGTTGACTTAAGTTCAATTCATAAAACAAATCTGGTTTAAGTTGTTTTTGTGACCGGAACACATTAAGTCGAGTATTTAATCGAGTATTCCTCCTATCAAAACTTCAGTTGTAATTGGATGCAAAAATATTCACAGCAACGTAGTTTAACCGTTGTCATTCTGCAACAAGCTACGCGGGAGAACATTGTGTCTAGTACACCGAAACAGTAAAAGAGTTGTAAAAAGTAACATTGGTGAGTAATTAGTGTACGCCGAAATGGCACTTGCACTTTACCTCAAAGCACTTCGTGTGGCAAGATGGAGATATTTTTCTTAATGTTGTTTTTGTTTGTTCTTGATTTGTTTTTCAAATCGAGTCTTACCCTTTTAGGAAGTCAGGCATTAAGAAGAATGTTCTGCCGGATTCACAGCTTAATCTATTGATCTAGATGCGTGTAAAAATAATCTGAAGCATAAGTTTTATTGAAATATAAACTACGTTTACACTGATCATTAATTTCTTTGATAATTGGCTGAGAAAAAAGAAAGTAAGAAGAATGACAGCAATATAAAGAACGAAAACTAACGTAACCATGCGGTCGAGCTCAAACGTTCAAAGCCGACGCGTAGAAAGACACCGTGATACTCGTTCGTTTCAAGTGCATTTGTCTTCTTTTGTAACATTTTATAAACAAGTAGGTCCAGGCTCAAACTGTTGAGCAATTCAAGTGCACAAGGCGCCAGGACAAAATCATCAAACCACTAAGTAACAAAAAGGTTTCCTGTCCGACGAAATATCAGTAACGGCTATCTAATTTTGACTTCCCCTTTTCACAAATTCCTTTTACACATGCTGTGTCACGAGAAGGCGTTGTTGCAAAATTTTCCCTTTTTAGTGAGATGAAATCAAACAAAAGAACTTGAGAGTAATCACGAGCGGTTCATGTGGAAGTCACACCTTAGGTTTTGGTTTAAATAGGTCATTTTCGAGAACAACCGAATTTTGAACTTAGGGTAAAAGACACAAATAGCCGTATATAAAACCAAGGTGGGAGCTTGAGATCCTACTTAAAAGTAAGTTAGTTCCACAAGCGAAATATCAGGTTTTGCAAGTACATGCATCGCTTCGGAGTGACAGACATTTCCGAGAAGCAAATCAAAGCTTTCCAAACAAGATGAAGCACCTTAAGATGAAACTTTTGCGTTTAGATAACTTTTTCAAAAAGCGAAACATAATATGAACTGAACCAGTTTTGGCTTCATCAAGGATAAATAAATATTTAAGGATAAATAAAGTGCGTGCCGAGCTACTTGCGTGGGTGCTGGCGGTTTGGTTCCCACTGGAACGAATTCATGTTCTCATTCTTCTCTTGTTGTTTTTCACCGTTTTCCTTGTCGTAGCAGCCTGTATATAATGCCTTTTTACTAGTTCATCGATCAACATTCAGATTTGTCCATAATGAAATTATTTGCAATTTTCAGTAATAGATCTTCAAAAGTGTTATCCTGCTTTTTCTAGTTTAAGGTCTAGACCAAAAAGATTTTGGTTTTCGAAAGGAATAAGCTCAGTATTAACTCTTTTATGGATTCCTAATGTAATAAAAAAGAATCTTGAGTAGTTAAGAAGCCTTAATTTGCAGACAACTAGATGTAGAAAAATATATATCTCGAAAGTTTCCTCGAACCGTCGCTCTGACGGAAATCCAAATTATAGTTCACCGGAGTTTTCAAACCAAATCATGCCAAGTTTCAAAACGATATTTTCTTTTGTGAGTTACACCAAGCCAACTAAATCTGCGTCCGATTTAGACTATTTATTATTCGGTTACCTAATGAAAAGAAACCCACATGGAAAATCTGAGGCTTTCTTGTGATTACCATGCAATGAAATTCCAGCCTAAAAAATCAGCCTCATCCAGGAATACATTTGTTTTATAGGAACAAAACTAGAAGATTTGTTGTCTCCTCCAAACCACTTTTTACACTTCCGATCTTAAATCAAAAAACATCGAAAATCCCGTTCCTCGGTCTTTCTTTGCTTCTCAACCCCAGGGAAACGTTTGCTACGCAGGCTATTTAGGAAGGGGCACTTCTAAAAGACGTTCGGTGTGAGTTAGGCTTAGAGGGGAAAAGGACAGACCGACTCGCTTTTAACGACAATCATTGTTAAATGCTTATACAGCTGATATTTTTAAGAACTTACTAAGGAATAAATCGTTGCCTCGAAATTGCCTTTCGTAGAGGTCAAAATTTGATTTGCAAAAGTCTCTTTGAGTCTTCATAGAGAACAGATCTCACAAACAAACCAAGCAAGCCCACAGACACAATAAATAACGAAACCGAAGCTGCCGTGGTGTCGGCGTCAGTGATAATGTCATTTTCCACTGTACATGTAACAAGCCTGTCTGTAATCTATCGCAAACGCCAAAGTCGTTGGCTTTCTGTTATTGCTTCTGGGATGTTTAGCATTCTTCGACATCTCAGCAAGTCTGACGTATCTTTATCGAGTAATAGCAAGTTTTTTGACGTGGTTTAAAGAAAGAAAACTTTGATTTACTGATCAACGCGACCCCACAAGCATTGTGATTTACAAGCATTTTTGATTTACACGATTTACATTTACAAGCATTTTTGATTTACACGACCCCACAAGCATTGTGCTTTAACCCCCAATCGTGTATAAATAAAGGATTTGATGATGATGATGATGATGATCGATAATTACAGTCGGATATAAACAAACACATACTCACTGATAGACCATGGGTAGAAAAAAATATGCTAGCCTTAGTTAGAACGAATTTAATTTTTGGTTTGCTTAGAGCTTTGGCTTACAATGAAATAAAAACAATATCATAGCCGTCTGAAAATAAATAGCGATATAAATGCAATAGATATTTTAAATCAAATAAATATTCGTCGTATACCTGCATGGTACGAAGTACCGTAATACAACAAAACAAGATTCACAATGATGTTTTTTGTGTGTTTGAGACCTCCATAAAATATCTTTTAGATATTAAGACTGCTACTAGGTCATGATATCAGACTAAACTAACTTCAAGTTCTGAGAATTTTAAGTAAACAATATCATTTATAAACATTTCCTCAGTCAAATTCTAATTTGCTGAGACTTTCTGCTCGCTCAGCCACCGCAATAAATTGTCTCGTTTAGACTCGTCGTCCTTAAAGCGGCTTTCTTCTTGTTCTATGTGCCTTTGGAGCACTCGTTTTCGTTCGTTATACGTTATACAAGTAGAAATGGGTCTCAATGTTTCCCTTGAAATATCTTTCAGTGGTTCCGAAATGATCTTTTTCTTAAGCTCAGTTTCATCCAGTAGAAGACTGCTTCTTGGTGAAGTATCTTGACGTAACTTTGGAAGTTGAAAAGTCCGTATATTTTGTGCCTTTTCGACTTCACGCTGACTCTTCAGATCAAAGGTCTGCGCAGCGATAATGTTGCCTTCTGATCGTGATCGATGTTCGAGCGCCAAGGGTTTGAGATGACTTGTAGTCACAGGCGTACTCCTGGTGCCATCACCTCGGCGCATGCGTGGTGTCCGGTGGTAATCCCTGTTTCCCAACAGTTGGTCGTCATGTTGTAGGTCCTCCCTTCTTCTCGTCTTAAGCTTCAATTCGTTTCTTTGCATTGCTTGTGCTTCCTGTCAACTCGGTTTGGCTCTTTGAAAAATAAGATAAAAGACTAAACGGTCATTTAAGGAGAATTTTAGGACAAGTTTGGTTTACAGATTGATATTTTCTCAACAGAAGTGTTTCAGTCGCTGTTCTGGCATGATCGAGTTATGTTGACAATATATGGCACGATTAATCACGGTTCCTAGAATGTTGAGCCCAATATAGTAAATAGTGTTTAGTGTTTGTGCGACACAGGTTAAAAACTTTTGCAAATAATTAATGGATGACAAATTACTCCTAATATTGGCGCGAAATGTCAGCCCTAATTAAAATTTCACATGTGAAGACACAAGATTGCCATGGCAACGTTTGGCGCGAAAGTCCAAAATATCCATCACTCGTAGCGTAATTTGTCATCCATAATATTCAAAGGTAGTTATCTGGTGACGAGTGAAATTAGGAAATAATAATTTGTCAAAATTCTAATAATTTCCCGAGCCTTGCGAATAGCTCTTAGGCCAGCCAGATAATTTGTAGTTTTTGAGAGTTGATCAATAACTTCTTCAACATTACACACTAAGAGATGAAGCCCTCATCTTCTGTGCATTTTTCAAGGAGGCAAAATATAAACACTGATATTGGTAAAGAGCCGCCGATGTCTCTATCTATCTTTAGAGCTTGATTTATTAAAACAATGCCACCATAGCTGTGTTAATGAAAGGTCACAAAAATGTTTGAGAATTGTTGCGAGGCGCCTCGCTTTAAAATTGCGGGCATAAGTTTGCACTTTCTCTTGAAAGTACCCTCGAGAATTTCAGTCCTGACACTGCTAAGTACAAAATGGACTGGAATGAAGACAATAATCAAACTGAGACGATGCTCTCAATGCAGCTTGAAATTCAAAAAACGTACTCCGGATTAGAGTGTTGGGAAAATGGTAAAGAACGAGAACATGTTTGGAAATGAAGTCAATCTATAAACCACCAGGGACATTAACATATTCTATGGAAATTCAATTTTAAAACAACAAAAGCACTTCAAGTATCTTGGCGTAGTGGTAGATGAGTCCTTATCCTGGAACAATCACATGTCTTATGTTGCCTCCAGGGTTTATCCCAAACTGAAACTTTTAAACAGAATTTCATC
>OMLO01002621.1_pt1 | contig 14643 bp, 12 predicted proteins | sample 1674811 | NCBI WGS metagenome assembly OMLO01 (sample SAMN06265003, study PRJEB25207) | coral metagenome | isolation source: Coral host | place: Mexico:La Bocana,Puerto Morelos, Mexico | collected 2008-11-13
AGCCCCTAGTTTCCCTCAGAACTCCAATCCTGACCATCCTTGACCCCTCAGAACTCCAGTTCTGACCTTCCTTGACCTCTCAGAACTCCAGTTCTGACCCCTACGTTCCCTTAGTACTGACCCTCAGAACTCCAGTCCTGAGCCCCTAGTTTCCCTCAGAACTCCAATCCTGACCATCCTTGACCCCTCAGAACTCCAGTTCTGACCTTCCTTGACCCCTCAGAACTCCAGTTCTGACCTTCCTTGACCTCTCAGAACTCCAGTTCTGACCCCCTACGTTCCCTTAGTACTGACGCCTCAAACCACCTGATGCCCAAGGTTGCAACAAAAGCAGTGCCGGCTTCGACATCGTGGAGTAGTGCCGTCGCACCCCCTTCTGCATGTGTCAAGTTATCATATAATCCTCAATCTTCTGATATATCGTTCCCTTCCGCTAAAGGTTTACAGCCTCGGCAATTCGGTAACTGATCTGATATCTGTCTATATCTTATACCTGTCAAACCTTCCCTTAGGGTATCTAGTTTTCCGTATCTGATCTAACCTCAAAATCTCTGAGTTTTTCAGATTACATGCTCCAATCTTATGTTGCCTGATATCAACTTATTTCAATATCACCCTACCAGTTGCATTGCTGTTGGTTGGAGACTGGATGACCCCGACCCCTTCCCACCGGGCCCACCCATTAAAAAGCGGGGGGTTATCACTGTTCTATCTTCATCTTGATCCTACATCTATTTTACCTTCCCTTTGTTATCTTATTTGATCTAGTTTCAATATCTGATCTTAACTTACATTCTTGTGTAAATATGTCCATCATACATGCTTATCTTGCCTGAAATCAACTTTCTTCATCCTATGGCCCCCACCCCTTCCCAGGGCCCACCCATTCCACAGACGGAGGGGGGGTTGATGGGCTATGTCATGACCATGGCAGAGGGGTGGGAAGGTACCCGGAACCTGGATCATATATATATATATATCATTTTATTGATATAATTAACTAGATTATTTTATTTTTGGTATACACGTACAGGCCCGATTGGATAAATGAAGACTTGCAAAAAAACACCACAGGGCCTCTCACAGTTCCATGTTGCGCTGTTTGGAAGGTTATGGCACCACCAACCGAAAAACAGCGACATCTGAAAGGTGGAACTTCCCGGTGAAGCTGATAGCTGATCCTCAGTCGAGCGGATGTGATGTGCAGGTATCTCTTTGGTGTTTATCAGCCTCTACCGTCGTTCTATGTAATTTTAGGACGTTTCATGTTTCGCAACAATATGCGCTTTGGACCATTGGAACTTCATGTCGCTTGATCACCTCCCTAGTTCTTTGTCCGAAAGGTCAGGGCGATTGTTCCACCCTGCCTCTTGGCTTCCGCTTTGACGCAAAATGGTTTGCCACACTTCGCTTGTTTGCATGGATGGATAGCAGCAGGACAGTGAGTTTGACGAGTTTCTAGTTCTTGCTGCTTAAAGTCAGTGCAGCAAGGGCCAAGGACCTATTTGATGGACCTTTTGTTTGCCAAGCCACAGAGTCGTTGCGAGCAGCCCAAGCTTCGTAGATTGCAATTTCAGGGCTGGAAAGGTTTGTGGAAGGCTCTCAGGGCTACCTTGTAAGGTTGAATCGACCTTGGCATTTGGCATGTCATCTATTTAATCTTAATTGCAGATTAATTGCAGATTGCGCCAACCAAATTCTTTGCATAGCTTTAGGCTGAGGTGCAAATGCCCTTTACACGCAGTTCAGTCCTCCATTCAAAAAAATGTTGGTTTGGTTGCAATTGTCAGAACATCCTCTGGCTTTAATTCATTCAAGTTCCTCCGATGTTCTGAAAAAATCCAGCCTCGCAGCAGTCTTGCGTTGCGAGGAACGTGAGCGCCTGCGAATCCTGGCAGAGGCATCCCTGCAGCTTTGGTCCGCTTTGGTATCTTTATGTTTTGCCATCGACACGCTGTTATACTCATGTCATACGATATTGAAAGTATTCAGCTTTGGCAAAGCCGAGATCACAGAACGAACGATATGCACGATATGCATGCACATTGTACGCGCACGAAATATGCACATTCTGCCTTCGACTAGAGCTGTTTTGCCCAGCTTCAAGCTGACGAGATGGGTGCCGCAGGCTCATTTCTGTCTCAATGCAGGGTCTGGCCATCAAGCAGTTCTTTTGTTTGTCCAGTAAGAGTCGATTGGTCAGGATTGTAAGCCACGCACTGACCGGTGCAAGCAGCAAGAGTCTTCTGATGGAACAGCTTCACCCAGCCATCCAATTCTTACGATTTCTAAAATCGCTCACACCACCTGGGCCTAAGACAGCCTTCAACGCTTGCCATGGCTCCTTTATCAGTCGGATGTCAGCTGCACGCAGATCTGTGCAGGCCAGAGAAATCCTGGAATTGTTCGAGTGTGGAAATCATGTTACATGTTTGATTCTGTTTGATCCTTTCCATTCCTTTCCCACACTCGGAGGTGCGAGGTCTGTGGGATGCCCACGACAGCGAAGAGCGTGGCTATTTGGACCGGAAGGAGCTTGAAGACCTCCTTGGACACCTTCGCCAGGTGGGAAATTAATTTTGAGGTGCATCCCACAGCAGTAATTGCATGTAATTGCTACAACATCATTATATCTGAGATATCTGGTATTATGTATATATATATATATTATGTATATTATACGTATATATATATATATGTAAATAAGCCTTATATGTCATTGCACATTCCAACAAAGCCGATACAGATGCAGTATGAATTAAGTAAAGAAGAGCGTAACCAGTGCCATAACTTCCTATGTTGGTTTCTCGGTTTCTCTTATTTCCTGGTTCGTTGTCCTCTATCATGTTCCAACTTCACAAGTTCTTAAACGTTGACAACCTGCAGAAACTTGGTGGCTCTGGAGATCTCTCGCCTGAAGCCGTCAAGCGCTGTGCTGAAGAGCTCCATTTCGATGAGGAGAGTGGCGAGTTGCGGCAGGAGGCACTTCGAGTCGAGTAGTCTCGTAGGTAGCCTCGTAGATGTGCAGCAGCTCTACTGATTCATGTGTGAGCAATCTTCTTGATGATGCATTAGGATATAGGTATAAGTATTATGAGCCTGATGCCTGTGCTGAAACATAAAGGCAAAAAAGGCATGACCATCTTTTCGAAAGCGCCCAGATGCAAATATTTTTCGTTTTGAGTAGCAGCCAACACTTGAAAAGTCACTTATTGCAGTAAAAGTGTGTCTTAAGTGACGTCAAGACGCACCCGAGGAAATAATCTGAATCGGAATTCGAATTATTCGGATTCGAATAATTCGATGCTTTCCTATATGGCCCGCCTGTGGTCCAAAATAATCCGAATTCGAATAATTCGGATTCGGATTATTTCGGGCGATAATCCGAATTCGGAATATTTCGGGCGAAATAGGTCCCGGGCTTATCCCTTTTGTAAACAATTCGAATTGTAACTCACATTATTCGGATTCGAATTTGCCTTTCCTATGTCCCTCCTGCAGCCCAAAATAATCCGAGACCGCCCGACCATTTCCCTACCACCTGCCCCCACCACACCACCCACCATCCGAACTTCTCTTCTCAGCGTGCGCCATCTCAACATAGCATCATTAAATTGTTATCATTTGATGGCCCCCCCGCCTTAAAAAGAAAGTGAATAACAATACAATATTCATAGTTCCAATACTTCCAAGGTCTAGCTCTCAACGCACGCCAGTTCAAAATCATAGTGATCTGCTGGCCCTTCCCCGGCCCCCCCAAAAAACGAAAAATCATAATAATCGTTCAAATCTTAAAGCTTGAACTCTGAACACGTTACTGCTGCTACTACTACCTACTACTACTACTACTACTACTACTACTACTACTACTTCTACTTCTACTGCTTCTACTGCTTCTACTGCTACTATTACTACTACTACTACTACTACTACTACTACTACTACTACTACTACCACTACTAAAACGTTTCAAAGCGTCACTGAGGTTGACTCACTTGACTTTGAGATGTGCCCCGAATCAACCATGAAGTTGTCACAGCCAGCAGCGGACTCAGGATAATGATACAAAGAACTGCTTTCTTTTCTGACCACCACATTTTGGGGCTTGCTCAGGCAAAATTTCCTTCGAAGACTGGATTGTGGCGAGCCCGCAAAGTCGGAGCGAATTATTTTTCCCCCTAGAGTAAAAAATACAAAAATTGGTGGGGCCCAATGTCAGATGATCAGGTTCGCAACTTTCCAAGGGTTGCTTGGTTTGTCAGATCGAATCTCACTGACCAGTTGGTAAGGTATTTATCCGTTGAAGCAATGATATGTGATGCTTCATAACCTCTAACATTTCAGCATTTCATGCCTTGATCCAATCGCATGCCCATGGAGGGCAGCATCTGATTTTGCTTCTAAACTTCAGACTTGTCCTGCAGCACACTTTCGGAGCAACTGGAGAAGTAGTTTTTGGGTATACCAAGCCTAAAAATATCCAACCCCCACTGAAATTTAAGATAGATGCCCCATAGTTAAAATATCTTGAAAGTAGATACATTTTCCAAACCCAGCATTTTTTTTAGGGTATCAATGTTAAGTTTCGGGGTTGGCTCCCTTCATGTTGTTCCTGGTGAGGCAGCTCCTCAAGAGCAGGTCGCCGAGATTCCTGTGCCGATGCACGGGCGGTGGACGGGCTGTGGACGCGCTGTAGCTGCAGAAATATCATGGGAGAGATGGAGGAGCGAGATCGAAGGTCAGGATCCGGTGGACGGGCTGTGGACGGGCTGGAGGTGCAGAAATAGCATGGGAGGAGGCTAGAGATGGAGGAGCGAGATTGAAGGGGATGATCCGGTGGACGGGCGGTATACAACCTACGTTCGGAGACGGATCTGCCGCAAATCCGTCTCCAATCCCATGCTTTGGAGACGGATTTGTGGCAGATCCGTCTCCAAATGCAAATTGCAAACTTCAAGCAAAGCATTTGAGGCATTGGGAGACGGAGAATCCATCACGTACTTCCAGGCTTCCATCACGTACTTCCAGGCTTACAACTCACGTTCGGAGACGTCTCCAATTGACTTCCGGAAATTGGGACCCAATTTCCAGAACATGGGACTGGAAACCGAGCCCCGATTTCCGGTAAAACTTCAGATGAACTGTTGGGGGCCCCAAAATCTAGAGAACTGTGAAAATAATTTGCTTTGTAGTAGCAACTCCTTACTTCGGTGATTTTGCTGAAAAGGGTTTCATCTGGTGAATCCCTGCATACGTAACAATCGCGTAACCAGGGGGGCCCTTGGTAAGTGGGGGTGGAATTATTAGGTCAAGGTTCTTCAGATCGAACGTAAAATAATAACAAGCGTCGTTCATTCCCACCCGCCCTCCCACTACATATGTACACACGCGTTTTGCCCACAACATGATTACTGATGGGCCGCCTAAGTTCATTAAGAATCCCTGGTGAACTTGGGCGGTGTTTGTCTTTTGCCGTGTAGTACAGCATGGTGGAGATTATCATATCCATTGTGTTGTGCGTATTAGGTTCAAGAGAGCATAGGTTATTTGACTTCGTTCGTGACATACCACTTGCATGGGAAAAGGGCGCGCAAAGCTAGCCCTGCTTGAAACAGAGCGTTAGCCGCACTTCAGGGGGTCTCTAGAAGGGGAGTTTTTTAAATCATTGGAAGTGCGCTTTTCTTGAGTTTTCTTTTTAGAGTTAGGAAGACCAGGATTGTGAGCCTTCATTTTTTAAGTCTGAATCGTTGTGTGTGGGCTCAGATGTAAAGAAGAAATCAATAAGAGACAAATAGTCTAGATTGTCGCGGCCTTTTGCTATTTATGGTGAAGTCGGCGCTGCTGCTGGATCACAGGTGGTGCCAAAGGATTCTTTGTCACAACAAGACTTGGGAATTACGAAGCCAAAATTGCAAAAAAAGGGGACGAATTGGATTAGCCACCACTTCGAAATCAAACCCAAGAGGAGTTACTGAGCTTCTTGGAGAGGTTACGCTAGTTGATGTTTTGGTAGTAGGTGAGATGAGGCATGGCCTCATTGCTCCTCCGCGACAAAACCCAGAGAACTACATGTTTCTCAGGGCCAACAGAGAGAAGCATCACGTGTTCAACATCAAAGATTTTCCCACTCTGAAGGGATACAAGAAAATATTTGCTTGGGTGATGAAAGATCCAATTTTGTACGACAGGCCGAAGGCTTTGCCAGTCAAACGAGGCTGTATTGCGTGGGTAAATGTTAAATAGCTTTAGTCCGATTGGGCCCATCAATCCAGGTCCAATGTTTGCCATTTGACGTTTGGGGCTGCTGAGAAAAGAACCCTGGCTCATTGCGATTCCATTTTTGTTTGCTGGCTGCTCCTGTGCGGATGATCTCACCAACTTGCACATGGATTGTGCGACACACAGCAAAAACACTCAGTATTTTTAGTACATGAATTTATCGATGATTTTTTTGTGCCTTTGTTGCCAGGCGGACGTCCAAGACGAGTTTAACGCCATCATTCCCTCAATCAGCAATGACCCAGAAAAAGTTCAATTTTGCTGCATTGTTCGTTGAATTTGGAAGTCAGAGCTTGATAATACCGTACCAACTGATTCAACCACGGACATTCAATTCCATTGTGCAATCAGTGGCAATCAGATATTGGAATCTAATTGCCCGTGTGTTCAGTCAAGTTGGGCTCTGAGAGTAACTGCACTCTAGAGTGAGAGGTGCTTTCGTTGCCATGGCTGGGAAGCGGAAGTCGTCTGGTGGTGGGTCAGCAGGGAAACAGAAGATTTCTCGGGGGGACAGTTCGGCCTCGCTTGTTGGAGACATTCCTCCCTACTTTGAGCAAATGATGACTTGGTTCTTTGGCATCCTAAAGATAGATTTGATGTTGGCAACATAATTTCTCCACTTGTTGGCATTTGATTTGCTCGCAATCGCGATTGAGGTTGCAAGAGGTTGTCATCAAATCCGGAGGCGCTGACAAACATCTTGATCGGCGCTACCCGTCACAGGTTGGGACGACAGTGAAAATCGGAAGTGCTGCCAGTTTGTTTTCCAATTTGCTGCACGTTTGATTTGCAGGCAGAGAAGACGACATTTGCTGAATGGCTGAACTCTTCTTTTCCTCCTGACCCAAGGCACTTTTCAGTGATCCGTCAATTAGAATGAATTCAGTGTGTTTTTTTTGCCGCAGGATCGTTTACGCCGATGAGCTGAAGTCAGGTCCCCAGTGTGTGAGGCCGTTCAACCTTGCCTGGCGGTCAGACTTCGGTCTGGCTTACATTTGCGAGCCCGAAGAATTGGTTTTTCTGGCGCAGCTCAGCCTCAGTAGTGGGCCGCTCGGCTATGTAAGTCCAGATTTATTGGTTGAACTTTAGGCTTGAGCCTTCTGCAAACATTGCGTGACTCCGTATGATTTTCTCATTCTCAGCCTATCAGGTTTAGAACAAACCCAGACTTGGCTGGTGTGGAACGCCTTGCCGTCGTTTCTCCGGATTCAGCCTTCCTTGAGTCGACCTACACCTTGATGCCAGCGATCGAGAATGCAGGCGGGCTAAGTCACATTTCCAGTCTAGGTTCAGTGCTTTTTTAGTTTTGATCCGCCCATCACAATCATTGACAGCCATGTCTGATTTGAGGATCGTTGTATGGTGAGGCACTGACCTGCCGCCTTTTTCCTTGGGCTACATTAAGGGGTGGCGTCGCAGTTGCGCCGCGTTGATTGTGGCCCAGGGAATTTTCGAGCTTGGAATTCCATTAGCAGACCTCAATGCTGACTTCAAGGTGACGGTGTCGAGTTTAGTTGGCAATTTTAGGCGTGTACTAGTTGTCACATTCGATCTCATGGCTGTTTTTATGCGTTTCCCAGGCCAGTATGCGAACAATCTATGTCACCGTTGGAAACTACAGCCATGTTTCGGAACAAGTGCTTGCCTCCCGAGGCAGGCTAGAGTTGTACATGTTATGAAGCTTTGGACGGATCCCCTTCAAACGATCTTGTGCGGAGGTATCACAACTGCCGGGGCAAATACTCGAAAGCCTCCAAATTGCTTTAACTTGCTCCGGCAAGTTGAAGTTCTTGATCGGGCAGGAGTTCGAGAACAATCTGAACGCGCTACCTGGCGAGTCGAATTAAATAGTAATTACTTCAATTTGCATTTGATTTGCCAGCCACTTGCTTATAACGTTGGATTTAGCACCGCCTTTTTTTTGCTGGGGTTTCCAAGGTTTGGGAGTCAGCGTCCAAGATTTCAAAAGCTTTCAACGTCGGCAAGAACGAGGCTTTATCCATTGAAAAGTTGATGGAGAAGACCACAAAGCCAGTTGTCAAGCTCCTACGTGACGCTGTGAGAGTTCGTGGGATGCGGGGATTCCTCAACCACGAGTGTGTGGCAAAGGAAATTTTTTGCGTCGCCTTTTCCTCTGGATCGGGGAACTTGCAGGCATGGAACTCACCATTGACAAATCTTGAAGACGATAGGCTTGTGCTTCGCTGTTGAATTAAGTTGGTATTTTCTTTTTACATGTTGCTTCCAGTTGTCACCTGACTGTTTGACACTTATTGAGTGATTGAGCCTACCACAACTCAAGTCTTCAGGAGCAGCCTTGGGGTTAGTTGCATTGACCTGCTGAGGTGACATTGCTGATCGAACGGATGACCAAAGAGTGGGACAAGCAGTCCCCCACCATGCGCAAACCTTTGAATTTCCGCGATTTGTCACTTTTACACGCTTCACGCGGGGGTTTCCTTCACTTCGCCGACCTCTTGCGCAACACGGTTGCTTCCTCCGAATTTGAGAAGCACTACGGAACGTTGCTTGATCAGTTTATGATGGGGTTTCTCGACCCTGACATCATGCACGCGCTGGAGACATCGGCGCCACCTTCCTCCATGAGTGCTGTTGCATTTCTCAGGCAGGTCTGTTCGGAAAAGTTGCCTTGATTGGTTACATGTCTCACCCATGTGTCTTCGGAAAGTTTGTCTTCATTTGGTGGGTAGGTAGTCGTGAGAGATGGACACCATTGGACCAGCTCACGGGTACAGGGGTATGATATTTGAATCTTATTATGTAGTTGCAGGTACCCCCGAAGTTCAGGAAGCTAACTCCACCACAGCGTTTGTTATTCAGATATTTTCAGGTCGATTGCTACTGAAATTGAGGGCAAGCAGCAGCGTGAGCTGGAGGAAAAGGACCAAGCTTTGGCATTGAAGGTCTTGAACGCGACTTTGGAGCAAATCACTTCCAAGGTGATGGCCGACATTGATGTGCTCAAACAACATGTCCCCACGCGTGAGAAAGAACAGCATGAGGCCAACCTGGACCTGAAATACTTGTCGCAAAGGCAACAGTGTTTCTGCTCCAGTTTAAATGTTTTTGTTTGCTTGTTTGTTTGTTTGTTTGTTTGTTTTTGTTTTGCTTTGTTTGGTCAAGTTGTTGATTTGTTTTGTTGGTTGTTGCTGTTGGTTGTTGTTGTTGTTGTTGTTGTTGTAGTTGTTGTTGTTGTTGTTGTTGTTGTTGTTGTCGTTGTCGTTGTGGTTGTTGTTGTCGTTGTCGTTGCTGTTGTTGGTGTTGGTAGTTGTTGTTGGTGGTGGTGGTTGTGGTGTTTTTGGTTGTATAGTTGTTTTGGTTGGGGCTGGCCGTGCTTCATTCATCAACTTGAGTAACCATCTTAGGAAGGGCCAGCAATTTACCAAAGAATGGATGGAGAAGCACTGCCAGGTGCGGGTAGTTGACGACAAGGATGAGGTCCCCAGGGTGGAGCATGTTTTGCGGGACCTGGCCAAGTTCAGTGGCCAGTATGCCCTGGATGGGCAGCAGGTGATTCTTGGATGTAAAAAGCAACCACTTTCATTTTTCTAGTCACGTATTTATTCTAGTCGTATTGGTTTGGAGCTTCCCTTTAGCGTAAAAAATGATTAAAGCTGTAATTACCACAGGTTGGTTGCAGGCTGAATGTTTCTTAGTAGGGATCCAACCTTTCAACAAACGCCAAGATAATTATTTAGCTTCCTTTTTTGTATTGAGCAATTCCTACTCCTGCTGTTTAGTTTCTCCTTCGTCATCTTTTTCATGCTTTTCCAGTTTTCGTTTTGGAAAGTATTTGGGTTGCGGGTTGTGGAGAGGTTTCATTCTTGGAGCATGCTTGGGTCATTGTCGGATTTTCTAGCATACAGTTTAAAGCTTTTGGACTCAATGCCTCACGGTTTTTGCCATTGATTAAGCATGTATAGGTTTTATCCAGCATATCCATTCTGTAGTTTTAGTGCTGGTTCAGTATGTCGCAATGATGATGCGTGACATCACCGTGCAAAATTTCACAGAGGATGCCATTCATGTTTCAACATTACTTTCGGATGTGATTTCTCGGGACGTTTTTTTTGGTCGCACCTCGAGCATCACGAGGTACACTTTGGGTTTTTTGGATGCTACCGTGTTCACTGCCCATTCAGTGCTACTCAAGGTAGCGATGAGCAGCTTGTCGACAGTGGTCAACTTGGGACCGCACAACGTGGGCCATGTGCAGGTGCCAATCCTCCATTCGAATACTTCAGTGAATGCTTTGAGCAAGCATCGGCGCATTTTAGAGGATCACTTTCTGAGTGCGGGCTTGGACTTTACCCACTCAGTAGCAGTGTATGTGCAGAAGCCACCTGACGCCCCAGCATCAGACCGACGTGGTGGAATCCACCCAGCTCTGGCAATTTGTTCAACGCATAGGAATGTAACTTGGACACCGCCAGACATGGTGGGGCCGGTGAGCCTCGTCCGAGTGTCGGACATGCTGGGTTATGACCCTGAGAGCAGGCCAGGTGCAACGGCAAGGGTTGAACAGATTTTTGGATAAGGTTGATTTAGCGTAATATTTCTTTTTTTCCCGCGTTTCTTTTGGCAACTGTTTAGCCTAGTAGGTGAAATTTTCCATAGATTCCTTTCCTTTTTCTTTGCTCCCTTGCCAAGGAAAGGGCTGGAGGTTCACAAAGCGATCATTGATGGCTACCTCCGAGGATTCGGTGGTCCTGAAGGATCCCCTATCATTCTTTTGGACGTGATGCCCAACAGGCTGGGTTGAAGATTGATTTGCAACCCCTTCCAAAAGTTTTTTCGTAAATTTCATGCCAAAGGCAAACTTGTATTGAATTGATACTCGTCACATGATGCTAAAGACAGCTGATACCAGGCATGCTGAACTTGCTCGCGCTCTTGTTTCGAGCCGGTTGGAGGGCAAGTATGAGAACGTGCACTACTTTGCAATGTTCCGCAGTTCCCAAAGAGATGCTCTAGCGGCTTTGGAAGAGATGGTCTACAACTACTGGGACAACAGCGCCTTGGCCCCTGCAAAGCAAAGGCCCCGTGAAGCTTCTGCGACGCCAACACTTTCCATGATTCTTTGGCAGGCAGGCAGACCCAAGTTCCCTCCTGCTATCGAGAACAAGTTCACTGTGGGTTCATCTCATTACAATGAGATCATGAAGTTGAAGCAAATGCTGGAGGACATGTGGCCAGCAGATCCAACGCCGCCTCTTGCGAGCAACGTCACAATCCGGGCAGCTGGGAGCCCAGATCTTTCGGATGCTGATTTGTTGGACTTGGAGCGAGAGGTGGACCTTTTGAAGATTGCCGCAGATGACTTCAAGGAGGAGAGGCTACTTGATGAGAATTTCGGACTTTACATTTTTTGAGAGTGTGCGATGCTAGTTGTAAATATGGCTATAGCATGCTATAGCTAGCAGCTAGTTTGTGTTTTGATCTTTGTAATTTCGGATTGTCATGCTGGTTTGCCTGGTTTGTCTTAAGGCTTGCTGTATGCCCTGGGAAGCCAGGGAGGCTAACGATTGTGATCACGAAATCGTTCAACATCTATTTGGGCAACACGGGTGATGAAGAGATGCTGGTGAAGGAAGGAGAGCTTTTCGGCTTTGGCACGGGATCGTTCGAGGTCAAGTTGATACAAGGTTCCTTGAAACTGCATGATTGTAAAATCTTCTGTGATTTCGGCCAGCGCAGTTGAGTAACGATTGTATTTTCATTGCCTGAAAGTGCTGGTGGTTAAAGTAAGTTAAGGTATATTCGAATTAATGTTCAATTCCTATGTTGGCCAGGTGAAGGAAGAGATGAGAAGCACACCATCCCGTGGCGGATCAATTCCGACACAGATTTGATCGCCCACGACAAGAAGTGCATGCCTCTTTGCAACTTCATGTTCAGTGCTGCTCGTGAACGTGGAATTGGTGACATCAACATCTACGATCATGAAACGTCCAAGAAAACTCGAAACGCGCCTTGAATCAAGTTTTATATAGTAATTTATTTCCCATTTTGACTCAATGCCGCTGCGGACATTGATGTTTTGTATCCCCAAACAAAGGCCCTGTTCTGTTGTCACTTTATGTTGATCACAGCCGCATCTCGAAACATCTCAGACACTGCTATTTATTGTATCACGGTCTAAGTTACTTTTGATAGACAGTCTTCGATGATGCCTTTGATTTTCTCAAAAGAACCCTTCGTCGGTGACAACAAACAACAAACAACTCAACAAGCAAGCAACTAAGCAACTAAGCCGAACTTAGTAAGGAATCTTTACGTAAACCGCATCAAATCTGAGGTGGCTGGCAATGGAGATGAAGGTGGATCTGCGTCCACCACTGAGACTGTCCCGTACCGCTACAATGTCAATCCTCTCCCGAGTGGAAAAGCCAACTGCTTCAAACCCAATGCTTTGCCACAAAATACGGACCATGAAGCCCACAAGACTTCAAGCTTGGGGGCTGTTTTCAACGGGAACCTGAACCTTCTTCCTCGCCAAAAGGAGTGCAAAACGGCTTCGTTGATTTGGGAGGCAATCTAGTTTTCAAAAAGTCTTCATTGGCATGGCTTGCTCACAACCACTCCCGTTTTAAATACATGGCTTCTATTCCCGATTTATTTGGTAGAATCAACTGGTTTTGTTTTTGAGCTCACAACTCACACCGTGATTGATGTGCCTCGTCCTGCAAAGGTGCAAGCGCAGACTGGCAGTACCAATCCGCAGGTGATGCCTAGCAAGCCGAAGATCTATTTGACTTGTCAAGTCCGACTGCCATCCATGACTTGGGCTAAATTAGCTTGAGCATAGCTTGAGTGCTGTTATGGTGATGTGCTGCAAGTGGCAAGTGGCATTTGGCATAGGTTTCTTGACAACTGAAATATGATCTTCAATTCCAAAAAGCCGTTCAAAGCTCACAAAAGATTTGATTCTGGTAGCCAAACATGATGACGTGGAAATTGGAAAGTTGTACTGCTTTGGCCACAAGCACTTACCATGTCTTGAGATTTTTGGATAGAGATCGCCTCTGGCTTTCGATGAATGGCGGAGAGCTTTCTCAAACCTCACACGCTGGCAGTTCAGTAAGTTCCAGGTAGTAAAAGGATGATCAAAGCCGCTTACTGGACCCAAAGACTTCCAATTTCTTTAGGTTGGTTTCGATCTCACCAGATTGTATCTTGAATGCGCCGGCTTGCACTTTGAAAATCTCAGGGTGCAACTGCGTAGGGAAACCGCTACAAGTGTAAATTGTTACACTGAAATTACAAGCCACGTCGGTCCTGCCACCTATTACTGCCGTCTCTGAATCTGAAGACGAGGAAGTGTCACTACTCATCCCCGATTATTATCGTGTCCTTACTTTAGTTCCCACTGGAGGTTTACGGTGTTGCGACGATGATGATAGTGCTGATGATGACCAGGATGACAACAATGACAATAACGATCATTCAAGAACGGTGATGAAGACCATGATGATGATGATGATGATGATGATGATGATGATTTTCTAGGAACTTCATCTAGTAGATCATCCAATTTGTCCTCCCTGAAGGAGCCGCTCCCTCCAAGACCAGTGAAGCCGCCACGTGGCCCGCATAAAAGGCCCTCCATGAGAAAAAGGCCAGCTGCTGCCTCTCCTGCAGAAGAGTCAGAAGATTGCGCGGAAGAGGACGATGAAAGCGAAGAGCCACTGGCTCCCACCCCCAAAGCGAAAGCGAAGGGGAAAGCCAAAGCGAAAGCGAAGGGGAAAGCCAAAGCGAAGGCAGCAAGTTCAAAAGCTAAGGCGAAGGCGAAGGCCAAGTCGTCCGCTGAAGCTAAGGCCGCAGGGAAGTCAAAAGCCAAAGCGAAGGGCCGAAAGGAGAAGGAAGACGCAGCCAAGGACTCCGACACCAAGGAAGAAGAAAAGGAAAAGCCAGACCCCACGAAGCCGCCTCGAAAGTCAGGTTCGGGCCCTTCACATCGCATTGATGTTTAGTTTCAAACCGTGGCCAAACACCTACTAATCTATTGTAAACTTCCTCACAAAAAAAGAGAATAGAGCCGTGGTTTGCCAGGTTTCACTGATGAAGATTTGGGTAAAGGTGAACGCAGGGCCAGTGGGATCTACTTCTACAAATCCAGCATGAAGTACGGCGTCAAGATCAACAAGCGTGAAGTGACCACAGTGCCACACTCAAACAGGAATTGCATACTCATCCCGCACCAGTTGATAGGTAGTTTATTCCGTTATCATCACGATGTTACTGTATCCCAGGTGGTGCAGGATTTCTTCCATCACAAAATTTCAGAAAGTAACAAAAAGTGATTCTACACCAACTGAGTTCGGTGGCAAGGGCATGGATTTG
>OMLO01002622.1_pt1 | contig 14643 bp, 17 predicted proteins | sample 1674811 | NCBI WGS metagenome assembly OMLO01 (sample SAMN06265003, study PRJEB25207) | coral metagenome | isolation source: Coral host | place: Mexico:La Bocana,Puerto Morelos, Mexico | collected 2008-11-13
TGTCTTAAAAAGATTCCTTCGTGGTCATCCATTCCCCCTAAAAAATGTGAAACTACTATGACTTATGACTGAGTTGGTCACACCATTTTGGGGGAGGTTGTGAAGCACCCAGTCTTTCAAGCCTGAAATCACAAGATATAAAACACATGGTTTTTTGGGGAGTGTTTGGTGATTAAAAAAAACAGGCGCATCCAAAACCAAGTTTCCCCTGGATTGCCATTGGCTACCTCTTGGGATTTGAAAGACATCCACCAAAGTAAGACCTTAACATGGCATCCCTTGTATTTGGAACCAAGTTCTGGGTAATCATGCAACCCACCCAGATTTGCAACGCTAAGGACCGGCTTGGTCGGCAGGCTCAACCTTGATTGGCAGTGACCCGGCACCAAGATGAACAGCTGAACAAAAAGGACGGTTTTAAAAACAAAGTTTCAAAATTCAAGAGGGACAAAACAGGTTACAAACCATCAGTTGTAGCCAAAACACTTGTATTGTTTGCAAGTTGTTTTGATTTCCATATGGATGTTTCCCAAAAGCTCGTCCATGTCATCCAAGTTGAAATGGTCATAAACCCCTTGCCGGATAAATAGCCAAATCCCACTGGCCACAACATCTCGTCCAACTCCGAGGTACATGTTGTGAAGTCAATCAAAACAAACTGTTTCGATTTGGAACCCCTCAACACAACACCATGGAGATAATTCTCCTCCAAAATTGCTCATGGATAGATATGTTTGATGGTTGATGGAAGTATCAGGCCAACAAGCATCCGGCCCCAAGTTTTTGTAGTTGAGGTGAGGTGGGCAATGCTTACCTTTTGATGCCAAACAGCTATCACATAGCCTTACTTGTTTCAAGGGTCTCACAATAAACACATCCGAAACATCTATATAAACATTTTTGAACTTCCCCTGAAATGATTTGGGCCAAACTCAAATTTGAAAAAAATCAACAACACCTTGAGAAAGCTTGAGAAAGGGACATGTTGCATTGATACCAGCGGTTAAAAGAATGCATTTGCTTGCGAGCTTTCAAATCAGCTTTCATCATGAAGTAGATCGCCCTGGGTGTCAATCAAATGATGGACCAAAACAAAATATTTATATACACGGTTTTTTTGGAGGAGCTCCCAAAACAACATGGAGAAAATCTTACTGTAATAGGAATGCTCATCAGTTGAGTTGCTTGAACCCCCTTGCCAACACTTTGCCCCGCATGTCATAGCGAGTTGTCCCCTTTGGAAATGCTTCCCCAGCAAAGCCCACTGCAGGTGCAAGACCAGTTGAACTGCATGAGATGGACCAGGCTGCCAGCTGGGCAACCGTGCGTTCCACTTGCTTTCGTACCTGTAGCGTTGGGGCAGATTTTGAAATACAAATTGTTTATTTCCTCTTAAGATCGAAACAACAAAATGTACTTTACATCATGGACCAATCATAATTTGAAAGGGAAAACATACCTAGATCACTCAACCAAGAAACTGTTGACGACCGCATGAACTTTTCTGGGATCACCATGAAGGGGAACTTGAAAACTAGGACGTCACCTATCATTCCCTCCTGTGCAAAAATACTTGAAAAGGACCAAACGAAGTTTTCATCCTCTTTGTGCATTTGACAACCATCCCCATGGATACAAAGCCCCACCAGTTTTTCAGGTTGATAGTTAGCACCAACAAGGCTTGGATGGCTCTTCCAAGGTTCCAAGTGGCGAACATGTTCCCAAAATTGAATTCTGGTACTTTCTGATTGATTCCCCAGGATGATGCTGTTGAACACTGATGAACACGGGTGGGTCGCTATAGAATGCAGCACTTCATGAGGAAGTAGGCAACGTACTTGGCATGGTCGAACCTTGTACCACCCAGTATCCTTGGAAGCAAGGCTAGGCATAACTAAAGTACAAGGCCTGCATTCTACAATATGTACATATACACAGAAAATGCATATAATATATCTTGGAATATTTAAACAGTATATATACAATATAAGCCCATATGTTTTATCAGTACATGTCTTTATAGTATCTAAGTTTTATAAGTACCCTATCGTGTGTAATGGGTGTCCTGGTTTTGGAAACTAACACCAAAGTAAAAGGAGAGATACCATAGTTTGAAACGTTTGAAATAATATCAAGAAACCTGAAGATGGAGCGTCACAGTGTATGGTTCCAGAGTGAAGCCAAATAAGTGTTTTAACCACCTACTCATATCTCGTTCGCAATTGGAAGGGGATGCCCCTGATGCCCCCAAAGATCCAAAGGCACTCACAGCTTCATGAAGTAATCCATCACTGGTAGCACAACGTGCCAAGTCTGCAGCCCCACTAATGCTGACTTGACCACGACCCACCATGGTGATCATTTTCTCAACTAGCTTGGACCTTTTGTATTCTTCCAAACGTCGTCTCCTCCTACAGGGGTTAAAAAAAGTATCATCCCTCTAATCCCTGGCACAAGTAACTACCAGCAGGTGGCGATTGCAACCCGGCCTGCTCATGGTTGGAGCACCTCCAGGCACGGTGGATCAGTGTTGGTGAAATAAGGATGGATGACCATCAGGGTGAAACGAACGACAATGTTTATAAGCGCTCATTGTTTTTTTGGACTCTGCGCAATTTCAATCGGCAAATGGAACTATGGACCGCCATCAAAAAGCTGGATTCCATCTCAAGCTACTTGCAGCAGACAACACAACATATCAGGTTGCCTATTGAAGATTCACAATGGAGTTACTTGATTTTTTGAATGTTCTTTTTTGAAGGTTTGTTTTTGCGATAGAAAACAAACTCAGTAGGATTGAAGAAACACTCCTGCAAGCCTAGGCCCAAGATGATCAATAACAAGTGGTATCACTTGTTCAGACCCCCCAAAATCATGAACTCATTGGTGAATCAGTTGTCCATCCAATGAACCCGACCCACTTGGCCACGTTCTCATTTGCCCTTTGTGCCACTTTCGGTACCTTTGTTTGCTTTTGCCTTTGCCTTGGCCGCAGTCTTACTCGACTTCTTTGGCCTCGTGCTCGCCATGAAAGCGTTGGCTGCCGCCTGGACAGGCCGACAGGGGAAGGGACTAAGATGAAGCAAACTATTTCAGCTGGTTGGAAGAAAGAAATGATTTATTAAGGTCTGTATAAACTTATGATTGTTGAAGGCCTGTATGAAACCTCAATTTGTTTCAACATGTGTGCTAAAAGATCCACAAGTTGTAGAAGTTCACTGGCCTGCAACTTCTCGCAAGACTTCATCTTCTCATTCATTGTTTCAAGAAGATCCTGAAACTCTCGATCTTTTGTCTTCTTGTCTTTGACAGAAGCAGCGATGCTGGTGTATGTTTTTTCCATATCAATCGCTTGCACTTTCATTTTCTTTGCAAGCTCATCAGCAAACTCCAAGCTTGCCAACGTGATACTCGATGTCCTGCATGTTGCAGCTGATTTCAACCAATCCTGCAGCTTTGATGACACCTGCTCTCGCAAGGTCTTTGGCTGCACCGCCTCAGTGCTCTCCTTCGCTTTGTCAGGCCTTTTCTTGGGCGCAGCTTGTACCTGCGTGATCGAGCAATCAAAAATAGATTGGAAAATCTTGTTTCCCCAAAACCTTTATCCTCATTAAGAAGTCTTTCACTACAATTAACAAAATGATATAAGATTTCAACTTTTGACTTTGGGAGGGGCCTTGCTGATAGCATCCAACAACTGCTTGGACCCAGCAGCTGTTGCTGTTGCTACCTGTGGCATGCACCCCGGTTTCAAGATACCACTGTCAGGGTCGGTGAGAGCTTGATGTAATTCATCATCAATAGAAGAACTAGCTTTGAGCTTCATCGCGTCAGTGCAAGTATCCTTTTGGGTGAATTTCTGCGATGTGCGCATGTAAAACCACCTTTCCTGAGAGATGGTGTGTGAGAACAAGACTTCATAGGTACAAAGGTACTACCCCTTTTTCAAATGCCAGTTTTGGGTCAAATAGAAACTAAGAAACTTTGTAAACCAAATGACAAGAATCATCTTCATCGTCAGGGAATAGGTCGTCATTGTAATACAATCCGCTGGAAGTTCTAGACGCGATGATGGTTTTGGCCTTCTCCTCCCCATGCTGGGCTTTGATGGTCTTACCCTGCACTCCTATCCACCCCTTCTTTGCTTCGTTGGTCTGGCTTTGAATTCTCTCAACTTGGAGTTGGGTCTGTTCCCAATTTTTGTCGCTGTCTAGCCAAAGGTTAAACAATTCCAGCTTGTGAGACTGGAAGTAATCGTGAACCCGGTACTTTTCCTTTGAGCGAACGAAGCTGTCCCACTCTTTCTTGTGTGTTACGCCTTAGATTTGGAAACACTGAAACTGTATAGTATAAGGGTTTGGAAACCCCAACTTCAAACAAACCAAATACATACGAAAGAATCGTCCAAAATATACCAACACCAGCTAGGCAACTGTTGCGGAACTTTGCAGCATCCTTTTCCGTGGTTTGAGTCACCAAAGCAAGAGATTCCCCATTTCCCTCAGGCACCTCTGCGTTCTCCTGCTCTTGGTCTTCGCTTTCCTCATCTTCACTCTCGCATTCTTCATCGTCCTCCGCCGCTTCCTCCTGATCTGCTTCGCTATCATCAGCCTCATCATCATCTTGTTGTTCTTCCTCATCATCGTCATCATCACAATCTTGATCATCTTCACTTTCTTGGATCGATTCTTCGCCCTCAGAGCCAGACTTTTCCTCCTCCGTTTCATTCTCTGACTTCTCCTCCTCATCCTCATCACCTTCTGAATCTTCAAGCATGTTCTGCATGTCTTTGACCTTGGATGGGACTGATGAAGCAATCGAAGATCCTGAACCACGGTTCTTCAGTGGAGGTGTCTTGAACATCTCCTCCACATGCCGCTTCTTGCATGGAAAGTAGTTGACTGGTCGACTGTTCTTCTTTCCATAGTCAATCGGTTTCTTTGCTTTTGCCACAGCCACCTCCTTTGTTTTCGCCATGTCTTTTTCTTTTTCCTTCTCCTTTGCCTTCTGCTTTTCCTTCTCCTTTCCCTTCTGCTTTTCCTTCTCCTGTTCCTTCTCATGGGTCTTTGGAACTTTCCCTTTGACAAGCTGCTGCTGCTTGTTGGCTTTGCCACCCTTCTCATTCATTTTCTCCATGGCTGCCATCTTCAAGCTTGTTTCCACATCGTCCTCAGTAGGAGCCTTTTTCTTAACTTTCCTTTCTCGACCCTCAGGTTGGAAAGTCACACGCTTCTCACCCCTTGCCACATTCAGCTTTTCAGAAACCCCTTTCTTTGACTTCCTAGGTGCTTCACCCTTTTTCGAAATGGATTTCACAACCTTGGAATTCATCTCGTTGAGGGGCCCCTTGCGATCAAAGCGTTTTGTTGGCACAGCTGTCTTTGACGACTTCATAGCAAACCGCGACCCTAGCGTAACAGCACACGTGAAAATCCTATTTAGGGCCAAGAGAGCGAGCGAGTTCAATTCGCATCATTTTCATCAATTCAGACTCTTTTGCATGTTTCGCGCTATTTTCACTATTTCGCACTATTTTCATCATTTTTCTCGTTGCAAAGAACTGGAATGAGATTCATGGGTGGATAAGAATCACAGGAAGAAAATGGTAGAAAAATCATGATTCTACAATTCGCAGCATTTCGCAGTTATTCGCAGCAATTTCGCAGTTGTTTCGCATCATTATTTTGGTGAAAAACAAAAAGAAATGATACCATTCTATATCAGATCTCGTGATGCCCACTTGTGTCCCCACTCGTGGCCCACTCTGCTACCAGCACCCAACTGGCACCTGCTTTTTTCAGGCCAGTCTTCAAGACAAGGCGCCGCAGCATGGCTCCTGGAGGAGCATTGGAAACAGGGCCAAAACCGAGGGTACAGACACTGAAGCAAGTGAGGTTCATTTGTTAACCCATCTCCCCTTCTTGTGATAGTGTTGATACTGAATATTTTGACTGTTTTGAAGCTGTAAGCACTTGTCAAACCAAAGTATAAATGTCTTGACCTATTCAACACTTTTTTTTTCAGAATCCCCCAATTATACCCGTTTTTTAATTATATAAGTTCAGCCTAGAATGGAGAGGACAATGGATTTCCATCAAAAGCTTTGGGGGTGTTTTAAATCAAAGGTAATTCTCAATCCCTAAGCTTTTTGTAGGCATACCACCCAGAGCCCTGTTTTCACTGTATACCCCCGAGACAATGTTTGCAAAGGTCAATTGATGCACAAAAAGACATCAATCTGTACGGTTGAATGACAAAGCGTTGATTTAACACAATGCCAAATTTCAAACTGCAATGACTCACGCCTCAAACATGAGAAACAGCAGAGCTTAACGTGACTGCTGGGAAAGGTATGCAATGACAGGCTTCAGGTTTGCAGCATTAACCCAAAGCTTGTTAATCCTATCACTTTCATTCAACTTGTTTTGAGTAGTCCGCGCAGTACGCAAAAACCGAATAGCGTGTTTGGCAATCCGGGCAGCATGCCGTGTTCTGATAGCACTCAAAGCAACCCCAAACCTTGGCCAAAGGAAAACAAACATGGAATTTTCCGACCATGATCTCTTTTGATGAAAAACTCATTTATATAAAAACAACAGTATGCCAAACCAACACCCAAAATAGGTAATAAATTCCAATGAAGTGTCTGGGCTGGATATGCTTGCGACCGTTTAAGGTCGGACCCTCCTTTCACCCTCCTCCGCCCATTTTTGGCCAGGTAGTGCACTACCATGGCTCGGGCCCTCAGCCTCCTTGGAATCTGGTGGTCCGCCAAGTCAGAGATAGCTGTATGGCCTCAGACATGTTTTTCGGGTCTGGGATGTTGTTGTTTGAATCTTCCATACATTTAATACAAACCAAAACAATATACCAACTAAAATAAAAACATGTTTCTTTGACATTGCAAGGCTCTGGAATAAAGATGGGTTCTTTTCAATGTGGGCGAACCATAGTCCCCCATACACATTGTATGTTTGACATGGGGAACAAGACTCCATAGCTGCTGCATTACGGGTAAATGCTCCATGACAGACGAGCTAGGCTGTTCTAGCACAGTCCAGCAATATTTTGCTGCTGCCAGCAAAACCAACACTGCTGCTCGTCCAGCTAAGATATTACCATCTCGAACACTCTTGTACCGGGTTTCTCCCATTGGGCGATGCACAGATCTCTTGGTGGTGCCCTGCGACCTAAAGCTATGACAAAGAAGGGGGTGCAAGTACATACCGTTTTTTTTTGTTTGGGCCCTTACAACAATTACACATAAAGAACACCACAGACAAAACAAAAAAACAGACCTTATCAAACTTAGTCCAGTTTCATCCATACAAATGAACTGCACACTGGCGCTGTGGTGTGGCCAGATCCAGGCTTAAGGTTGCAGATTTGAAATACTGCGTTAGCAAATCCGTGCGAACTTAGAAGATCATAGTTGTCTCCCAATGTAACGTCCATGGGGATGGCTTTGCGCCCCTCCTTATTTTTTAAATTGCATCCCAAGTTTTGAGACCCCTGAACTAAAACAGCTTTGGGTGATTGGGGGTATGGTCACCTTGCTTATGGCACACCCATATTTCAATTTCTATACAGGAATGCTTTACAAAACAAGTTTTGCTAGTTGCAAGCCCTAAAGTCAGCAATCTCAGCTTTCGTCGCGGACATGCAGCCGCTAAAGGCCTCAACATGTTCGCTGGGCTTCGTCCAGTCCAAGTCAGGAACCGAGAAGATCAGCGACACGAGTGTCGCAAGCACCTGGGATGTGTGGGATCTTATCAGTTAATGGCCCCTTCTGAATGGTTTTTTCAATACCTTAACTTCAAGCTTCAGGGGTTGGGAAATTCACATTGTCTATATGTTAAAACTGTGAAAAATACAGGGCCCATACAAAGACGAGGAGCCAATGGCGCTTTCAGGTGTTTCAATCCAGCCAAAAGCCAATTCCGTTGTTTTGCTTTCATCTCACGAGGTCGCCTAGAAGCCCTTTGACCTCAATGTCTCATTGGGGTGCCATTTCAACAGAAAGTACCTTTTCACAGAAAGTACAATACAACCAATACAACATTATTCATTCAGGGCATCAACCAAAATAGACCTATAGACATCCAAGAATCTCTGAGTGAAGGGCATTTTGTTCTTGGCGATTTGTTTCCGAACCATGACTGAAGGGGAAGGCATGGCTTTCTAAATCTATTTGGCTATTTGGCTTCACACGCAGCTGCTGTTCTAAAGGAGCCAAACACGTGTATGATACATGTTTAAATAAATCTGCCGTGTATATTTCTTCTATACACAAATATTTGCGCTGATCTTTTCACATACATAAAGATATCAAGATACATGAACTAATTTACAGAACATATATGAATATATCATATACCCATAACTAACTCGGAGTATACACGATCATAATCAAACATGTCTCTATATTAAAACCGCAAAGGACCCTTCATCCATCTATAGCTTCAAACGCAAGACAGCCTTGTGATCCCATCGAGTGTGTCCTCCAAACCACGAAGAAAGCGGATAGGATGGCGAGTACCTGGAAGAATGCATGCAAGCATGGACCCACCCTAGATGACTTCAACTTTTGAAGATTTCTCAATACTTCAGAATCTGGTCTTTGAGTCTGACTTTCAAGATAAACTTGTTGTTTGACTTTGAAACCTTCTATTTTGCCTCCATTCAGGCCAACAATGCCGATTCGCATTTTTTTGAAGCTGCTCGGAAGCCCAATCTTTCTGCTGGTTCCTAAAGACAGAAATGGGACAACCTTTGTACGACGATTGGTAAATTTGCCATATTTTGTGGCCAAACCCGTGCTGCATATGAGCCATCAAATTGCACAACCCAAAAACAAAGCAGGATGTAAGTAGGGCTGGATCTGACCACCCCCACCCGTTGTTTGGACCCACTTTGAGCCCCTTAAGTGCAAATGATACCACTGCAACATTTGTAACCTGATCATCACAAAACTTGGTACAAAAACAAGCTTGTAGGATAAGCATGACTAGATCTACTAAACATGTAATATGTATATATATATATATATGAGATTATTCAAGATACCTATAAACAATTTATATATAGAGTACTTTTCTCAAAAGGAGGTTGAAAGTTTACTTCTTATGGTGTTTTTTTCAAACCTCACTTGTCACAAATGTTCCTAAGCAGTGGGTGCTGATGGGATTAATCCAGCACGTTTCTTAGCCTCCCGCCAAGCTTTCTTGGCCCCACCAAAACGACTCCATGTGAGCTGCCCTTTCATGGCAATGCTTGTTCCAGGCACTGCACGCTTCACCACGAATGCTTGGTTCTTGCAAAGAACCTCAACAGCCTAAGGCACGCCGTGGCTTTACAGTGATGACCGGTTGCTTGAAAGGTTCGAGACATATCTAAACCATATCTAAACACTATAAACAAACAAAATGGAACATATTCAAAGTGTTGATTGAACAAAGCCCCGATACAGCTCCACCCAGGTTGACAGTGTAGCTATGCTGCCCTTTGTACTCCGCGCCAAAGATTGGAAGAGCTTCATGGGGTAACTCGCTTAGATCATACCCTTTGAATTCAGTAGCCTTACAAGAAGCCTCATCTAGTTTGTTGGTCTTCTTCACCTTTTTCTTGCTAGGCTCCATCCCATTCTCCCGATCCTCACGCTTCATCTTGGCAATTTCCTTTTACCTAAGTATGAAATAAAATGGCCAGTGGAGAATTGGAAATAAAACATCAAAATAAATAAGATACTTAAGATTCAAAAGTCAAAACAAATCATTTGAAATACTTCAGATTTTTGATCCATATTGATCCACACTTAGGGGAGTAAAAGAAACAAAATCAAGTTACCGATTGTTGATCCACAATTGGGGGTGGTGTCAACTCCAACCCTTTCGCAACAACAGAAGCGGACTCTGGTCGCTTAGCCAATGGTGTACGGGCCCACTCCGGAGCCTCTGGCATTTTCCCCAGATTCATCAGGGCCAAGGCATTGTTCGCCGCCTCCCATGGAGAGTAAATGTGCATGAATGAATTCAAAATCAAGAGTTACCAATTAATCATTGAACATCAAGGTCAAGGTAAGACCAAAGTGGGTGTGGGGTGATAGTTGGAGATGCTTCTAAACTCAAAACTTCTGACCGTGGAAGGCGACCAAGCCTTCGTGGATGCTTTGGCAGAAGGCTTGGCAGCAGGGACGCCCTCCTTCGGAGTGGCAGTGACGAGGGAAAGAAAACATTACATGGAACAATATGTGCAATTTACATGAAGTTACTTTACGTGTTTTGAGCCATAAGTATGTCATCATGTTCTTGTTTTGTCAAGGCGGTTCCAAGATGAGTTTGTAGCAATATACCATGCCCTTACCACCCAGTGTTCTCTCCTGTTCAATCGGTTGAGCTTTTTGCGAGTGAACCCACATATTGAAATGGCTGCTACTGGCCAACTTCTGGTACACAAAGGGGCTATACTTGATGAGAGCACGATAGCAATGATCTGCGTAGTCCTTGCCCAGCTCGCTTGACCTAGACAGCTCTGGAGGCTCTGATAGTTAGGCAATTGCGTATTGCATGTAAGTTTTGATACCTATACCCACATATTAACAAATACAAGTGGGAAAAACCTTTGGAATACATATGCCCCAATAAATGTTTGTCACCTAGACACTTTCCCAAACGTTGATGGTAGAGGATCTCTGCAACCCATGCAACAAGCCTGCCATCCTTGCATGGCTTCTCCCCCTTCCAATCAGTCCAAGATGATACGACGGGCTCAGCTTCACCACCATCAGATTCAGAAAGGGAATCGCCATCAAGAGGTTGAGATTCAACAGGTACTACCGCTTCCCCAGCCCCATCATCCCCACCATTCTCACCATCAGCATCAGAATCACCATTACCCTTCTCCTCACCCTCCGGTGGTTGATCTTCAATGGGTTCAGGAGACTTGATATGTTTGGCATGTTTCTTGTAGAAATTCCCCATCCAAGCACCAGGCCTTTGGCTATCGGGATACTCACCATCAGAATCCATAGGGGGAGTTTTGATAGGAGAATCACATCCGTGGGGCTGAAGGTGTTTCAGGGTTTTCAGATTCACTCCCTTCATACACATCAGACACATCACTGCCATTAGCCTCCTCACCAGCACCAGCCGCAGCAGCCTCCTCACCAGCCGCAGCAACAGGCTCTTCACCTTCATCGCCAACTTCACCATCAGCTGACGCAGCTCGGTGAATTTGGATGGGACTGTCACGGAGAAAGGATTTCATTTCCATAACAGAAGGGTGGTGAGAATTCGTGCGACTGTTGCGCCACAAGTATCTAAGAGATCCAAGGCAACGCTTGGCACGAGTAGCTTCTTCCCCAGCCCTGTCTACCCTTGTTTGACCTTTAGATACATCAGGTCGTAGGAGTTTCTTTTGAAGAAGCCCATCGAGACGAAGAAAGGTGTCAGCGAGGTAGTAGGCACTTGGAACCTCTAGGGTAGAAAACTGAAACTTAAACAGGGGTCACTATCGCTACATCAGTGGAATCAGTGGGGGATTTTGTCCATCAACTTACACCCTGTCTAGTCTATAAGGGTTTTCAAAAAACATTGATCAAGTATCATACTTTTTGAATCAAAACCTGGCCTTACGTGGTGAGTCCTTCACCATTGGCAAGAGCCACATAGCATTAGTAGCAATTTCTTCTGCTGAAGGCCTAGACATTTGGTCTTTGAGGGAAATCAGAGCCCCGCCAGCCCAATCATCCGACAAGATCACACTGATGACTGAAAGAGGCAAATCTTTCAAGATCTCGTGCGCGAGCTTTGCCTCAATTATGATGATCATTGATTCTAGGGAGAAAGGATTATGTTTGGGCGTATCATCAAATTTCAACTTTGGTATCACACCAAGTGACAAAAAAGAAAACCTACTGTTTACTCAAGAAGAGGGGCCACATGTTCGCCGCTCCAAGCCACCTTCCCAGCACCTCAAAAATGCGAATTGGTTATAGACCCAAGAACCCCCTTTTGTCATTTTGATGTTATAACGCGGACCAATTTTAAACGAATGTAAACATGCCACTCCCAAAATCAAAAACCCATGGTGAGCAGTTCGGTGCCAAGGAACGGCATGGCCTCCAACGTTCTGGAACTGAAGCAGCTTCAGGCATGTTCCATGTTGCGGGAATCTTTGGTGCCGTTGCTGATTCTGCTAATGCCATGGTAGAACAGCTCACGATGACGCCGTGAAAACAAACTTGAAAGACAAATGCTTTTCCGGGTTTGGAGGCCACATGCATTAATTGCGTGTATACACAACAAGAAGAGATTTGGGAAGAATATGTTTTCATCAGGGCAACTCATATGATTTTCCTTTATAACTTAGAATCACCATGCCCTCAACTTCGGATCCCTCTCCAACCCATCCCCACGATTCCAGTGGGCACTGGCCAATGTTCAGGCCAACGTGAGCGAGGTCGCTGTGACACAAAGAGTGTCAACTCTCATTGCTCGACGGTGATTACAGGAAAAAAATTCAAAGAAATTGTACTAAATGCATCTACTGCACATGCATTTAAGGAAGTTTGGTGGTGGATGTAAATACAAGATATATATATATATATACTTAAATCTTTGTCTTGAAAACACATCAAAAGATCATACCGCGGCATTAGGGGCTTTGCGGGCCTACATTTTCACATGGTACTGACCATTTCAACTTCAATCGCGAAAGCAAAAAAACCAATCCCCTTTGTAGGGTTTGGGCGGAGCCAAGGAAAAGTCGAGCGAATGCTCGGCGTTGTTTGTTCAAAAACAAATGGAAAAAACGGTTATTAATGCTTATCACCATGCACCCTTTCCATGGGGAAATTTCTTTCTTGGTGAACCAAAGAAAATGGCACGTAGGAAAATGGCGCATGAGCACAGGTATTTCGACATTTTACAAATAAAGCATGTTCCTGGATAAAGGCTTTTGTAAGGTTCTTTCTTAGCATGGTTTATGGACATGAGCCTGCTGGAGAAATAATAGGGGCCCCTATACCCAAAAACGAAAAAAATGGGCATTGGTAGCATGGAGGGAAGATTGGAGAGCTAGCTGCGACAGGTATAAGTGCATCTCACATGAGCGCGCAAGGAAAGAAAGAAAAAACAAACCAAAGTTTGCCCATGAACGTGCAGTGGGATGGGTAGGGCGGGCCATGCATGCACAGTGCACATCCAAACCCCTCATGGGTGAAGACATGCACTTCATGATTCACTGATGCACGGGCAAGGCACGCATCCAAACCTGACATGGTTAAAGAGGTGCCAGTTATGTTTCACTCATGCACAGCTCAGTGGCAAACAAACAACAGCATTGACACAAAAGACAGCATAGCGCTGCCATTCAGAGAAACGGTTTGCAAAGGACAGCTTTGGAGCCTCCTGGTACGCCAACTTCACTTCAACAGCAGGCACCTCACATTCGACAACTTCGAAAAAAACCAGCCTGCGCTCTTGGAAGACGACATGTTGAGGGTCATGGCCGTCGGCGTTGGCAACACCAAAAACAAAAAGGCTTGAGTTTTGAGCGATCGCAAAATTCAACCCTGTAAGTGTATGCACAAGTTACAGTCAGAATCAATTGCCCAAGCCGCAACATGACAGAAAAACATGTTTGTGCTGTCATTCAAATTTCTTCTCATTTGGCGCAGACTCATGAGCCAGCGCCATCCATTGAATTTCTCGTGCGACTAAAATCTCAACGCAGCTTTTGCGAAGTCAAAACATTCACAAATGATTTCCATATGCAACAATCATGAACAACTTCGCCAATAGACCACAAGAGAAATAGCGTTGAAAGAAAATTTGAATCCAATTATTTGTTGATTTCTTGAAACTTCAGTCAGTACCACCTGATGAGAATTTTCTACCGTGAAAGATCTATTTTATACAAAAGCAAACGCAGGTTAATATGCGCAAGTACCGCAGTATCTATATGCAGTTAAAAACTACGTTAGAATGAAAGTTGACGAGTGAAAAATGATACAACAACGTGTGCTTCAAACGGACGCTCCTTTTAGTTCTTTTTGTTGAAGTCTGGGGCGAAAGTGAAATTTGGACATCACTCCAATTGTTTGTGTGATAGACACCCGAGATGACGGTGCACTAAGCATATCATACCGTATCAAGGTGCTATGTTGTTTGCCCCCCCTTACATAGGGACGTGGAGGGTGGGCCGAAACGATGAACAATTTGGCAGGTAATTCTTTAGAACCCGCCCACCTCTCCCTGGAACAATATTGTCACACGAAGGAAAAAGTATTTGAATGTTCACAAGGGAAAGGTTGGAGTGAAATGCAATAACGCATGATGATGTTTCACGAAGATGAGAGTGAATATGAAAAAGGAAGGTGAAATGCACGACAGACTGTTTGTGTTTCACACTTTCTTTTTTTTAGTGTTGGAAATTTTTTGTTTTTGCAAGAGATGGCAAAACAAATTTCCTATGCTTTTTAAAAGATAGAGCTCTCACTTCGTGACCGCTACCATCTTATACAAAAGCAAACGCAGGTTAATGTGCGCAAGTACCGCGGGGTAAACGCAGTATCTATATGCAGTTAAAAACTACGTTAGAATGAAAGTTGACGAGTGAAAAATGATACAACAACGTGTGCTT
>OMLO01002623.1_pt1 | contig 14642 bp, 9 predicted proteins | sample 1674811 | NCBI WGS metagenome assembly OMLO01 (sample SAMN06265003, study PRJEB25207) | coral metagenome | isolation source: Coral host | place: Mexico:La Bocana,Puerto Morelos, Mexico | collected 2008-11-13
CAACCACGATACGTCATCAGCCCGTAGTGCATTGCGCGCCATTCAAGATGGCGGCCGCGGAAATTTTAAACGGGCTATAGGGTCGATCTTTGGAAGCCGATAAAAAAATTATTTCGCTAAGTGAGACAATTTTTTTATTTCAGATCTTCTATTAAGTAAATTTTAAACATTTTAGGCGATACTTGTTAAAATAGTGGAGGTTCCCTTTAAACGTATGGCATAATAATCGGCTTAACACAAATTTCTTCACCACTTACGCCAACAAGTGTTGCTTAATGGTTGACCCATTTTTTCAACGTCTGGCTTAGTCAGTTGCTTGAAAGAAAACGAGTAACTGTTAGTGTTGTTAGCAATTTTTTTAGGTATTAGTTTGACGAAGAGATATGCTTTATTTTTACGTTTTGAGAAGGTTTTGCTAAATGTTATAAGCTGTGCGCGCATGTCATTGCCTGGCAAACGATAGGGCCAGTTAGAAAAAGTACGCGAAAGCACAAAAATCCACAAGGTTAAAAACCAAACTAAGAAAATATAAGGATCAAACACTGGGGACGGGACGGGACGGGATGGCTATATAAATTTCCTTTCTTTCCACATGAGCAGCTCAGCAAAATAATATTCACCGTCTCCATGAATTAATATTTGACTAACTATGCTCCTAAACTTTGGCTCATTACTCTTGTAGAATTGAAGTTCTGTTCTCGGCAAGTTTTCTAAATATCAGCCAAGACCAGGCAACGAATGGGACACTTAATTCAGCGATTTCACATGACGTCATTGCAGACATGTGTTCCAGAACATTCCTGTGGGAGTTGAACTTTAAGTTAATTCAATACATTTGTATGTTTGCTGGCCACATGAGTGAAAACGCTCTTATACTGACAACCGCTAGGCTGCAGTTTGCAGGATGTGACTTGTGAGTCTATTACAAGAGTCAAAAGATTTCAAAAGTAACGCCTTTTTATTTTCGTGATGGCTTGGTGTGACAGAACGAAAAATACGTACGTTACCAAGTTTCGCCTTTTATCTTAACTAAAAAAAAAAGATGTACAGTAGATTTCTCGGTGGAAATATTCCAAATCTATGCTATTTTAAAACTGCTTAAGTAGGAAAAAATTGATATTAAATCGAGAGCACCTTAATTCCCTTTGGTATTGTATGACACGATACAAGTAAAGTTTTAACAAGCTTTAACAAAACTTTTTTTTGATTAGAAACAACTTTCTCACGAGAAATTACACTAGTTAGGGGTGAAAAAGTTAAGTCGTTATTGGTACGAAATACGAGAAAGCTCAGATAGCTACACGAGCTATCAATTTAAAAAAACTTTCTGTTGAAACAAAATTCTGTAAAAGGACGGAAATTTCCATTCTTTTTTGAATGAAACTGGTTTTCTGAGAAAACAAAATTGTAAAAATTATACATCATTCTTTTACATGTAATCCAACACGCTCCTCTATCAAACAATAATTATTATTTTTTCTAAATTTACCAATGGGCTCCTGATATACAGAATTCAACCAATGATCTTCTTGAATCAGTTACAGAGATTCAAAGAGCATAACATTTGTGGCAGACTGGATATAAAAAGTTGCAACGGACAACTCCTTCTTGACCAGTTCCCAGTCTTCCTTGTTAAGGTACTGCACAGAGTACAGAGCATCAACAAGTCCTGGGAAACTACTCCCGGCGTACGCGTTGTGGGCACTGGGAGCAAAAAGCACGTGACTGAAAAAAAAATAACAATTATATTTATTATAATAAAAGCATTAGTCTATGTTGCGCGTGCTGGAGGTTCAATTGTTAGTTAAAACTTTTCGGCGATTTCTAACAGTTTGGAAGATGTCAGATCTCAGCTTAAGTGAAAAAGGCTTCATCTCTTAGCTGACTAAGTTTCGACTAATTCACATCAGTTGTCAATCATATCCTATTTAGACACTCGCTGTAGTCTTAGTCAACTGACTAAGACATCATACAGGGACGGAACATTCGCTGGATCTTGTTGGCATGAAACAACCGACCTGTATCTGATGTAATATGCTTATTAGATGTTCCATTTCTTTTCAAATTTAGGGTAACAAATTAAATAGCGTGACGTAGCTTGTTTTGATGGAATGAAAGCAAATTGGAACACTGTTTTGGCCACACGGTGAACTGAGGGATTCCCTTGAAATGCGATGTTACAATAATGATCACCCACATAAACAGAAAATCAAGCAAAAAGTGAAAGTTCTACTTGAATCTACATAACTCACCGCATGAAAGGCCTTCCCGGCAATCCTTGGGGGTTGATAAAAGATTTTTCTATCTGCATTAGGCGATCATTGGCTATTCGCAGGGCTAGAGGACTGGAAAAAAGGCTCCAATTAGATTAAACTTGAACAAATAACAAAAAATAATTGTTTTCACTTATATTCTTTTACTCACTTATTTTGATCCACAGAGTTCAACCAGTCATTGAATGTGGAAGCAGCGTTGCTAAAGTTCTTCACGGCCGACATGAAATGATCTGTTGGTACAGGTAAGAGTAGAATCAGTAATGATAAACTTAATCCTTTTGTGATTTACTAGAATGATGTTTGAAACATTTTTCTGTTCCTACTAAAGAGCCAAAGCCTGTTTGCCCTTTGCGCCAGTTGGCGCAACGGGGAGGACTCACTCAAGAGTCTGAGCCTGAGCTTGAATCACAGCAGCGATGACTTAGATAAGGGAAAAGGTTAGATGCACTTGAGGTGGAAGAAAAGATGTTTTAAGAATTTTCATAAAATTTCGGGAAACCAAGTGCATGGCAATCTTCCAGTAACTTATATATTAGGGCTGGTACAATTTGCAGCCGTTACGAAATTTACATTGTATCTCAGATCTCCAGATCTTTCTAGTAAACTCCCACGCTGATTTTCTCACTCTTCAAGAAAAAGCTGAATTTGGTTTTATTTTGCTCGCTAGTCTAGATAACTATTTTACCAAATATTTTTCAACATCATGGCACACTGTCGTTTTATTACAAATCTTAAAGCTCTGTTGCGCAACGGTGGCTGAGAACAGCTAGTAAATTATCCAATTTTGTTCAGTATTTTAAATCAGTATTATTATAGATTGTGAGCTGCGGTGGTCAAAAAACCCACGTTTTATCACAGTATATAAAACATAGAAAAAGCGTGCTTTATTGTTTTTCGCCACATCATCCCTATATCATAAAGCAAATAAAGAAGCCTAAGCCGTGAATTACACTGTGATAAACACTCCGGACATTTGAAAACACTCAAGAAATATGGAAAACACTCGTCTTAAGCTCGTGTTTTCTACATTTCCCTCGTATTCTCAAATGCCAGTCGTATTTTATCACAGTGGAACGGCTTAGGCTTCTTTATTTGTTAAAATATTGATGAGTCAGCTCTCGTGGACAGATGTTTGTTAGGAACATGCGATGTGTTATGGTATGATTCTTGATCAAGGAATTCTCACTGAACCAAACGAAATAATACTAAAGACCTAACGACTTACCAAGTGTAATCTTCTGCTGCGTCAGTATCTTCTCGTACTTATTCTTGATGTCCTTTGCATAGTAAGTCAACCTGTCAGCGTACTTTGTGCAGTTGAAGGGAATCAATGGCGTATCAGCCAGAGTCAGACTGATCTGTAGCCACAGCTGAGCCACTGCGCGATGATACTCGAAATCGCGATCAACAAACGTCTTCATCCAATGAAATGTATCGTGCACACTGTGATAGACAGGATAGTTGGACACGCTCCACTTTTTCTGTAAACGGAACGAAATATAGTTAAAATCCGCGTGTAAGAACCTAGTGATTTAAAAGCCGGGCCTTTTGGCAGAAATCTGCCATTTTAAAATCCAAAAATATAAGAACTTGTTTAGCCAAGCAAGATCAAGCAAATTCTTATCTGTGGGTTAGATTCTGAGCTCTTGTTATAGAGAAAACATTCTGTAATCAGTTATGTTAGGCTAATCATATTACAGTTATGGATAAACACTGTATATTCAACCCAAGTTTATTTATTTTTCTATTAATCAATACTATAATATCTACGTCATAGAAATTAAGAACCTAATAAAAACCTACATGTACCTAGCCTAAATTGCCAGTAAGGCCCAAAACTATGAGAACCTGTTTAGCCAGACTTCCACAGCTTTAGGTTGGTACATGTGGGGCTTTATTGAATTTGATTTCATATGAGCATTAAGTTCATAATCAGTCTCAAATATCCGACAAGAAACATATGAGTCCCCAATGGGATTGGATCTCATAACCTCCCAAACCAAACATCAGACGGCGTTATATCGACTGACTTGAAGTCAGCAAGGTATTGGTATTTGCTTGGTGTATAAGTTCGTATTGAAGCATAGGTCGATCTGGCAGCACCAAAAGATACTCTTCGTGCTAAGGCACTTTTGAATCTTTGACCAAATTTTTACATTTTGGGTTGTCTCCTTATATTAGAAATAAATATGCTTTTCAATTCGAGGTCAAAAAATGGGGGGATAAAATTTCCAGTAAGGGCATTTTCGTGCTTTATAGCCATTTGAAGGGAATTCCACACGTTTTAGAGTTCACCGACAATTTCGTCACCAGAGATAATTAAAGAGAACAGCGCGGTGTCAAATGTGGCCAGGATTTGGTGGAATATTCTAACCTTGTTATAAGTGTACTCGAAGTACACTGAAGGTATTCCCAGCCTGAAGTAGACAGTGGTGTGGTCACTTCCGGATCCTACTTTGATCACACTGTTGGTTAAAAAAGAAAACGATATAGTTACTACAAAGCTTTGAAATGTGAAATCCTGCTTAAAGTGTAACTAACATACTGTAGATGACTCGCTTGCACAGACGCCAACGCCGTTGAAATATTTTGTTGTAGCCCAGCCTGGCAGGTGGCGGCAGCCAGCTTGTATTAACAATAACTACGAGAGTGAACATCCCACAATCTTGAAACGGCCATCATGAATTTCCAGGATTTTTCACTGACGCCATATTTTTACAGAATTGATAAAGCCTTTGTGGAATTACTGTAAAATCGTTTTTTTGGAAGTCTATTCCGTGAGACAAAATCTAATGACATTGCTTCGCGGCATTGTAATATGGTAACTGAAAGAGAGTGGAAACAAAAAAAGTGGTGTGCTTTCGCAGATGGAGGAACTGTGTTTGTGCTTGCTGTGCACATATTCCCTACAAACCGGCGGTCCAAAACAATTTTACTCACGCGGGTAAGCTAGGGTCTTCTTTATCGGGGAGCTTGTTCTTCCAGTCCTGATAAAGCGTTTCTTCCGAGTCTTTTAACCCTGGAGCTTTAATCTGCGGAAAAACAAGGCTATCAACTAACTGTTACGACTGGACATGTTACCATCCTGAAAACTGCCCACTGATACTTTTATTCCTATTATTAAGTTAGCTATAATACCCTTGGGGCACACCAATATGAAGGTCCGAGATTCTTCTTGTCACGGTTTCGGGTACAAATCGGGGGCTCTGAAATCACTTGGTGTGTTGATAACAAAACGCCACTAGCTTTAGCTGTCAAAGGGTAATCTGGTAATCGAGATAATAAAGCTCGAGTCTCGCCCAGATAAGTTTCCTTTAGGGATTTAATTTAAATTTTCCGACCAGCTCTCGCGTCCTTTTCATATGGGCGTGCCCCCGTGGGTATAATACACTAGTGTATAGGTCAAAAACGGAGTTTAATCAACTATCTTTGAGATTTTTTTCCGGAAACAATAATATTTTGTTAGACAGCTGCTATCTTACCTTCTTAGTTGCCTCCATAAAAGCAAATTCTAAGAGAGGACTGGATTGGACCCTCAAAGTATAATTTCCTAAAATGAGCACAAATTGAATAAATTCTCCTTACAGTTTCGATGCATCGCTAATAATAATACTAAAGAGAATAAAGACATTAATCGGCCTGGGATGTTGACTTTCCAGTGGCTAAAGTGTTTTAAGTGTGTAAATAATGGCAGCAAAAAAAAATTAAAACGGAATATTCTCTACTATACAGAGCAGCGTTTTAGCCTTGCAGTTGCCATTAGATCTGTGCCTAGTATCAAGTTATCTTTAAATCTAGGAATAATAAACAAGCTACGCAGCGAACTAAACAATGAGACGAAGAAGAGTTCCCCACAAGTATTGCACACTACCAGACCTAACAAAGGTAAAGTTCAAAATTTCCAGCGATACCTTTCACAGCAACGTCCACATTGAGATATACAACAGCTCGATTAGAAAGAAGATTGGCAAAGTCCTAAAAAACAAATATAAAGAAGTTGAACTATGACTTATACTATCTATCCAAAGAAAGTTTTTTTTTATATTAGAACTAACTAACCTCGTTAGAAAAAGTCAAATACTGTGTCCGGCGCTTGGTGTTTTTTTACCTACTCACATGGCGGAATGCAATAGACCTTGTTCGCGATAGACACCTTGAGAGCTTTCAGTTTTATACTGTAAAATAGCCATGCGGTTTGCCAGGGAGAGGGAGGGGGGAGGGGGAAACACTGGAAAGGCGGCAGCTCTGGGAAAATCAACTCGCCGAAGAAGTTACATATTTTAGCTAATCATTGGCAGTTTAGAAGAGTTAACAAATATCTTGACTTGCAAACAATGCAAGTCGTTTAGGCTTAGAAATGTGCCAAACTTCAAAATATTTTACTGAACTTAAATAATAGCAAGCTCCCGATTTTAATTTCTTTGAACCATTAGAAATCCTGTGCACAGTATGTGTTACAATGCCAAAGCAAGCAAGCCATAAGACCTATTGAAGCAAACTGGGTTGAAACTTTGGTCATTCTCATGGGTTTCAGTACCCAGGAGCAGGTGGCTGTGAAGCTTACTTTCTCGATATCACTTCGGAATCGGATTGAACACCAGACCTATAATCATGCTAAAATTCATCAATTATCATTTGGAGCTGGTTTTTACTAGCGCATAAGCATATTTAAAAAAACTTTTTCACGGGAAGTCAAAACTGACATATCGGTGTCCCAAAATAATAAAACGGCGGACAGGCTGTGTTCCAAAGCAATCCTGTGGTTGTTAACAAGGCAACATTTCCGTTTCGACGCAGTTGATAATGTGAAGGTAGTAAGATTGAAACTAGATTCCTAGCTCAGTAAGAGTTAAACCGTGTCCCGAAGTATGTTAAATGTAATACGTCTTTCCCATTCTTTACCCTGCTTTTTCAAATAAACCCTTTATGCATGTATGTATCAATACGCAAGCACACTGGTAACCAATGGAGTATCCGAAGTAAAGAGGTAATGTGGTAATGCTAAGGTGCGAAGTAGTGCCTTTTGTTTAGAAATTTTCCTAATAAAAGGCGCTAATTATAAACATCTTACAGTCGACTTATGGCTATCCTTATACGCTAATGATAACTTAACAGTCATCGTGTAAACATTCAAGGATTTCAAGAAGGCGGACAATATGTTCATGTTACATGATGCTAACCTCAGCCCATTCGGTAGAGCCAAGCATACCATACTCCTCCACTCCCCAGCTGCAAAGCACGATGGTCCTACGAGGCTTCCATCCTAAGAGTCAGAAACAAAGTAATCAGATTTGACATCAGATTTGAAATCAGAAAGGAAACTTCAAGTTTAATTGAAATGTTAGGTACAGAGGTAATAAAACTTGCGTTGTGATTCTAATGATGGTGTTGATCTCGTTAATGAACGAAAACAAGTCAACTTCTGCAGAGGACACAACCCAACGTAAAGCTCGAATGGCTGCCTTATCAGTATTTGTCATATTTTAGTGTTTTAAGTTCAAAGCGTGTAATAGAAAACGTTTTTGATCGTCGTTATACATGTGATTATCTGTACTTATCTACTAGTTTAGCGAACTTTCGCGTGGATCCTCACGCGTTTAGTTGGTTGCTACCACCCTTTTTTCTTATTACCCTTTTAAGGCCTGTAAAAGCTTATTTGCCAGGTTTCAGTGTTTGGAGTTCAAAGCGTGTCATAGAAGAGCTTTCTTCACCGTCCTTACACATGGGATTATCAGTACTTCTATAATAGTTGAGTAAACTTTTACGCGGATTCATGCGCGTTTAGTGGGTTGCTACCACGTTTGTTTTTCATTACCCTTTTGAGGCCTGTAAAAGCAAATTTTTACTAATTTTCTTCTATATATACTAGAGAACACACATGCTATTTCAGTACAATCCATTGCAATATTTCCGTGATTAACGTCACCTTCAGCCTTTAGTTCTCCCAATTTCTTGGAAATCTCTATCAGGGCGGCAGTACCGCTGGATGCATCGGCGGCGCCAAAGGCCCATGCGTCTCTGTGATTTCCTAACAACACTAGACGATCTGTTCACAAAGGAAAGATGTCAAAAAAGGTAAAATGATGAATTGCTTCATCAATTTCAATCTACCGCTGACTTTTTTACTGCACATTCAGCATGTTCTTTTGGAATCTGCGTCTTAGTGTGGACGGAAAAAATTTTAAAAACGAAGCTTTCCGAAAACGATGACAATTATGATATTATGACGATGATGCCAATGTGATTCCCCTGTCAGAGTTTTCCTCAACCACATATCCGGAATGACCGGTTATTGTTGTAAGGCTCTTATTAACTGTTAAATAATTATCCAGTATTTGTCATGTAAACCGCACAGAATGAAGATATGATATTCGCGTACCAGGTTCCTCACGGCCAGTAATTGTACCGATGACATTATATGCAGGTGTTTTCTTCTGCTTCATTCTGATGACGAGGCTAACATTTCTGTAAGAGGGGAAACAGGTAACAAACGACACACCAACGTCATATTGGTTATCACTCTTGAAAAAAAAGATAAGTAGTACTATTTTCTTTTCTGAATAAAATTTATTAACGAGGATAAGCTTAATTATTGTACATTGAAGTAGCCTGCAATGCAGGCGTATTTAGGGGAGTGAGCGCCATCTTGGAATCAAACTCGGAAGAGGTTTGGAGAGAAACGAAAAAGCGTCCGAGGGGGTAGGAGCGGCAAAATTACGAGCTAATACCGATAACTCCTGAACACACGGAAAACGCCTGCACTACAGGCTAACAGTTAAGTCTCAATCTTTTTTTTTGTGATCCTCAGATGATTCTGGATAATCAATTTGTTATTTGTCATGCTAATAAAACAATAACTAGTTTCGGTTTTAGTGATATCCAGAACAATCAAGGTCTTGGTAAGTGTTATCAGCCAAAGCTGAAGACTGAGGCTGATATCACTTATACCTCGCCCTTAATTATCTTGGATCTCACAAATTAATCTCTGATTAAAAAGTTGGCTTCGAGAAGTATTATTTTAAGAAGATACCTTGTATCATCGGTTGCCATGGTGATGTTATACTTGATTTTCAGTCCCCCTTGCCAGTCTTTAGGAGCTTCGTTTACTGTTAGCAATCTGTGGATTTGAAGTGAACCTCAGTTTGAACGTTTGGAGCTTTGCAGGGAAGCATACACAAACTGTGATCTTGTTGTTACTTACTGCAAGAAATGAGCGGCGTCCTCATACGACACCGGATACACAGGAATGCTGGGAAGGTGAAGTTTGTCTTCCGGCATTCTGTAGATGTCGTCTGAAAAATAATTGTTTCATTCAAAACTATTTTTCTGCATGAAAGATAACAATGCCTTCCTGTAATTTTTAGATATCATTTGCATTTTATGGTGATGCTTACTTATTGTAATTATTCTCTATTCACAGCAACATTCCTTACCTCTGGCAGGGTACCCTGGGGTGAGTGGATCTCCTTGTTCGAAATTTAGGAGTGTTCCTCTCTGTACCCCCGATGGAGGTAGCCACCAGCTCTTCGGGTAAGTATAGTCGACACCTTCAGGGCTGTAATCAACAGGGTCTGTGTACAGGATCAGTCCAATGGCACCTTCGTCTGCCGCAATTCTGGCCTGAGAAAGAGATCATTTGTATTCGCATTTATTCAGAATCGTGAAGAGTAGATCCGTTATCTGAATGCAGCCCACAAGATTTTATTCAAACTAATGTTTGGGTAAGGTAAGGTAAGTCTGCATACGAGCCAAGTGGCTCATCAGGCCAGAGGTTATCCCGGTTTCTGTAGCATGAAGCGACTAGGAGTATTTCTACTCCCCCCTGGATGGGATACTTGTCCATCACAGGGTTACCCACTAGCAATAAATTCGCATTTACTCATTTATACACCAGGGTGGAGGTAGTGCCCAAGAACACAACACAATGTCCCCGGCCAGGACCCGAACCAAGAGTACTCGCTCCGGAGTCGAGCGCACAAACCACGAGGCCACCTCGCCTCCCTCCCATAAAGTAATGTTTAAACAGAACAATATTTTTTTCTACGCTTAGTCTTAAGCCCTGGCCAAACGGACTCGTAAGTAGTCGCAAGTAACCGCAAGTTGCATTTTTGCAGAGACCTCGCCAAGTAGCCAAATGGGTTTGTAGGTTTACAAGTCGCAAAACAAGAAAAAAAAAACATTTCAAGGCTGACATATCCTGTATTTCATTGACTAATAGGTTGCTATGATAACTAATGTACGTCACTCAACTTGATTTGGAACTTGCGTCGACTTACATGCAACTTTGATTTCAACCAAAGTGAGCACAAGTCATCCTTAGTCGTCGCAAGCGCACGCAAGACCTGGCCAATTGAGGTCAAAAGTAGACTTATGCAAGTTTTTAATTTGTTTATGTCTACTTGCGAGTCCATATGACCGACCTTTAGTGCAATAAATCGGTGTTAAACACTGTCTTTACTTTTGTCTTTAAGAGGACGCAGCTTTGGGCTGCATTTAAAGTTCTTGTAGGTACGTGGCTTCTCCGCGATGATTATTTATCCATCGTGTGTTTCAGTTAAGTGACAATATACCAATTCAACTAGGTGGGTCAGGAATAATGGGCTAGGCACTAAAACTATAAATGGAACACAAAATACGCCTTAGCGGGTACTACACAGCCGAATTTCCTGCTCACGGTGTTTTTGTGGTTCTAGTTATCATCTACCAGATAGAGGATAGAAGAATGTTCTAACCTCCAACACTGCTCTTTTGCTGATAGCACATTTACCCGAGACTACCACATTTGGTGACTAATCGTTAAATTACTAGTACTGCGAGCACTTGATATATAAACTGTTTAAAATAAAATTGCCAAAGTTTTTTTTTTCAATCGAAATTGCTTATTTCTTAAGTCAATTCCTTCTATCGCGGAATGTTGATGGTAAAACCCGTGCAATCTCTCTACAAAATACACAACTGTTCACCGTATAGGAAGCTATTTTTCTCAAACAATCCATCTTCAGGAAATCAAGACCTCTGGGAGAAATTGAAGATGAGCCAACATTTGTTACAGAGGCTACTCCCTTTCTACGCACGTTCAGAAGCCGTTATTGAACCTATTATAATAACCGAGAGCGCGCTGGCTCTGGGGACGAGATTGAAGGGGAATATAGAGAAAGAGGAATGCACTTACTTTATCACCCCTGTAAATCTTTCCATATTTGGCTATGACAATGTGACCAGTCACGCTGATGTTCATCTCACGAAGCTTCATGAAATCCTCCACCATTGCGTAATTGACATACACCAAGTGAGCCTAAAGTAAAAATAATAGATAGGTACGTTGTAAGTTGAACAGTTTGTCGTGTTAGCCAGACATCGGCCACATAATTTGAGTGATAAGTTGAGTGATTTTGACATCTCTTTTTCAACTTTCAGCGATAAGGCGAGTGCTACTGCAGATAAAATAAAATAAATGAAAAAGGTTTTGATTGTAATTTGTGCGACTAACCGCCTCGTGTGATTATCATCATTTTTATCTAAAGAAAGACCTGTTTGATTTGTGATTAAACTAAACACAGTTAGGCACAGTCAGCCAAGACGTACTGTTTATGTAACTCATTTAAAAACAACCGAGCCAAAGAATATCCAGGACTATCCAGCTAAAGTTTTGCAAGCAAGAACTTACGATATTTTGATTTTTAAACACCACTTGGAACGTTGATATAACTCTGAGATAATAGCTCCCAGGTGACCATGATGGTAAGCGACCAACGCAGCAAAATATACAGGATATTAACCAGGTTATAGATATATAATAACATTAAGGCAAAACAATAATTATTTTTTGAACTTCTCATAAACCTTTAGCGCGGCTGTTTATAAATTAAATCCACAAACAGAACATCTGGGCTGCCTGTGGTTTAGGGCAATGGCCGCTGATCAATGTGAACGCCGTAAATTTACTTCACCGCTCTACAACAGTGCGGTTTTTAGCTACAAGGAGCTGCTTCCAAACTTACCGTAACATTTCCACTACTTGAGTAAGCGTTAAATGGTGGAAATACATTGGTATTGTTTTCTGATGGTTCTAGAACCTTCTCCTTTCTTTGAGCTGTAAACAAAGTTGATCCATTTCCAGATTTAATGGATGCTATGCCGGGGGTCTCTGGGTACGAAAGAAGCACATCGTATTTCTTCAGTTCAACTTTGTCAAGTCCAAATTCTTCCCATTTCTTTTTGATATGGACTGCTTGGTCGTAGCTAAAAGGCGAGCCACCTGGGTGAGGTGCCTTTGTAAGATATCTGAAACATAACCAAAGCATAATATTATTTGAATAAGAAATTGAAGATATAAAAATAAAACTGAAAAAAAAACTTGACTCCATCACTTTCATTTGAGTCACACTACTTCACTTTTCAATTTGTAGATTAGAATTTAGACACTACGTACAATCAAAAGCAATATAACGTGATCCCTATCAACGTGAACTGAAACATTTTTTGCTAATGTTTTATAGAAGATGTTCCTTGCATTTCCAGAGGGACGGACTTTGATTCTTTACTATATATACACGGAGAAACCTGTTCCTCAACAGTTGTGCATAAAACTGAATGAAAATTCCTGAAAGTAAGTTTCGTTGAAAACAATTTAGCAAAAGAGACTACGACGAGTTGGCGGTGGGTGAAGAATGCAGTTGGAAATTTTGGACTACCTTAACGTTCCGTGTATTTCGAAAATTTTCCAGTCGGTCGAGCAACAATGTGTCTTACCAGTTTATATTCTGATCGACATTTCCGGAATTTTGGGGTAAACGGTAAGCAACCCTTTTTGATATTGCTTAAGCTTAAATCAAAAAGGTAACTTTGCAATCTACAGGCTAGATTACCAGTCGCTGTCAAGGAGTATTAGCAATCCTGCGGTCGGAAGCACCAGTAAATTTGTTCCAAGACTAAACTCTCTGACATTATTTTGACTACAAAATATTTATCTTTTGCCTTGCTAAGAAATTTAACTGCTGGCTAATAGACTGTAAAGTACAATAGCCGTCGATATCAAAGGTACATACATGCATAATAAAAGGATTTGAGAGAAGTCGCCTCGTGTAATTAAGGGTATCAGTCTTGACTAGCCGCATTATTTATAACCCCGAGTTATCTGTACGTTTGCGCGAAAAAAGCAGTCATGTCGTGATTTTGAGTTCTCTTCCACTCTAATAATATACACAAACTAACTTACCTTAAATATCCCTTTATACTTCTACTTGAAATTCGATTAATTATTTGCATGTGGAGACTTTCAAGATCGGATGGCTCGGACATATTATTTCCTAAAGTCCCATGAGACAAGAGTGCTACTTTGCAAGCGGGAATGTATTCTCTTGATATAAAATATCCACACATAATTCCAAATCCACATGATAGTAAAACGACAAAAATTCTTATTACACAACGTCTGGACCTCCATTTTGTTGGTATTATTGTGTTCGTTTCTGCTTCGTCGCGTCTCAGAAGTGAATATTTATTTCCGCCATAACGCCGAGTGGTTTCTTGCTGAGAAAGCTCCATGTCTGCTTGAGAACTAAGCAGTGGTTCGGAATCATAATCATCGTAAATATACTCGTCCTCCACTGAAAAATCTTCTCTCAGTCCTACATCGCTGAAGCTAAATTCACTTTGTGTACCACGTGGGGAAGCAGATGCAGCCATTGACATCGCAACAGGGACGCTTGGATAGCTTCGTCGCCCTCAAATTCAATTTGCTCACCAAAAAACAAACTAGCCCAATTCGAGATTCCTTTTGATATCTATCTCATCTTTGAAGAATTTCCATACTATTTAATAGACTTAGGTTTCGTTGTCGATGCGAGCTTAACTTGGACAATAGCCGTTTGCCACCGGTAACTTCTTTCCTTATTTTTCTTTGCAGGTAAATGTCAGTGTTATGTTCGTTTGTTTTTTACGAAGTGTGTTAATATGTTCCAGTCCCTCTCGTTCGGCTTTTTTTAGCACGTGTACGCGTGTTTAAAAGACCAAGTTTTAACGTGTCAAAGTATTAGAGAAGTAACGTGGAAAACGCCTTCAAAGACTGCGTATCTTATTCGTCGTGGTCTGCGTGGTCTTTTATGTTTTTCAAAGGATCGTTGCTGTAAAATTGTTGCGTGTTGGGCTACTTAAGCTTTGTAACGAATAAGTAAAGAACACAAGGACAATAGAAGGGATAGTTCGACATTTTACGCTCAGGGCAAAGTTTAGATCAACAAACGATAACATTAAACAAAAGTTTCTGTTCAGTTTAGACTCAGCGTTGCTGTCCATAAAGTAGACCATAGATTAAAAGCGAGCTCAATGAAAATAAGGCCAGACTGCTGGTATAAAACTTTGCGA
>OMLO01002624.1_pt1 | contig 14641 bp, 7 predicted proteins | sample 1674811 | NCBI WGS metagenome assembly OMLO01 (sample SAMN06265003, study PRJEB25207) | coral metagenome | isolation source: Coral host | place: Mexico:La Bocana,Puerto Morelos, Mexico | collected 2008-11-13
TTCAAAATAGTACCAAGAAAGCTCATCGTAGCTCGAATCCTGGCTGGAATCCTGCTCGGTTCCTAGCTCGAATCCTGACTTGAATCCTGGCTCAAATCCTAGCTTGAATCCTGGCTCGAATCGTGACTCGGATCCTGGCTTTAATCTTAGTTTATCTCGCTATAAATATTTCAGACGCTAAAAAATTTTGCACGGTTTTATTTTGTCAGACACTTTTTTGGTCTGAAATTGACTTAAAAATATGGCCCAAAACCTTGTTGGTACAGAATGAGCATAACAAATTCTTCATACCTTATTTTGTGTGGCCCAAATGTAGGCTTGAGGGGGGTCAATATTAAGGTTTTCCCAAATCTGTAACCGCTCACCAAGTAGAACAACTGCCATAACGGCTAACTTGACCACACTGATAACACTGGCCAGCATTTGACGGGGACGGGGTGGGGGATAATTGTCGCCTTCTATGCGGACCGCAGGAAAGTTTTGGTGAATGAATTGTGCATACTCTTCAAACACCTTTCTGTAGCCTCAGGAGTAACTAAAAAAGAGATAAGTGAACAGCCTGACTTAAGACATGATTGATTATCACAGTTATACACACAACATAGCAGTTGTGAAATTATAACCTTTAATTTCACAACTGCTAAAGTTTTGTGTTTAACTGTGATAATCAGTCATTTCTTCGCAATTTTCTCTGCAGTTTAATACCGGTATATGATCTTTCATATCAACGTGTAGTCTGACTTAAGTTGGGCTAAATTTGAATATGGTATGTGTTTAAATTTCAAATCTTGCTGACAGATCATAGACAGATTACAGGCTACTTACACCACAAGCAATACTCTATTTACAATAGAATACTTAACTTATTTACCATGTGGTTTACTTCTAACAGAAGATGGTTAATAACAATAAGGGAGATCTTGTCTCGGCTACGGACCTTACATGCTAGTCCACGTAAAATCTCAAAGAAAATAGTAATAAATATTCCCTAAACTAAGAACAAGGTAGAAGACTTGCTTCGTCATTGTTAATGCAAAGTTTTGTGAAATTAAATCAAACCACGTGAGTCTACCGACACTTTGTTTTCATCATTCACAAGTGTCTGGACCAAATACTGTATCTCTACCTCTGTAATCTTAAGTCAAATTCGAAAATAGCTTCGTCAGGTGTAGAAATTTTACGGCATTGCCCAGATTTCGCTGGAAACCAACCATAAAGAAAAACGTCTGCATTGGTTCTCTTTGTAACCTTACTGTTCGAAAGAATTTTTGTTAAGGGACAACAGGTTATATATGTAGAACTGCAGAGAGAGTGAAAGGGCGTCGCAAACATTTAGTTTCAGGGGCAAAAGGTGGTTTATAACAGCAGTAGAGTATGAATATATAGTACAGTCGCCTGCGTTTTGACGTACTTCATAGTTGAGGAAGTCAAATATTAGTAAGCACAGTAGGCTACTAAACTTACCAATACAAAAATTTGATTGTTGGTCCTGTGAAAACGGCGGCTTTCTGTAGTCTGTCCATTTTGTCCGGGCTTGATGCGTTGGTGGGGAAAATAGTCTCTTTTACAGTCATCAAGGAGAATATCGAGAGAACTGCCGCGACGAGATACAAACTCGACGCCATCTTGAAGCCGTCTGCTTCTTGTCGCGACTTGCGCAGTACAGGCAGGTACAGGAGAGGGCCTGTGCCAACCTGTGCCTAATGTAAGAGACTTTGACATCCTCGCCCCACTCTCCACTCAAATATTTTGAGCCCACGAGTTTTGCGACGCCGAAATGTTAGTCCTATGACATGCGCCCCAGAGGTTCGCGAAAAAATCACTGGGCTTCTCGTTTTGCCCCCGAATTTCAAAACTGTTCAATGTTCTCATGATCCCTTTTCCGATTTTACCGGAAATTGAGAACCGCTGCCGTTGAAATTAACCCAATGTGATACTTTTTAGTGAAAAACGATGAGTTACTCAGCTGAAGATCGACACGAACGAGATGTAGTTGGCGGCCCAGCACGGATTCCTTCTCAAGACATGGAAAAGCACGACAAATCTAAAGTTTTGAGCGCTAATCCTGGAGGTATTTTGCTTAGCTTTTACTTCCTTTCTTAAATGTTTGTCATTTTCTGTAGTTTATTAAATCTAGTTCGATCGAGGCATTTGTCCTGCAGTTAATTTATTAATAACAACGAGCAGACTTCATAACATGGCCTGTAAAGTTTGAATTTTCTCCGATTCGACAAGACGCCAATGTAATAATGTAGAAACATAATGTGATAAATTCACTTATTACCGCTTCTTTATTACTCTGATTTATCCTTCGCTTTCTAATATGCCTGCGTGGCAATCTGTGCTGTAAGTTTTCTTTTTAACGTACATGTACTTCTTGTCTAATAACCGCCAGGTAAGAAAAATTTTCAACAAAGCTGATACAGACATATTTCCGCAAATGAAATATTTTAGCACTTTATGTTAGCTGATGACAGCCGTGCATGCATCAATATTTATCAGTTAACTCCAAACCTTTCAGCAAGTTCAGCTGAACAAAACAGTGTTATTCCCTTGTGTGGTCTGTATAACAAATATAAATCAATGCTTTTACGCGTGTTTAGAAGTAATAAATTTCATAATTATATGCCTTGTGTTTTTGGCTGATATAACACACATTCTGATTGGCTAATAGCCCTTTTCATGGTTAGTTTTCCTTATTTGCATCTCAATGTCATCCAACATAGATGCGAGACAATTTTTGGGCTAAAACTACAAAATAGTCCAAAATTACCTCACATACATGTTCAATTACTACATACACGCTTGATTACATTGTAATGCAAAGAAAAAAGTTAACTGTAAGAAAGGCTATTTCAGGACATTATTCACCCGTAATGCTCACAAGTCAATTACAGGCTTGTAGAAACAAAGCAAAAAGCCACATGATAAGGAACTTGTTAATCAAACCATGACAATGATGGCAATGAGAACATCACTGAACAAAAGGTCTAAAGAGCAAAACAATAACTGTGCATGTACATTACAAATCTTTATACATGTCTTTGCCATCCTCAGCAAAACAATGTGAAATGACCAAGTTCTGAGCATGTTTTGGAGCCATTAGGGTATTGAACATATCTAGACAATTGTTCCCAGCTAAAATATAAAATAATTCATTTTTGAATAGGCATTGTCCTTGCCATCATCGTTTCTTAGGTTCCCTAATGTCCTCCATGAGGACTTCGCACCAGGTAATCAACAACTGCGGTAAGTTTCTCAAGTGTTGGCTAAAAAGTGTTAACTACCGGTATGTTTTTCCTATGATTGTAGTTCCAATGTCCGGTCCAGAGAGCGGAGGTTTTCACAGGCCACAAATTGAGCAGGCAAATCTAAAGGTGTGGACTAAAAGCCTGCCTTTTTTTCTGCTTGTATTGCAAGATTGAATCACTCTTGTGCCATGTTGCACTGGTAGTAAAATTTAAATAAGGCCATGCCATCATTATATGAGTAGCAAGGCTGGTTATTGTAATGGGAAATTCAGTAATGTATTTGGTTTGAGTTGGGAAGGCCAGTGAATTGCGGTCGTTTTGCCAACGAGTTGTTTCGCCAACAACTTGTTCGGCAACATTCTAAGTCATTCCGCCAACGTCCTACTGGTCAATTCGCCAACATCAGTATTTTTTGGGGCTTTTTATATCAGAAAGGTAAGTGTGATGAAATTCACAGTCCTGATTTGTTAACGGGAAACATTCATATTCTAAGAAGCCTAAAAACAAAAATCACACAGACAACGCTAATTAAAATGCAACGCTAATTGTTGTCAACTGTAGTTTGAGTAAACAATAGCGAAACTTTTGATTTTTTTTCAAACAGGAACAGAAAGATTGATTACACACACAGGATAAATGAATGCTGAATACTGTTTAGATTTTTACTGAGGAAATCTTAGCGGGAGGGGTAGCATAGCAGAGAACTGTTGTCGTAAATGATGAGGTGATCTTGCATGGAAAATAAATGACAATGGGAATAAATGACAACACACACAAGCGAAGGTAAACTTTTATTTAGACGTTGGCGAATTGGCCAGTAGGACTTTGGCGAAGCAACTTAGGATGTTGGCAAATTGACCTAAGACATTGGCGAATGAGTCGTTAGCGAAACGACTTGTCTGTGAAACGACCGGATACCATGCCAGTAATGTGGGTGGCAAGGTCAGAAATATAGTTTGTAATGTTGGTAATGTTGGTGGTAAGCTAAGTAATGCAGGTGGTTAGGTAGGTTATGTAGGTGGTAAGGTTTATAGTAATGTTGGTGGTTAGGTACATGCTGGTTATGTTAGTGGTAAGGTTGGTAATGCAGGTAGGTAGGTACATGTAGGTTATGTAGGTGATCAGGTTAGTAATGCAGGTTGTTAGGTTGGTTACATAGATGGTGAGGTTGGAAATGTAGGTAGTTAAGTACACATATGTTATGTAGGTCAAAGGGTGGTAATATAGGTTGTAAGATCAGTAATGTAGTTGGTAAGTTTTGTACACTGTGATGTGTGTGAAAATTTGGAAATGTGGGTGGCATGGCTTCTTATTCAGGTAGCAAGGTCAATGATGGCATAAAGCAGCATAACTAAGCAATTTATCTTACACATGCTCAAGGCATTGATTACATAGCAGCATTGATTTGCTTTGTTTTATCTTCCATTTAAGGTTGCAAAGCCTCTTCAGAATCGCCCAATAGCTCCAGCTTCAAGTTCACTTGCAGGGATGCATCCTAGTCATCTTGCACCGAGCCTTGTAACAAATAGCATGCAAGGATTTAGTTCAGGCCATCCTCTGATAACTTCAATGATGAGGTTTCCACAACCTGTATTTTCTCATGTTCCTGCAGGGGCTGCCGCTGGTGCACTTGCTGGGGTGACACCCAGGAATACTTCTTTACGCAACCCAGCAATGTCCTCTACTGTGAAACCTGTAGCACTAACCAGTCAAGCTCACAGCAGCGGAGGTCAATCACAAGCACATGCGGCTGCGACAACAAGCTCGTCATGCCCATCTTCTCCCGGGACATCTAGTTCTCATGTGGCTGCTGTAGCAGTAGCTACATCCATGCATCAGCCAGGAATGGAACACAAGGCAAGTGAAATGCGTGAGCCAAGATCAAATTTGATGTCTGATTTGGCAAGGAGAGGGGCATCACCTACTGTCCAGCCCTTAGCTGCAACCCACCCTCCTGCTTCTGTTAGCAACAAAGTCATATCGATTGTGCCATCAGCTTCTCTTCCTCAAAGCCATCCAGTGCAAAAACCGTTGGTTCCCACTTTACCACCGCATCCCAGCTCTGTACATGCAAGTGGGCCTGCTACAGGTGTCGGGGCCTCTGTCAGTAGCAGCATATCTCACATGCCGCCATCAGCTGCTGTTGGTATGTCTGGTCTTCCTCCGCAGTCAAAGATGCTTCCATCCAACACTGTCAGTGTGACCCCAGCTATGTTGACAACTACGGCAAAAGTCTACACTCCTCCTCATCATCTGGCTTTTACTGCTCCAAGACAACCTCCAATTTCAACTTCTGATTCTACCATGGTATTTGCTTCCACCTTTTTTTGCATTTTTGTTATTGTACAAATTATACTCTGACAAAACTATTACTAAATACCTTTATGAGCTATTTTCTTTATGAAGCTGGTGAAAATGCCATGCCAATGCCCACGTATGTGTGGTTCTCTATCAAGCTTCTGTGCTAATGTTTCCTTGTAATATATATTTTGTTAAATATAGAACCCTGCAGATCACGCAAGATTAAATAAACCCAGTGGGTCAGCATCCCTGACAACAGTATCGTCTCTCCATACCAGCACTATTTCCACAGTTTCACACATGGCAGGACCTTCAGCTAACTCAGGTACTTCATGTCATGTTGTTATTGTTGTTGTTTTAGGCCTTGAAAACATATTAAATTATTATTCACTGAAGTGGAGGTGAATAGTCGTGGATATTTACCAAGCCAGAATGCAGAAAAGTCCATCATTCGTCTTAGCTGCATTAACTGCGCAGGGTCAGTATCGTTCTGTGATTCCATTCACGAGAAGAATTTTTTGAAACATTGCACTGCCTCTTTAGTCGAAACTAGTTTCTCTTGCTCACCCTCATCTTCCTCGTCGCTGCATACACTCTCTTCATCAGACTTTTGCGGTGAAGTCGGGCGCTCGTTTTCCAGATGAAGCCAGTCTTCCTTATTCCAAATTCCTGAGCCAATTTTGTTCCATTCTCTCCTTTATCCAAATGTGAAATAATTATCTGCTTATCTTTAATCGATAAAGCGGCTCGCTTTCGCTTCGTAGACATGTTTTTCATTTGAGTTTACAATCGCTTGCTCATGTGTTTACATGTACATCACCCACACGGAAGGAACTAATCAAGCATGAAATTCCCTCGGTAACAAAACAATTGAGCCAATCAGATATCAGCTGAACACATCAGAATATTTCTTTGTCTCGTCAAACTTGCAAATTTTGAAAAGCGCATAGGATAATACGCTGTTTCGACAGTCTTATTGGGCTTTTTCTTACTGGATTTATTGGGCTTTTTGTGACTTTGAGTTTTCAAGATCACAGCTAATTAATATTCATGAAAAAATTGGGACCAGAGAAGAAAGTCCTGATAACTGAATAGTCCAGATAATCAAGGTCCGGATAATTGAGGTTTGACTGTACTTCCTGATGTGACTTAACAAGAAAATGAGCTTCATTGGGTTATTCATACCATTTGAATCATGGTCAGCTGTGATTGGTGGATTTTAGCCCTCATCATTCTAGCAAGAGTGTATTCCCTCAGTAGGAGGTAATGGCACTGATGTTTTAACTCTTGCTGTGGAGTTGACAGTACACTCTTACTTGTATAGGTAGAGGTTTGTATGTACAAAAATTGCATAGTACTTTTTCCAAGTACATGTAAATGCTGTGGTTTTTTTTTTCATTTACAGTTGTTGGAAGTGAAAGTCGAATGGACAGGTAAGGGATCAGATTCAGTTGTCTCAAAGAATATCTTGTTGTATATTTACCTAAGTAGTATTTTTCTTACTGCAGACAGTACTGTCTCGGCCTTCTGGGCCTCATCAGTGCAGTGCTGAAAATCTAGGATGGATAATATGTACATGTAACTTTTAGGTAGCTGGTGAGCTGCCACAGCCTTGGCCCGTAATGTCTGGGCTATGGCAGCTCACTCGCAAGTGTATCTTATTTCATCTTATGTCATCCTGCCTCGTCTTTCAATCAGTCGGGATCTCTTTGGTTTGACTGTGATTTGTGGTTTCTGTACATCTCTAACTTCAGAGCACATCAAGCAATACCACAGTTTCCATATCACCCTGGTATGGCTAGCATGGCGGGAATGGGTCTGTTTTATCAGGATGCATTAGGTGGGTACATTACATAGTTCGCAATTTCTGTGCCTGGTTCAGAATAGTCTGTGTAGCTTGGCAGGTTAAGAAATTTTTTAAGCAATTTGAGTGCGTGCACACAAAGTGGCGAAGCTGCATGGATTCTCAGTTGTCTCTCTCCCAGGCCCGTTGCAGCTTTGCTGCTTGTTTATGCAGCTTTGCTGCTTTCTTAGGGCACTCAAATTGCTTAAACCAGTAAGCTTCACAGGCTAGGTTCAAAATAACAACTCTCAATTGTGGTTGCCATCTGATTTAAAACTGAAAATTTTACAAAAAAATGTATGGCCTCATTAGTAATCTTGCCACTCCTAACCTTCAAAAGCGACTCTCTCCTTCAATATTACACTCAAAGAGCTATAAATTTGACCAGTTATTAAGTTTCAAAATGTCCAAATGTTTGGAGTCAATATTTATCCAGTAGGATGCTTTCTTTATGCTTTAAGTTCTACCCTGATGAAGAAAGCTGTAAACAGTGTTCAACGTCAGCAGAGATCCCCATTTTGCAAACAGAAATAAGATCTACCCACAGAATTCCCAATAACTATTTGCATGTTGTCTATCTCTTGGTTTACCACAGGACACCCAGGTCTTCATGCCCAGTATCACCCACCAGTCTTTAGTCCAATGCAGTCTCTTGCTAGGTCACAGAGTGCTGCCACTTCAGCAGCAGCGGCGGCTGCAGCTCAGGCAGCTGCAGCTCAAGTTGCAGCAGCAGCCGCAGCAGGAGTAAATCCTATGCAGATTATGGATCACCCAAGACTCATTTTTCAGCCATCAGCCGCTGCACTAGGTGTTGGAGGTATGTTGTAGTGTGGTTCACGTTCACTTCTCAATGTGCCAAACCTTTAAAAAGTGGAGGTACTGTGCAAGAAGTTGAGTTACCGAATGGAAAATGATAGTTCACAATCTTATCAAGCCCTTGTTTGTTGGTCACTAAAATTGACCACTTGATACACCAAATATAAACATGGTGGACTACTCAGTAAGCCCAGGAATAGTTGTATGAAAGCGAGGCTAATAAGGCCTCAGTGATTTGTTTTGGCAATGCATATCCAGAAAAGTCTTGCTTCATCGTCGATCTCGTCTGTTCTATTTCGCTAAACCCAGACAGGTAACATAAACATTGCCCCAATTGCAGTTACTGGCCTATCTGTAGTGGGACATGCAGTGGTGCAATGATCAGAGTGGTCGACTCTGAATCAAGCGATTTAAAGCTTGAGTCCTAACTGGAGTCATTGTATTGCGTAAGGAAGGGTGGAAAGGATCGGTAAGCCTGCAATTGACTAATATCCCATCCAGGAGGAATAGAAATATATCTATTTGGGTTTATGCTTCAGGACCAAGGATAAGCCCTGGCAGCATGGGGCCTTTAGGTTCGATACAGACTTAACCATTCCATTGTCCAGAGTTCAGAGTTTTTGTGGGTCAGGCTGTAACATTTTTTATCTTTTTATTTTCTGTGTTCAGCATCAGGGATAGCTAACCTGAGTGGGACAGACACTCCAGCGACGGCAGGCATTATGGACATCAGTGGTGCAACCGCCGGCATCTACAGCGTGCCAATCTTTAACGTTCCTCAACCAGCTGGAATGCAGGCCGCGCAGCTAACTGCTCCTAATCCCAATGCGACATCTCCAAGGCCAAGTATCCTGCGCAAAAGAACCTCAGAAGGGTATGGTGAAATTTACTTTTTTACCTCAGGACCAATTGTAGTTGGCATGGCCCCAGGGCCACGTCTAGTCAACTGACCAGTATCAACCGGAACGAGAAGGTCGTGGGTCTGTTTCTCGGAGGAGCGTGGGTTCGTTTTCCGAACTCGCTGGTAATTGAGCCCAGGTTATTGACTGAATGGGAAGGTTACACGGGGAAATATTTGACCTGTGATCGTTGGGTATAGACCTTACTTCATTCGGTCTGTGGAAATGACGTTTCTATTGTGGATAGGTGAAAACGGAGGCTTTTGAAAACGGTGACGAAAAAAGCGTCGTATAATGTCGCTTTCATCAGCGCTTTCGGACGTATCAGTATGAACAGTTGAAAACAAAACGAAAACGCTTGAGTGAGCGAAATTATTTTGCTTCACTTTCGTTGAGAAAAAACGGATACTTTAAAAACCCACTTGTGTGGTCGAGGACTAACGGTTACTTGTTATCGTATAAGGTTACGTAAACCACCAACCCAATTACCATTCACTGCTGAGATGCTAGTGACGACTCAGACTGAAGCAGCAGCAGCTAGTCCCAGATCCGACAGTACACTATCAGCGCCACACTCAACCCAAAACTCACCCAAACCTGCAAGGTATGTACCGGCGAGGAACAATTTCAAGTCGATGGCGAATTTCGTCCTTCGATACCGCAGTAGCTATTTATTCACGTACTTACTATCTAAGTTTTCGAAAATAAATTTTTTTTATACATTATTAAACATGTAGGTAGACTCCTTTGCAGATTATACGTATGGCTTAAAATATTTCTTGTTTGCCAGTAAATTGGAAGAAACAAATATTCAGCACTTTAAGTGCATCTTATGCTCAGCTATGTCATTTTAATGACTTGACATTCACTCTTCAGTGATTCTGGAAGTCAGTCGAACGAGCCCGCTGCAGTCACAACGACCAACGTCACAACAGCAGAACCACCAGCTGTTAGTCAATCCGCGCCGGTGTCACCGAACAAAATCAAGAGAGAACCTTCCAGCGAGGCTGCGCCCACGTCGAGCGTAACCACCAGTGCTGTGATGAATGGAAACGTTTCGACGGCTCCTCCCGCGCCTTTGCTCGCCAACGTTACCACAACGAACAGTGATGCGGCCTCGCCAAGGAAGAAACCACGGAAGCAGAATATGTAAGTGTGTGTGCGCGCGCATCGCGGATCAAGTTGGGTTATGCTGCCATAGAGAAATGAGCCTGTGGTGTTTGTGCTAGTTGCTTAGTAACATGAGGTTTGCTTTTGTGACAGTTGTCGTCGGTGTATTTCGCGAGCGCTCGGCCAGTTGCGCTGTTTTGTGATTGGATAACACTATTCTGGCACCTCTGAAACTTGAAATTGAAAAACGCGGGCCTCTCATCTTTGATTCTGTCCGTGCAACAATCTATTTCCATCCTCACGAACGTTACCATCTTCATTTCTTGATGGATTTCTCTCATCTATGGAGATTTGTTCTACAAAATTAAAAGCGTCATTCTCGGGTTTTTACGATCTTGGTACGATTTTTAACTTTTCGAATATCTTTGGTTTCTCTATTTACAGGGTTGCCACAGAAGATAAGTATGGCAGTAATGTCAACATGGAACCCGATTCGCCCACTGACGAAGATAAGAAAGCGAAACAAGATGAAGGTAAAAATAACTTTCTGCCTGATCTTTCTGCCCGTCCTGATCACTCCGTGCTTAAGTTCATATACATACGGTGATACCAGTTCATGGTTAATTCTATGTATGGTCGTGATTCCCTAATTACTCGAAACAAAATGCACCGACGCGTATAACGTTGTTTTGATCCCGAAGAATTTTCGTTTTTGCCCTTTTCGACCACATTGTATCCTTGTGAAAATTATTATTCTAACTAGTTCTATATCAAAATTGAATATTTCTCATCTTGTTTCCAACAGCAGACGAAGATTTGAAGTTCATATTACTGAAGAGACCGAAGATCTCCATCGTTGCTAACTACAAGATAAACACAAAAGCGGCTCATAACCATTTCCAGCGGTATTCTGATGTCAAGGTCAAAGGTCAGGGGCAGCTAACTACAATTTTACACTTGAGAAACCGCTACGTTAAGGAATAGAGATGCCTTCACGAAAATCTTCTTCCCCGTTTTAGTTTAGAAGCAAAGCACCCAAAGACACACCCCTTCTGCACTTACTCCCCGGGCGCTCTTTCCTTACTAACCTTAAATTTCCCCCTCCCGTTTCCTCCCCTCCCCTACACGAATATAGTATTGTATTGTAGTATTATTCCCAAGGGCTTTATTATAAAGCTTTGTTCATACAAATTGAGTGTTTATCCGACAAACGTGCAGTTAATGTTTTCTTTTTTTTAGTCCAGCATGCGACTAAATTTCTCAATATGCTGGTTCTTTTTCAGATACAAGGCCAGTCATTTTTTAGCCTACTTGCAAATAATCTCTCTCCTCCTTCCCCAGAAATAAGTCCCAAAAATTACCATTTGGCAAAACTTACTCCAGGAAATTTTACTCCGCTCGATATCTGAATTTATAAAAAAATTTACTCCGTTCGATATCTGAATTTATTATTAGTATTTGTTGTTCCTCAGAGGAAAGAAAGCCCTCGATACAAGAGATTGCCAGTCAGAAGGGAATTGTACAGAGAGCTAACGGCTGGCGGGTCCAACACATCGCCGGCCAAATGGACGAGCTGGTAAGGAGGAGACTAGGTCCCGGTTGTGAAATCTTCTTTCGACTCTTCAGAGTTTTAATCTCACATTTTTACTCTTTTCAGATATCTGCCGAACAAGAAGTGCTGAAAAAGATGGGAGAACTTAGAGAGAAAATCCCGAAGGTTAAACCTGGACAGAAAACCAAATTCCAGGACGATATAGTGATGTTAAACGAACTTCTTCAGGTGAGGACTTCAAACACTGGAATTATGCGTCAATTTTAAAACAGAAGTCAACTGAGCTTCCAACACAGAAAGTTTTTTTTTTTTCAAACATCTGTTAATTTATGTTCAGTTATTCATAAATCGTGTCACTTTTTTCCCTTTTTTACAGGGCAACATTCAAAGATCACAGCTTGTTGTTGAACAGCTTGGAGACTCAAGAAAATCTATGGTCAAAGTAAGTGGAAACATGCTATTGCGTTGAACGTTTGGACAAGGCAAACGAGACATCGAAGAAGAAATCCATGCCTTTGTCAACGTTATTGAACGTATCTGATTGGTTTTTTTTTTCGCGGCAAGATTCAAAACCTAGTAACAACCAATCACAGAATGATGTCAATACGTCATCAGAATGGAATGTTTCGGGCCATCCGCGCGAGAAGAGACACTGTCTAGAGACTATTGTTAGCCGTTGATAAATTTATAGTCGGTTCCGAAATTTAATTGGTATTGTTTTTTCCCTCAGGTGCTGGATCACAGGCAGCGCGTCATGGAAATAATTCAAAAGCAGATGAACAAAAGAAATGCCAAGAAGAAAAGCCAATAAAAATGGTCATTTTATAGCGATACACACCGGAGACAGTATTTTTATATAAAATGTGAATTACAAAGCAGAGCGCTTTTACATCTTATTAATGGTGCACCAGCTCATCATGGAGATCATCGCGCTAGTTTCTTCAAAATGGAGATTGTAAATGCTTATTACTTCAAAGAAAAGAGAGAGTCCTTTTACGGTTTACCAAATGAATGGATTCCTCTTATCTTCCTTTATACCTGGACACTGGAATATTTATTACTTGTGAAATGGAAAGTGTGAGCAACGTCGAAGCCATTATTTGAATGGTCACGAAACGAATTTGCAAAGGCAAGCGTTGCGTGACACCGCAAATGAAGACATTTGATTGCCTTATTATGCGAGGAGATCAGCGCACCAATAGAATGAGTGCTTGGAGTAAACCCTGCGTGACATCGTACTTTATTTTGGCTCTGCTAAGCTTCCTTTCAATTAGTTTGAGTATACAACTGTCTGTCTGCACTCAATTTTTTCTCCCCTTGAGAGAGGTGTGAGACTGGGCCTGAAACATTCCATACTGATGACGTAACACTAGAAATCCGTGTCCTTTCTGATTGGTCGTTACGTGCGCACAAGAATCAAACAACTAATCAGAAACGCTGCATGGGACTGTAAAAACACGTGATCTGTATGGTGTGGAATGTCTTGAATGATCACGTGATTTGAGACGTCACTTGAACTTGGGCGAAGTTTAAGGGTTCTCTCAAAAACATTTCACTCATTTTCTCCTAGTCTCGGTTGTATTAGTTTTTTTCCCACTATTTCGCGTACAACTCCATGCACTCATAACCCACCCCACCCTCGCTGTGCCACTTTGTACATAGTATCTAGTATGTTAAGTTATGATAGCGGATTGCGATTGTAAGAAACAAAAATGTGAGATATCATTTATACGTGATTAAACAAAAGATGAAATGAACGTTTCAATTTTTCGTTTAAAAATGTATCTTTATTTAAAGAATTAAGATCTTTCTTGAAATGGATCAAAAATCTCTCAACAAGTTCAAGAGGACGCTGACCTACTTTTTCTGACGAAAGGAAGAAGGGAACGAACTGTATGAATTGGACTAACTGAATTTCGTTCCATTACGAACTAACAAGGCTACTTGACAAAATATGTGGGGTGAAGTGCCTTGTGCTTGACTAAGAATACTACTCCTGGTCGCATGACGATAAAGAAAATTATTCAACTCACAGGCTGGTAAAAATTTAGTCAAAACCTTGCAAATCGCCAACTGAAAACGATCCTGTACCGTAAATTTACAGGCAAGGACAGATTTTTGCAGGGGTGTGGCACAAGGTTATACTGACAGCACAGTGCAACCTGAAGAATTTGAAAACTTAGTGATATCTTTCATTGCGGTTTGCAGTTCTCCGCCATAATTAGGCACATAAAAGACGAAGGCAACTCGACGTTATGTAACAAGATCTTCTCCATTGAGAGTTCAAAGCTGTGTTGTTCACTGGTGCCAGAAGAAAGAAATCAGGAACGATTTCTCACCCTTCTCTTTGATAAGCAAGGGTTACACGAAAACTCTCACTGCGCATCCGTTTTCGTGTCGTTTCTCGTAAATACAACAGTCATTGCAAATTTTCGGAGTCTTGATGGCCAGTGCTTATTATAAATGTTTTTTACTGGGGAAATCCAGCCAAAATAGGGAAAAAATTGAAATTAAATCGTCCCTCTGTTTAACGCAGTCCACTTCGTCAAGCTTTCTTATTTGGTGTAGGTTGCTGCTTCGGACAAGGAGATTCGCACCTGTTGTCACGATTACCAGGGAAACAAGGTTTGCAAGCCGCCGAATTTAATGACAGCTCCGAATCCTATGAAACAACACCAAAAAGAGAATGCAGTGGTCAGCTTTTCCGTCTTTTTATAAGACGATAATAGTAGTGCTTACTAAAATGTACCGTGAAAATACAGGGAGAGTTAAGTGCCGTTTTCATACTGAAACTCGAGATAAGGCGACATATTCTATGGTCAGCAGTGCTGCTAGTGACCCAGTAAACTTGCTGCAGCTAATTTGGTTA
>OMLO01002625.1_pt1 | contig 14640 bp, 7 predicted proteins | sample 1674811 | NCBI WGS metagenome assembly OMLO01 (sample SAMN06265003, study PRJEB25207) | coral metagenome | isolation source: Coral host | place: Mexico:La Bocana,Puerto Morelos, Mexico | collected 2008-11-13
AAGAGATCATCCTCTGTTCCTCTTCTTTAAGTCCACCTCAATAGAATGAAATTTAGCCAAGAAACGGCTTATTTCACATGTAAATAGAAAAAAAGAAACCGATTTAAACTTAGCATAATCGATCTCGTAATTTGAAATTGCTTTTCATCGTGACCGGTGAAATTGACAGACGTCCAAAAGAGAGGTTGATTTTCCAGGAATGGGCCATCTGTTTCACATGGTTTGTGGGATTGCGACAGTTTTCTCTGCCACTTCCTGAAATGACAAGCTTTGCCTCGTTTATTTTCAAATGAATGACAGCAATTTTGATGTGAATGGATGTGTGGAAGAACCAAATTAAAATTTGCCTCTTTTTTCCTTACATGAGAAAGAACAATTAAAAATTCATTTGTTTGTAAGTCGAGCCCAAACTATGTCATTCTTTAATAAATGGGTCCATTAATTAATAGGCAACAATTTTAACTCTTTTCTTCGAGAAAACGCAAACTACTTTTACGAAAAAAGGTATAAAGTAAATTTTATTTCGTGGTTAAAATACCCTTGATTGATTGAAAATTGTCAAAGCAGCAATAATCTTGACTTATCTCCATCTGAGAATAGCCACATGTTGTTTCATAATTTTTGCTCCTTGAAGAAAAAGCTGCTTTTCAAGCTACTTTTACAAAATAATCCTTTCAAATGTCTTGGTTGAGAAAGAAAGTTTTTAAAACGTTGGTCAAAGTGGAATTAATGGGTTAGCTTCTTCTTACTCGAGGGTCCTGAAGGGGGGTATAAATCCCATTTTCCCAGCCCAAATTTGCCCAAATCCCATTTCCCATTTTACCCCTTCAGAACCCTCTCACTCTGAAAGAAAAAATATTCAGCTATACAGGAAATGATCAAGAAACCATTACAGTGGTTATAAAATGATACTCTTCTCAACATTTACCAGTGATGGGACTAATTATGAAAATAAGAACTACCATTAATACAGAGCAGCCCACTGGAGGCAGATTATTGTTTCCAGAAGACGATTAATTCGCCAGTGAATAGTAACTCGCAAAAACCACTCGCAAGATCACCCATACTTACATCTTCTTAGCCAAGGAGACCAAACTATCTGAAAATGAATTTATGAAAAGTGGCGTTAGTTCTCTAATTGAAGTTAAGTGTCCGTAGTTTAAAACTGACATTTACACTCTCTAGTTGTTATTAAGTGTCCGATTCCATGAATGCTAATTTCTCTGAGAGTAACTAGACTGCCCGTAATATAGAGGTGTCGGTATAAAGAAAAAATAAGCTGCACACAGATGACAAGATTACAAACTGAAAAGTCATCAAATGATATGGGCCGGGATAGGTTCTCGATATGATAAATTTGATATTAACCAGGGGCGTGCTTTACACAAGAGGAGGGCGGGTTTCATTTGCATTACTCCGTTGATCAATAGGCATACGTTGGTTAAGAGATCGTAAGAATTCTTTAGAGGACTGAAATAAAAACTAGAGCGGAGAATTGCGATTTTATACACACAATTTATACACATACGATTTTAAACCCGGGCAACCAGCTGTAAATTGAGGTTAAACACAGCAGGTCCCAGTTGTTTAACAAATGTTTCAAACATTTAAATATGTTTTTTAAAACACAAAAGAGTTCATAACTCCGTAAATAAGACTTAACTCGTAGACATTAATTGGCAGTTGTACAAGTTCGTTTGCCCTACTAGCCTATATAATCAAGCTGCAATGAGGGTTCACATATTCTCCTCTCATGTATCATGCTCTAAGCAAAGTTCTTTGAAGACCTCAAACGCTTGGAACATCAGCTTTACAAACTTCTACGGTTGTTAATTTTCCTTTAAGAAAATTCAAGTTTATAACTAGCCGCTAAAACATTTATGCGGTGCAACAGTTTCTTCAGAAACTCACTTAGCTTAACTAGCAACGTTATTCGATATAAAGCATACGAGGATGAAAACACAATCAGAAACAAGGATATTGACAAGTACATTTATTCTTACGATGCCTGCATTTTTAACGATTTGAGTTAATAAAAAGGCCACAGTTATAGTTATTTTTCTGTCATTTATATGGAAAGACCAGTTCAAAGCAAGAACTGAAATACTTTTGACATGTTTTTTTCATGTTAGCGGCAACTGGTTCTAAAATTGCCCTAACCATCAAACTGAGCTCATTAGCCTAATGTAGAACAACTGTGCACAATCATACTAGCAGATTATGAAGTGTAATAAGCGAAGTATGGAAGGAAGACGAACTTGCGCCATCTTTCCGTTCACTAAACAATGGATATTTCCTGATGATACTTAACTTAAAGTGAATAAGCAGCTTGTTGGTATTATGGCTAAAATGTTCATAGTAACAATGTAAATGGACCACATGCTTTTACGTATTTCTGAAAGCTTTTTTAATTGCTCTGTTCATTTACATGTATTTTGTCACGGAATGCGACTTTAAATGAAACGTACTATTGTCTGAAAATCGTCGTTCAATTGATTAAAGACATTTTCTTTTCGAGAGCCACGCCGATGATATAAGAATGCGAACAATGCTTAGTTCTTGGCACAAAGAAACCTGTTCTTCGTAAAACAGAACAATGTCGCCGATTTTCCAGACAAAGTTGATTTGTGTATTGTGTCAAAGACTATTGATGGGCTACTTCGCTACACAAGCTGTGTCGCTTGGACACAGAGAAGGTACCGGTTACAGGTTTCTTTAGAGTCAGACGCCTTTCATGTGCACATGCATGTTTTTCGACATACATGTGCTCTGACGCCTAGCAACCAGCACCGTACTACCATAGATACGAATGCCATTTTACGCAAACTTTCACTTCAAAAAATAGCGTTGCAGTGTATCGAAATGGATTACAAAAATGACAAATCAAGAGGTATCAGCCAGCAGATAGATTCAATAATACAACCGACTTACTTTGTCATTGAGTCTTGAGAAATAGATACAATTGCGATATTTTCCTTCGCAGGTAGTATCAGTACATACAGCCATTGCCGCGGCGCCAGAGACAAAGTTTATCGAAATCTCCTGTTTGTCTCCTGACCTGTTTGAATTGAGTAAATCGCTCTGATGAGCTTATCGGGTCTAGAGTATAGATCGTAATTCTAATTTCCTCCCATAGCCACCTGCTAACACTTTGGATTAAGATTTCACGACTGAAGCTTAACACATTCAACGCTATATAGAATTATAAAGATTTCAAGGATTATGTCGACGGCAACGATAGCATGTATGTATACATACATCTTACGACAACGATAGCAATTCAAGAATTAAGATTTCTCATCCTATGAAAACCATTTCCCAATAAAATTAATGCTCTCTATAGTCAACTAACAAATTAATTGCGTAAACAATCTTGCTTATGAGAAAATAAGCTATTCAAACAAGGATATAGCTCTACAAAGGGCACAATAACACGCCTCTGGGTTTCAATATAATCTTTTTCAGTTCTTGTGTCTATAGCAAACATTTCCTCGAAAATTTTACGTACAGTCTTTGCAAGGTTCCCTTTGTAAGATTATTTCTTTCACGGCGGAGGAAAATGTTTTAGAATGCCGGTGTCAATGACCGCGGTCTTATTGCAAAATGATCACTTTAAAATGTAAACTTAACAATCTTTAATTAAGAATTTTGTTTAAATGATTTGCAGGGAAATAATTTATTCTTGGGTAAAACGTTATTGAAATTTCAAACCAAAGTAAACAGAGCTAGGGGAACAATATTAAAAATCATCTCATAACGACTCTCGCATAAGCAGAAAAGTTGTATCGTTTTTAAGGCAGCTATCGGGGGTAGATTTTCTCATACCCAAATTAAAAAACATTTGTCTTACAAAGAATATAAATCACGCCCTGTTTGGAGAGCAAGGGGAGTTTACAAATTATTTAAATGCTGTGATTTTCTACTAGAACGTATACTCCTTAAAATTGTATATCTTTTCCAAGGGGCCAAAAACCACAAGCTCCAGCCACTTGCGCTCAGCATAGAAATTTTCTTTACATCGATTTTAGTTTTGCTTTGCTTGTGTTGATACAAATGATCTCATAAGGCGTGTGGTTTCAAACATTTCGTCAGATCAAGCCTGGTTAATGAAGGAGTAAGCAACCAGAGAGGCGTCTCCCTTTTTCATGGACGTATCTTTCAAAAGCAAGGATTTGGTTTGTTATTACAACTGTTATCAGATGTCGCCTTCATTCACATATCTGTTACATGACATCTACGATCGCTCTTACAGCTTCAGCGAAAAGTCGTCATTGGAAATACGAAAATCTCTCAGTTAATCATTCCTAACATTGGAATATTCTCTCCGTTCAGTTCTATTGAATAAAAATGTGACAATTTGCAAAATGACGATAAGGGAGTGTTTTTAAATTTACTGATGAAAATCTACTATACTTTCCCTTAAAGAAGATTACAACTTACGACGTTTTCTTCGCTTTTCTGTGTTTCCTAGTTTTGGTGTATTTAAGTGTATTTAATTTTGTTTACGGAGATTTTCAAAGTTTCTCCCTCAAATTCCTGAAGATCTTCGAATGACAACCTAGATGTTTGTAAGTATTGCATGTTTTCTGGCACTTTTGTTGTACAATATTTTAAGTAAAAACGTGATTCAGATAAGAGGTATGTTTAATTCACTTGTTTCTACTAGCGATTTATTTTAAGAGCTATCAGCAACGGAAAGAATTGGTCGGCAAATTCATAAAAAGTCGAATGTTTCAGTTTCACACTTGAGATATGTAAAGCATAAAACGTAGAGTGTGGAAAACAACCATGGTGGACCGCGTGGAAATGCACTAACGAACCGTGAACTAAAACGAAACCAAATTCACGCGCTATTTAATTTGTGGAATCCATCCATTAAAGCTAGCTCAGATTTCAAACCGTTCAAAACGCTATGCCTTGTAAAAAGGCCCCTGAGAGATAAAAAAGGCCATTTACATTTTACGTGTATTCCTATATACCAGTTGGTTGTTAAACACAGCACCTGTCGTGCATCCTTGTGAAGCAAAGCAGCACCAGTTCACTGGATTCTGGTTTCTTAAGGTTGCATTATTGTTCGCTCGAACCAAAATAGAACAGTGCGATTTCGCAACACTATCATCTCGTAGAAAATATATGCTTTGAAATGTTGGCTTTACATCAAACCAAGAAAATGTTCTCGTTTTTAAAGCTAAGGTTAAAATAAAAATTGAATTATCCTAATATGCTATCGGTGGATTTAATTACATGGCATGTCTATTCAAAACTATGTAGCTTCAGTTACATGAACTCGTTTTTCCTCGATTCCTCAATCAAAGGTTTCTTGTCGCGGTGCTAATCGAGTTTCTATCTCATTGGTTGCGGCTATATAGTAAATAAAAACTTTCTTTCTTGGACGTTAATTATAGAACCACAGGGGATAACGAAATAGGTAGGAAAAATTACGATAAGGTGCCTGACTCGCGAGTCCGATTTACGCAGAAAATGGTAATTAGATCTTTGGTATTCGTCAAGGTAAAAACTACGCTCGCTTGATTACGCTTTGAAGAGCCTTTCTACGTTAGTTTATTTTGAAAGTATGGATATGTTAAATATTTCCTACCTCAGACTGTTGTTTTAATTTTTTCTCGTGTGAGTGAATTCTTTGCGGTTAACTGAAAGCCTCCTAAACGCACCATGAGGAAAATTCGCCGTAAACGCTGTCACTCTCGAACAGAAAGCGCTAGCAGTAATCTGTAGTTATTTCAACGCGTATTTGTTCTTTGCCGTTTCCGTGGAAGCTTTGTGAAGATTTGTTAACGTTGATAGCGTTGGTATGCATACATGAATATCGCTGCACCTCGAAAGCTGTTCAGTTATGTACGGTCGTGTACACACTGCATGGAAAAAAGCGTCTATTTTTAATGGAATACTTGATAGAGTTTTACATAATAAAAGTAGAAAACATTAATTTTTACGAGGAGACGCGTATGATTCCCTCGGCGTAAAGGGTTTGTCACAGAAAACGGCGAAGAAAGAACTTTGCTTCTTTTACGATTTTTTGTAGTTGCGCTTAGCACATTTTCTAAAATGGCGGAAAATCGACCAAGTGATTCAAGATGCCTTCATCAAAGGCGGCGTCAGGAGATAATGGACTCCCTCAAAGATTGGGGTTAGGTGTGTATCGTATATTTTCCCATTCTGTCTTCTTATTGCATACACTTTTTTCGCCTTGTTTGGGTTCGTGTTTTGCCGCTTAGATCTAGAAAATAAATTTAAATATAAGCAATTAGCATTTTATCAACACTGTGTTGAAAAAAATTGGGAAATTTGCATTGGCAATCATTTTCTCACTGGGAGATTATTTGGAGAGCATAACACAAGTTGCTAAACACGGCTTGTCTTATGCTGGGAACTCGTAGAAACTGTTCGAGGGGAAAGAAGAAGAATTTACTATTAAATTTGCCTATAAAACGAAAACCTAGTATTTCGCGAACAAAGGACAGCTGGAATTGACATCTGGTAAACATAGCTTCATTTGTTATCATGTCCATTATATCAGACCTATATAGGTATTAGAATCACAACGATTTCCATTGTGTGTGTAATTTGCGTCAGATAAGCTTTGCAGAAGAAAAGCTAGCGATTAATAGTACATCCAGTCAGAAATTCAAGGAATCTCGCTCAGCACATCACTGAGACATATTCTTGTCAGAAATTTTATTTAAGATTAGTTATCATTCCGTCGAAGAAATCGAAAATAACCCACTATTTTTAAAATATTTCCAAGAAAATGGAAAAAAAAATAATCAAGACAGGATAATCACGAGATGGAACTATAGATTTAAACTTTTTACGTAAAAATGAAGTTTCAATGAATAAAACTAGAGTGCTTTTAATCCGAAATATTCGCTTGACTTAAGAAAAATAATGCGGCTTTGCTCATAGGCTAAGAAAACCGAAATATTTCCATTACTATGTCAAGTTCAATTACCATTATTGTCGATTCTTTTTTCCTTTTTAGCGAGCAGGACTATTAAGCCAAGGGCGGAGCGACAACAACCTGTCACATTCAATTCCTAGTTATGTAGTTGCAATGTTTTGAAGTTTCTAGGCGAATAAAAGCTTGCCGCCGTGTGCCAATAATACTTTGCATGAGAGCCCAAAATTCTATCTCACGCCGAGGGATCAGCCGGGAAAAAGATAAAAAAGAACACGTCTTTCACTTGATGGTAATGAGTAAATTCACACACTGAACGCAAAGGGTAATGATTGCGTATTCACGAAAGAACGAATTTAAAACTCTGACAACAATACGTCCAATTCTGCCCTCTGTTAGTTTCACTTTCATGTAGTTTACAATCATTAGCTCCGCGAAGTTTGTTTTGCCAATATTAATTCTTAACCAATGAGAAGTGATAACCTTCGTAATTATCTTCTTTCCAGCAGAACTCATTAATATAGAGCTTAGTTCATTCATCAAACTAATTCTACGCGTCCAGAAAGATTTAGTTTAGCGGCCAATGGCGCTATAGCGATGGGCTACCCCTTACACGTGTGTGGCGTGTGCCAAACAATAACCCGATTACACTTGAATTGGAAATTGGCAAGAAATCGCGTTCATTGGTTCTCCTCTTTATTTAGGAGAGACTGTAAGTGCGTTAATGAATTTTAATAAAGGGATTAATTGTCTCAAGCCGATTTGTTGGTAACAAAAATGTTACACTTCAACACACAACTTCACGCATGGATACCGCTTGGAAAATTCTCGCTCCAGAATTATAGAGACGAAAAATCGCCGCGAACGTTTGATAAATCTACGCAGTTATAATTCCCCAAAATTCCACTAGTAGTTTACACCGGTGCTAATCTTGTCGGGCCTTGAAAAGATACCCGTAACTGGTGATTGCCGAAATTTTTGTTATCAATTTCCCCCCGCAGATGTTTCATGAATGAGTTATTTTTTCCCAGCGAACCGGGTCAGCCGAGAGCTGGAACTCACGACCGTGTCAACTCGGACAGGTTCAGCTGCCGTTTTACGCACGCGCAGTATTAAATTTTAAACTGCGCGTGCGCATGGGTTTGGAAACAGGTGCATGTGAAGTGCAAATGTTGTTAACACAATGATAATGATTGTCTCTTTCTTTACGGGCACTCTCACTGCATTTAAGAACATTTTCACGCCATGCTAGTAGGCTTCAGTTCGCAGTGAACTTCTCCGAGATGAATCGCGACAGTTTATTGAATAAGACCCTCAGTCCTCCTCTGTCATCTCGAGTACCTATTTCTCATTCTAATGGTATTTCTTACTCTAATTCTTCGCTTTCCGGAGGTCAGATGAATGAGCCAAGCTGGATACCCTCGATTCGTGGATCTACTCACTCGGTATTTATTCTGAAATTTTTATTTGATGCTTTTTGTAATGTTTGCGTTCGCGTGTCGGCCGCTTGGTCTCGCGTACTGGCGTTCGCTCGCCCGCTCGCTCGCAGTTTCCATAATCTAAAACTATTTCTCTGACTTGAACAATTTTAAATTAATATTTTTATTCCTTCTTGTTATAGCTGTCTTTCCCGTCAAGATCTAACAACCTGGTATGTGATAAATAAAATAAATACAACTTGATCGAATTCATTTCCGTTAGTCAACATTGCCGTCTCTGGTGCTTAAACATCGTTTTTCCCTTCCTGCAATGTAGATTCCTCCAAGTGTTTTTGATGGATTTGATGACTCGCACCTACTCTCCGCCTCGCAGCTCGAGCCGATGCCGAAATATCTCTCGACGAAGCCAAACAAAGCGTCCGGCTTCACAAGTTTGCACAGCTACCACTCGACTCACGGGCACGACACGAGCACGTATGATGCGCACGATATTTTGGACCAAATCTCGGCCTCGCTCCAACCAACAGTTAGCGAGTCTGCGTTTGATAAACCGTTTGAAACGCCATCGCCAGTCACCGCCACGCCTGTGCACTCTTTACACTCAGCTATCCATTCCGCTATTAGTGTGGCGGCCAGTAGCGACGATGTAATGAACCCACGAGAGCTAGAGTGGTTTGCAGAACGCTTCAAACAGAGACGAATCAAGCTCGGCGTTACTCAGGCGGACGTGGGAGCCGCACTAGCACATTTGAAAATCCCTGGCGTAGGGTCCCTGAGCCAGTCCACGATTTGTAGATTTGAGTCGCTTACATTGAGCCACAATAACATGATGGCGTTAAAACCCGTGTTGACAGCATGGCTAGAAGAGGCCGAGAAAGCGTACAAATGTAAGAATACAACAAGCCAATTCCTTCCTAATTCGGATAAAAAGAGGAAGCGAACATCGATTGGTGCGGCCGAGAAGCGCTCGCTGGAGGCCTACTTCGCTATGAATCCGAGACCTTCAAGCGACAAGATTGCTTCGATCGCTGAAAAACTAGACCTTTCAAAAAATGTCGTGCGCGTGTGGTTCTGTAACCAACGACAAAAGAAGAAAAGAATGAAATTCTCTGTTCATTGAAAGCTCGAAAAAACTGGAGTAAAACTGAATTGAATTTCCTGCCGGAAATCCCGGCGAAAATCGCTCCGTGGATCGATCGACGTAAGCGCAGATGCCGACACCGAGTGGTCCACAGCAATTTGGAGTAAATTACAAATGGTGAATTTTATTTATATTATAAACGAGAATATTTGAGTCAATGAATGAAGCAAGTCCTGATTTTTATTGCTGCTACTATTAAGGTACAGAAGTTTTAAAAATAAGATAGAAGTTCGCGTCTTTCTGAGGAGCGAGCGCGCTCGTCCTTGAGTGGAAAAAGAACTGCGTTGAAAAGCGATGCCTCTGCGCAGTGCATTGGAAGACGTTTCGTTATCTTGACGAAACATGTCGCGAACAACTTAAGAGCCCGCAGGTAAATAAGATTCAGTATATACCCTATTAGCTTAACAACTAAAGCAAGAAATTCCTAAGCACGAATCACTTCCGCCAGTAGTAAAATTATTCATAGTTCATATTGCCACAATTTCGTCGAAGTAACGATAAGAGTTTCGATTTTAGGCCCGAGGTTTGATGACAATAAGGCCCGAAATTATTTCGCTTACACCTGTTTCTTTTTGGCAAAATCAATTTCCCCATTTATGAAAAGTTGAATGTATTACTTGCAATTTATGTAAATTTGGAGGTTCTTTGTGAGGAAAAGCCGTTAAGACGTTATTAGTTTAGTCAGAGTCAGTGGAACGACGGAAAATCGTTAAATTAGTTGAAAGCAAATATGAAAACGTCCATCGCTTTTCAAACGGTTTTTCTTCAAATAGAACCACCATAGACATCAATTACGCGCCCGGGTTTGGCTTTGTTCGCTAGGGCAGTCCAATGAAATTCATCCTTTTAATTGCTTACAAACACTTCAGTAAAGAACTTACTGCTAGATAGAAATAATGGCATAGATCCGGAAAGTATATGTATTTAAATATATATTTTGAAATTTTATACGTTGAGGAAACTTTTATGAATTAATCTTTACGATGTATATTTATTAACGCTGTACAAATTGTACCGCTAGCACCACAGTTTTAAGTCATTTTCTGAATCTTTATTTCGTTTTTAACTCACTGGTGCTGTGCGGAAATGTTGTCGATGGTTACGTTATCTGAAAGACCGCATAAAAATGAAAACCAGTTTTCTCAATTTCCAGATTTGTAATGAATTGTGCTTAAATAGACGAGAAGTTTTAATAAACTGAAGAGCTCGAGGAAAACAGACAAGAAATCGTTTCTATTTGTTTTGCTTTTTGTAGCGCGCTGGTATAAGACCACCCGTATTCATAATTCCCTTGCGTGGTACATTGTGGAAAAAGCTTTCCTGATTATCAGTCGCTTTTTGTCCGTCTTACAGGTTGTTTGGTGAACTAATGGTGAAACTATCGCAGAGAAAAGCGAGTTAGCTCGAAAAACCGCGTTTTGTTCTTTTCGAACGCCATTTTTCGGTTATTTTGTCAGCGAGATAATATCATAAACCCACAAAATGAAAAAAGCAAATTAAATGGAAGTAATTTTGGGAATTTAAGGCGACATCTTGTGAAAGACGCAGAAGAAACCACCGCCAGGTCATTACGTAGTATCAACGAACTGAACGTGACGTGGCTGCAACGAAAGAATTTGAAATTCTTTCACTCCTATTTCTAGAGAGAATTTTTTTTCATATGTTTTTGAAGAAGCGTCGTTAAAATCGAAAAAGCGCGTGAAATCGAACGCGTAAGATTCCCTCCCTCGACTTTGAGGGGAAATGGCTTGGTTTGAAAGTAATTACTTCATTTCCAGCAGGTGCACGGATGGAAACTTTCAATCTCCCGCTAGGATTTTCATTTCGAGATTTCCCATACGTACTTAAATGATAATTTCACGAAGTAAGTTGTATTTAGAAGTTTTAACCACAGTTTATGTAATCGAGTTTCGAATCGGTTCTGGCGCCATTCCTTGATGGAAATCGAAATGTGTCGCTATTCGGCCCCTGAACAAAACAGAGCTAAATCGTTTAAAACAAACTCGATGACATTTACACAAAAGCCTGCGCTTTCTCCAACACCGAAGTTGAGAAGAGACGTATTTTTTTGAATCATAATGGCTATCTTCACTCACGACCATTTGCATCGCGTTTTTAAGTCGAAATTTACCGCATTGTTGGCAGTGAGCACGTTGTTTTTTCTCGTGGTTTCAAGCGGTCGCACGTGCTAGTTTATAGATGATGCTACCAAAAAATTTTATCCCTCAAAAACTAATTACTCCAAAACCATGCCTACAGAATCCAGTATGAAACAAAGCCAAGCCCTCGGGGAATGAAATTTTACCGAAGGTTTTAAAATCTAGGATAGCTTTCACGGAAGCGCTTTTCTCGAAAAGAAAAACGAAACAATTTCGACGCTAACAAAGCACAACACGAGATCATCTCGTAAGACAAAGACGAACTTCTAGGCAGCTGTTGTTGTATTACATACGACCGACGTCTCCAAATAATACTCCTCGCTAGAAACACTTAATTAGAACTCTTCCAATAAAAATTTTACCGTAAACTGAATAAACAAGACTGGCTATTCCTGTACGTGTTTATGTCTTCAAACGGAAATCCAGTCTTTGAACAAACGATAACTTTGGAAATGCGCAGGTATTTTTCTTCACACATCTGTAAATTTAAAGGTAACGAGATATATGAAGAAGGATTATGATAAATTAGTTTTTTGAAATATCGTAGAAGCGGCAATTTTTGAACAGTTGTATATAAGAGCTTTCCATAGTAATAAAAACAAAACTTCGAGTTATGTGTTCCGCAACAATGGCTCGTGTTTTTTATGTTGACTATCGATTCAATGAACTACTTCCACAAAAAAAAATGAATTAAGAATTGGTGACTATACGCCTTGTCTTTTCAAATAAAAGCCACGAAATAAGGTATCTAAATTTCACAAAATTACGAAAGACCTTGTCAAATGAAATAAAACGGGTATCGTGAGGTGAAAATATTGCATACTGTAGACGGGGGCACAAGTAACACTCCTCAGAACCCAAGCTAGTTAAATAAGGAATTCTTCTAATTTGCAAAATAAGGAGCATCACTCTCTTGTCATAGTTTGCTTATTGGAACCTCCGTTCAATTTTACCTGAGTTAAATTTTACGTGCCTATACTGTCTTGTGCTGGACATGATAGATGAATTGGAACCACAATTCAAAAACTCGGAGATAATTTATACTCCCAAATAAAAGGACCGTAAATAAACGTAATAAGGAAGGCCAAAATTGTTTAAAGTTTTTCAGTGCTTCATCGCACAAAAGTTCCTAAATCTATGTGAAAAGGGTAAAAACTTGCTCCAGCGTTATCGGCGACCGAAGGAAGTCTCCACCCCGACCGATAATATCCTTGTTTTGAGAAACGCAACAGTCAGCTGTGTGAATGCAAGAGCCACATAAGCGAAACATACAACACCTGTCAACTCGAGAATTACAACGACTCGCCGGGGGAGAGATACAAAGATAGACTTCCTCGCAAACATCGAAATTTTAAGTGTTGATTCGTTCAATGAATAAGTTGACAAACATATTCTGAGTCCGGCAAGGGATATTAGAACGTATTTCAAAAGCTATACTGGTAGATGATGTTGACACTGACGGTGTCATCGCTTTTCGTATCACCATAGAATCGAATATACAACAAACGGAGTTTATTTCAGTGTCACATATTGAAATTTATATTTTTGTTGAGGCGGAATAAAATGAGAATCTATCCATGCTTCCTTTTGCCAAGGATTATAATACAAGATTCTTTTCAATTGATTTTTCCAAAACAAACGGAATTCGTGATTATGCGAGGTAGGAGGTAATGAGGAAATATAAACAAAGTAAAATAAAAGTTTTCTTATGGAATAAAACCCATCTACCTTTCAGTTTTATCCTTTAAAAACACTTCATATTACAGAGAAATACATTTCAATATTGGCTAACATTTTATGTAATAGTTTCATGCGCTACACACTTGCAAGACTTGTTTTAGTCTCAGGTCAATTTTCTTGACTTGAACACTGACCTATGTCCTTCCTGGCGGCCATTTTGAATTTATCCTGGGCCTTGCAATAAGTTCAGTCTCACGCGCAGAAATATTACTACTAAACTCCATTTTGGATTGTCGCTTCAAGAAGGAAAATATTTTTAATTCTAATAAGGAGAAGACAAAAGTGAAAACTTTGTAGCTTTATTCGTTTTTGTGCCGTCGCCATCAAACCCAAACGCGATTAATTACCATACCTCAGCTCACATGAAAAGCAACTGAAAACACGAAGATAAGAAAGTTGTAGCAACGCTACGAGTAGATAAAATTAGCCACCAACTTAAATATTTCATGCTAACATTTGGAAGCTACAAAATTTTCATTATGTAAGAATACGACTTTGAAGCAGTGGAATAATTGCTGGATATATGGATGTCCACACAAAATGGAGTTCTCATAACTGTGGTAAGACGTGTCGGAGAATTACATTGATTTTTGAATTTACTACTGCTCAAAAAAGGTATTACTCCAAAAATATTCCTTTACAGTTGTGTATATGTCGCATGAAATATGTAGCGCAATTTTAATAATGGCGTTTTCTCGCAATCTGAAAATTTCAGTTGTTGATCTGTCGAGGCGGATGACATACAATAAAAGCTGAGTAATCGAGTACAGCCATGTCAAATTTATTACGAAGAAATGAATCTATAAAACAAAAAAATTGACATCAAAATAACTCCACAGTGAAGCAAGAATTTCACTTACAGTACATTCATTTTACATTTTAAACTTAAAATCTTCTCATTAAATTAGCGACTTAAATGGACGCCATGCTGCACTGCTGAAGCAATGGTTTCAGTCCACTTTGTAATGTTTGAAGGTCCTTGCCTTCTTTACAAGTCATTGACCGCTGAATGCTTAAAAGCATGTAAACTTTAAACAACTAAAGATCAGAATTATGAAATTTTAAAACGTTAAAGGATTTTATTTATTGATGAAAAAAGGTAAGCCGCCAAACGACAGAATAAAACAAGATATTTTCATCATCATTTAAGTCGCACATGGTGTCGAAGCTTTGGCATAACAAGTTTCATTTTGTATTATTTCAACTTCAGTAAAAGCGTCGCGTCGACGCTAAATAACGTGAGTT
>OMLO01002626.1_pt1 | contig 14638 bp, 9 predicted proteins | sample 1674811 | NCBI WGS metagenome assembly OMLO01 (sample SAMN06265003, study PRJEB25207) | coral metagenome | isolation source: Coral host | place: Mexico:La Bocana,Puerto Morelos, Mexico | collected 2008-11-13
CCCCCCCTCAACTATCCCAGAAATTTACAAGTTACCCCTCTCCCTAAGGCTGTGAGTTTAAATTGTGCCCCCCCCCCTCCCTAAGGCTGTGAGTTTACATTGTGCCCCCCTCTCGTTTTACTGCCCCCCTCCTGATAATTATTGCACAGTCCCTAAATGGTGATTAGTGTTTTCAACAATGGATGTCGCACACAGACCGCGATTTCTATTTTCCTAAAGTTCACGTCATTTAATTTCTTTTTCCGTTTTTTCAATGACTCGAACAATTTCGTTAAATCCTAGCCAAATTTGTTCTGGGTCTTAAAAGTAATCATTTTAATCACAATAATCCACCATTATGGCAATGGACAATGGCTTCCTGAATTTAACAGCATTTAATTACGTGACCTTTGCGAGTCAACAGGTACAGGAGCTTGATGTGAAGCGTTCTCCAAGAGTCTGCTTGGAATTTAGTACTAGTTTAGTATGTCCACGAAAACCAAGTCTTTTAATTTATACTGAAAGGCCATACGCTGAGAGTGGATCATAGAATTCAGCCTATTGATACAATGCGCATGGGAGGTCACCCTGTAATGCCGCTCGGACTATGAAGAGCTAACGAAGTTTCAAGCTGCCTCCGAATTGAGTGTTTCCAGATGAGTCGGCGACATCGATGATTTTAGAAACTAACAAGCTTACATGTATGATTCTTCAACCAACCTTAGTTTTATCCTGTCACCAACGTTCTCAGTGCTTCTCATAAACTGGGGACAAAAGAGAAGCACACATCGTTTTGTAAGGATGATTTAGTTTTTCATTTCCAATCATTAAATCAGTCATTAAAATAGTCGTCGACTTTCGAACATGCTGTCTTGTTCAGTGAGAGTAATTGATCCATTGGTTTGCCGCGTTGTGGGATGAAATGGGATTGTACTGTTTTAAACTGTCAATGGTTCATTAAACTAACAGCTGGCCTTTATTGTCGATGACTTTGGCAACCATTATAATCTTGTCTATAACACAAAAATAAACAGAAAGGAGATAAGGGATCCGGCGATTACGAATCCCAGTGGTCTTAAGGTCAAAGGTTCCTTCTCATACTATACTTTTCATGTCCAGCGTTTAATCGCAAAAATCCAGTATCTTGCAACTTGTTTTAAAGACCCTGGAAGGCAATCCATGTGGTAATTTAAAATTGATTGAACTAAGATTAGTTGCGAAATACAGACAGGTAAAAAAATATTGTCTTTCTTTACACAAACTCGTCCCCAAAAAACTCAGTTACTTTCTAATCTCATATCGCACAAAAAATAACTAAGTAAATAAGCGATATCTTTACCATGATGTTTTAACAGAAAAATGTCCTTTGGCCATTTCACCATTCATAATTTTATAATAACTCATCCCTTGAAACTTACAATAACACAGGCGCGACTAACTCCTTTATTCAGTATCATAGGGTGACTTCGTACTATTGCACGCCGTTGGGCTTCAATTAAAAGCAAGACAAAATCAAGGAAAGCGATATTCCTAAACTTGAAAGGCAGAAGGAGAAGCGTAAGTAAAACTTATTATTCCGCTTCAGTTTCAAAAGACAGATGCTCTCCATCTTTGAAGTATCTATGATCATCCCGTGCTTATTGAACACAGTAATTTTCGAATACCTTTTAAACAATCCCGAAGACTGCAATTCCAAAAACAGGGTCGACGTAGCATTAATAACTATATAAAACCTTTTACGGCGTATTCTCAGGAAAACGTGAACGATTCTCTAAGCGGTTTAAGTGAGCTGATAAGTGTGTTCGGTCCGCGTAAGGATGCTTTAGGAACTTGGACCCACCACAGAGAGAAACACAGTAACACTATTGACATTGGCCAAATAAATAAACGTGTAAACAAATTAATTCGCATGATGGTAACACCGATTCAATCACAGTAACGTTCATGATTTGTTTTGCAAACATAATCTCGGAAACACGCAAACAAAATGGATAGCACATGTTTTGCCAACATCGATGCGTTCACCCTAATGAACTCATTGTGACGGAGGCGAAAGGAGGGAAGAATCAACATAAAATGGAAAAGATCTCAAATACTTTTATATGTCCGTTTAAAAATTGACACATTTTTGTACACTTTGGTGCCAACGCCATACTGAAGTATTAATGTAAATATGATGGGCGAACGTACACCCGCTTCACCAATGACAACGCTTGGAACAGTAATAGGATTATTTCATTTTGTGTGCCACTCAACAGAAACCGCTTGACCAGGCGACTTTATATTCACGTATTTTCAGGTATGTTATATGCTAACTGTTTTTAAGGATAGTTCCCCTGTGAAGAAAGAAGCAGTAAACCCTTTTTGTAGATGTAACAGCTTCATTACGGAAACTAGAGTTGTAATTTGCGTTACGTCGTGCCAGTATGAGTAAGTAAAGCGGCATTTCTACATGATTAAGCTGCAACATTTTTTCCGAATTTTAGATTAGGTTGATGTTCTCAATCAATAATCCATTTTTTCTCATTATCTCGATTGTCGTATTTGCGACTTTAGGAGATCCCGTGCGCTAAAACAAAGTGTTGGATCCTGGGTAATTTCAAATGCTGCGGCCGTTCAATTAAAAAAAAAATTGGGCAATAGACCTTGGAAAAAGTGTTAGTACATTAGAAACAGCTGTGATAATATCCTTTAGTCTAGTTTTGCATGCTTTCCCTTTGAATTTAAACTTAAACTCACACAGAAATAACACTCTGATTAATAATTTGATAATCAAGTTTAGTACATTTTCCCAAGCCTGGTATAATGTGTCTTGAGCACTTCTACACATAGTCGACCTGACATCATTTGTTCGCTTTTGCATGAGGCAATAATTTCCTTTCCCGACTATTGAAGCACAAAAAAGCGCTCATGAAAGATGGGCTGAATTCCATCTATTTACTTTGCCTAGGGCGCCAAGAATAATTAGTTTTTTCAAGAAACAAACTCGTTTCATCAGATTGCTTTTCTGAAGGCTTTGTTAAGAGTGAAAACATTCGCAAGTTCAATTACTCGGAGTCTTAAACAAAAACCTTGATCTTCATTCCATCGTTATCGTTCTAAAATTCAGTTTAAACAGCCGTATCCATCGGCCTGTAATTAAATGCCAGGATAACAGAAAAAAAAAAACCTGTGTCATAACTTGTGAATAATACATGTGTTATTACAAATAAAATTAGTTTGGTTCCAAAGCACGTGACGTACAGTGTAAGTAGCATGCGCCGGTCAAATTTAGCAAAAGCAGTGAAAACAAACAAACCGATATATTTAATTTTTAATGATATATAAAATTGCACCCCGCGATTAACAGTTACTAAATTTTGAGTCTTTCACTCTCTCCCCTTCACGGTATATTTAAAACTAAACGCATCGTGAAAGAGAAAGAATGGGTTTTGGTTTCTGTCTACATTTTGTCGGCATCATTTTGTCGAAGTCGGTGCAGTACATGTACATGAGACCTGACAACAACAAAAAAGATGGAGAAAGAAAAACAAAACAAAGAAAAACAGTTGGATTTAAAAATGAGTCAAAGGCGAGTGTTTTTATCGTCTGACGGTCAGTCTTACTCGCACCGCCCCGCTACAAATGGAGGTTCACTGTTGATACTGACGCTATATAAATAACTACCAATGAACAGAGAATACGTTTGTGTAAACTTTAATTACGTAAGCCATAACTCTTCTAATTCATCACTTTAAATCTCATATTGATCCCCCGAGGCTGTTAGAACTGCCATGACGATGTGAAGATCTGATCCCCTTTATTGTTGTAGAACTTCAGATTTTACATTAGTTTGTGGTTTTATCGAACACGCATGTCATGCTCGTGACTTTATTTAGCCCTATACCTCGTTTTGAACTAGGCTTAAGGCTGTTTAAAACTACTGAGAAAAGCAGACAGAAGAGAGAGTTTTTGTCAGTCTAGAAGGCAATCAATACCTCCAATGGCAAATAATCAGTATGCCGTCTTCAAATGAAAGACTTTAACAGTATTCCCGTGACCATAAGGAATGATAAGATAAGCTATCAAAAAATACAGTTTACGAATATAGCAGATTAGAAGATTATAGCCCCCATCACAGTTTCTCAAGGCGCCTAGTTAAAGGCTAGTTTGTAGATCAACTCTTACAATTCGTCGAGCATGAAAACATGAAACCAATCGATGCTCATGCCTATGAAATCATATCTTTGCTGTAAAAGTCCATAGAGGAACCGAAGGATTAAGTGTCATATTAATGTTTCCACCGACTTCGTACCGTAAATCTTCCTTTATATTTCTTTGGGATTCCTTCTCTCTCCTCGTTCTCATGACAAATATGATCAACATTAAACTTTAGCCCAACAAACAGTTCAATATGATCGGGCCGCGCCTTCGCTTTGTTATGCGTGCATTTCAAGAGTGATCTATGCAGTCTGGTAAAGTTGTCTGAGACACTTACTATGATTGTACAACAATAACTAATCAGTTTCCACGTTTGTAATTCGAATTTTTAATAAATTGATAACACTTAGTGAAATGCAAGACGCCGCTCTCAGGTTTAGTCGGCGTTTTATCGTTACGGTTACTTTAAACGTCTTCTTCGATTCCTTCTCAGTTGTCCAAGGATAGCAAGAAAAAAGTAAGTTTTTGTACAATCTAAATGCCTTTTTGATTCTTCGATAAATGGCAAGAATGTCTTGTGGTTTGTGCTTAAAGCTGAAAAGTAGGTAAGAAGTATCCGGGAATATGCCCCCAACTCTTCTAAATATTTTAGCATACCAGTTGTGCAGTGTCGACATTGACAAATGTAATTAATTCCGGCCTCCGTTGTATTAGTCAGTCAGTCCACCGTCTTCTTAAACATAAACGTTTGACGATTTTTTTTAATATATATTTTCTTAAAGGCAAATTTAAATTGTTACTGATATATTATTTATTAGAAACAAATACGTGATTCAAGATTGTGAAACGATTTAGCCACCAAATCCGTTTACGGTTTTCAATGCGGCAGGCCTGATGGCGAAAATAAGAGAAATCAGTCGCTTAGGTTTAGAGTTCGGGACGAACATGATTTTTTTTATGATACATGTAATACTAGATTTACAAAGTTGATTTGAAAAAGCTTTACGGATTTCTGACTTGTACTTGATACGACGCACAATCCAAGTAAATTCCATCGAATACTGATTAATCTGGAAAAGCGTTGCATGGTTGGCAGGTTGGGTGATAAAGGGCGCTATGTGCCACATATGTATCTTATCCCTCAGTAGATATGTCGCTTTGTCGCAGATCATTCTATCTAAGACATCTAAAATAAATCAGAAGGGAGTCGGTTTGTTTTAAGGAAAAATAATAGAAGTTCGTTTAACACAATGTAATCCACGAATGTTTTTAGCGTATTTATTACTCCAGCTCGAAAAGTGGTCCAGAGGATATCGGAATCTTGTGGTTATAGCTATTTGCATTTTTAAAGCGTGGTATAATTTGCATGGGTGAGCAGTGAGCTGCGTTTAGCCTGAGTATAAGTTAATAATAGATGACAAAGAAAGAAAGATATTGGCAAGAGACATAGGAGGATAAGCCTACTCTTAGTGTTGATGTCGTTATGGTGACGGCTAAGTACAAGGCTTTTCTTAACCCCTTTCATGTAAGTTCCATATATACATGTAATTTACACTTGATCCACTGAACATATACCTTGAAGGTAAACGAGATCAACTACTATGTTTTTGTGAATGTCGAATAGGTTCTCGTGATAGTTCTCTGATAGGAAATCATTAAAAGTGTTGTACACAGGCGTTGTTATCTAAATGTTCTTACTTACATTCCACCTGTGAGATCGAAGGAGCTGATCGGAAATGACAAATCTGGTTGCCTGCATATCATTTCATGTCCATTGAACTAATATTCTTAACCTGCTTGAAGACAAATTCACACTTTACGGGTGCAGTATATTAAGGAACATTTTCACCCCTATAGGCCAAATCGGAAAATCATTCACGTTAAAGTAATCAGATCATTTTCCGTTTCATGAGAAGTAATTCATTTGTTCTCAATTTGATAGACACACGATTTTGCGCCCCTTCACCCTAAACGATTTAAGATTTCATGCTTGAAGAATTTTAAAATTTCATCCACCTTTAATCAGAATATATTCATTACAGCATTTATGAATTTATCTTGTGAACATTATATTACAGCGTGTCCTAAAATAAAGATATATGTATGTGGGTAATGATATACATACCTTACGGTCGTAAACACAATTTGCAATATGTTCTACATGCGTTCTGATCAAGCTAGCTTTCGTATGATTTTAGGTGCAATGGCGTTTACAACGATATTTAACAACTATTCCACAAGCGTGCGTTGGATATGAGATGGTAAATATCCAACGAGGCGTATAGCTTTAATCATCTCATATCTAACAGTGCAAGTGCAGTAATTGCTTTTATTATTAAAAACTCCCAAAAAAATACAGAAAAGTAGACTAGAATAGAAACAATAACGCCCCCAAAATACACGCGTACGCTGACCATATTTCTAGAGCATGGCATAATAGAACATAACTCATAATGGCTAAACCAATGAAAACTCTTGAATTACATTATTCAATGATCCAGTTATTAATGACTGGTAATGTACAATATTTGAGATCATTCAATTGCATAAATGTGTATATCTTACTAAAGCTAATAAATATTTGTAGCCATGTCTACATCGTCTAATATCAGCTAAAGCTATAACTGCATAACAATCGACCCCTCATTTACTGGTTTTAAGTCGAATAAGCTTACTTACATTCTTGAGTCATCTAGTTATTTCACAGTGCCATACATCAAAGTCTACATTCCTTATATTCTTCAGCTGACTTCACAAAGAGCCACTGAATGTAAAATGTTGATGTAAAATGTGATGTTTCTAATATTGCCTACAATGTTTTCTCGTTGAATGTAATTGGACGAGCAGGTTTTGCTCAGCTTGTGTTTGTGTTGTAGCTTGCGTAGCTTGCGATCGAAGAAGATTGCATCGCTGAAGTCATCTCTTCAATTTTCTGCCAGTAGCTAAATCCAAGGTACGAGTCTTAAGAATATGAATAAAAGCCCCGCTCATATTCCTCGTCTCCAATGCAAGGGCTACAGGTTTGTGTTAGACATCACTGGCTCGTAACAACATGGACAACTTACTCCAAGAGCTGTCAACTCAAGAAGACGTCAGCGAGTTATCAGAATTGCTATTAGCAATGCAATTTAAACAAAAAGAAAGAATATAATTAAAAAGAAACTCGACTATAGTTATAAGCCTTTTTAAAATATCATACGAAGTATATGTCCCTAGGAGCGACCGGAAAAAAAATAACCTTTTTTATTATTATTGTACAATTCCTTTTTTTTTTTGTCTTTCCTTTCATTCCTCGGCAAATGTTAAACAACAATGCATTCTTATTTTGGACGAGTTTGCCATTGAAGGTTATTAAACTGTTTTTTCCTTTGACAATTGTTTACATTGTGAAAATTGAGAATGACTTATCCAGTTGTCATTTTGTTTCGTTTGTGATGAACATTTCTGGTGCCAAGTTTGAAGAACACTGCTTCAATACTTCCAGTAATTTACCATTTAGTTGCACATCCTAATGACGTCCTCACTTTCCTAATTTGCATAATACAAAAAACCATATTTTGAAAAGCCTTTCAAATACGCAGCAATTATTTTTACATGTCATACGCACTCTAAAGCCTTGTATCAAAACAATCAGGGAAGTCTTCGATCTTATCAGAAGTAGGCGTCGTTCTAGGTAAACGGTGGCTTGACTTATGCCCTTTCTTGTTTGAATCAATGTCCAAAGTACCCTGCGCTTCGATAAGGCGAGGTTTCATTTTCAAGGAGCAATATAATGCTTTAAGTCCCTGTCGGTAATTTGTACTAAAACTGAAGATGACATAGGGATTTATAGCATTATTGGCGTGCGCCAAGATGACGATATACATATAAACAGTTCTCACAACACAAGAAGGATTTAGATCCCAGTAGAAGAGAATTAAATACACAAATACATTAAATGGAAGCCACGATATAGCGAAAACTACGACCACAGCAATGACGGTCTGTAAAACATTTCTAGTTCGCTTGTTCCAAGAATTCTGCTGGTTGCTCGAACAACGGTTCTCCTTGACTTTGCGTTCTCGCAATCGCACAATAATAATGGAATACAGTAATATCAAAGTAACCATAGGCAGAATAAAAAGAAAAAAGGACAATACGAGAAAATATTCCTTGATGACTTCATCATTTTCATAGAGCGGAGTCCAGCTACTAATACAAAGGGTTTTGTTTCCTTGAGCGGATAACCTCCAAGTGTAGATATATGGCGCGTGGAATCCGAACCCCAAAATCCAAGTAAGGAAGATTAAGACGCGTCTCACAGACAGCGTGACGAAATTAGGTTTCAAAGGAAAAACGATGGATCGAAATCTGTCCACAGCTATCACAACTAAGCTCTCAATAGACACTGCAGTGGAAACATCCTGAACGATGTATATCACTCTGCAGAGTGCTTCTCCGAGAAATCCATCGACGTACCATTCATAAGGGCTGGAGAGTATTTCAGTTATCCTACGAGGGGCACCTGTAAGCGAAAAAAGGACGTCGGAAAATGCCATGTTCAGAATGAAGTAGTCCACCGTTGTACGTAAGTTCTTTTCTTTGTAAAAGACTGCGGCAATGAGAGAATTTCCCACCAAACTTAAAACGAGTATAGCGATATAGGCAAGCGTTTGACCGACCTTTGCAGTGGCGTCTAAATTGAATGAATCTGAATCGCATATTTCTTCAGAAGAATTCTGTGAAGCTGATCCATTCCCATCCATATTTTAAAGTTTTTTTTTTAATTGTACATTTTCTACGACGCCGCTCGAAAGTCGATGTTAAGCACTTCACTTATCTGGCAGACTGCCACGGATGTTATTGGCAATCTCTAATAAAAATGTAATTGACATAGAAAACTTCTGATGTGATATTAATAACCGTGAATCTCACTAGTATTGGTTGCCTCGGTTTCATAGGATATTGGAACATACTCAAGAAACCACTTTTTACACGTTGCTTGCACACAGCCACACAACAAAACCCGCAAATTAATTTTACAATAAAGCCACAAGTTAAGAGATTTGAATTTCATTTTAAAGGCAGATCAATATCTGAAAGCAAATATGAGTGCAATCAACAATTTTATGTGCGAAAGCAAAAGTAAATACAGATGACAGATGGGTGGCAATTTTAACATATTATTCATTTCCTTCATATGGGTATAGTTCTTTTGATTTTATGCCATCACTGAATATCACAGAATATAATCAATTATACTGTGTTATTGAAGCACCCCTAGATGTTTTTTTTTCCTTTCTTTTTTTTTTTTTTTTTTTTTTTTTTTTTTTTTTTTTAAGTTTTTTTTTTTTTTTTTTTTTTGAAATATATATATATTTTTTTTTTTCCTTTTTTTTTTTTTTTTTTTTCGTGTTTTTTGTTTTTCGAGAAAGTCTTTATGATTAGTCATAACGTAAAAATAATTAATAACCAGGTGTGAAGTGGTTAGAATTGTATATATTCAGAACCAAAATGCATTATGGTTGGGATTTCCCATATCTAGATAGAATCAACGTTAAATTGTTGCTATAAGTTATGCAACGACCGTATTGAATTCAACTTAGACTTCTCACCGCATTGCTTTGGCTCGAGATAAGAGGCGTGGATATAAAAAATATCATGATAGGGAGCTTAAACAACGACGAAGGTGAAACTAAGCACGACGGCTGCAAAAAATGAATTTATATTTTACTTTCCTTTATCTTTATATTTCACGAATTACCTAGAACTGTTCAGTACGCCGAGCTGTCTAAAACATAGCCAACTCGAAAGAACAATGTAAAGCCAGCGATTAACTCGAGTAGAAAATAATGCGAATCATTAGCTGTGGTGGCTCAATTTCTTAAAAAAATGAAAGACTTGAAGAGAACGGTTACGAAATGTCTCGACATTTTTAACGCACGTGCGCCGTTCTCGTTGTAATTGTCGGCGCAGTTTTCTTTAACTCCCTAATGGACTGTTTTTGTTTTCGCCAACATCCAAAATTGAAAAGGAAATACATTGATAGCGGGTTAGTGTCAAAATGACACAACATCACTTCAAGGGAAATCGTTATTTGAAATGTAGTGCAACATCTTAGCTACCAGACGACAAGCGCTTTTGTACGAAGCATGTAAACAGGGCTATTATTATAAAGTACGGTAATAACCAATGGATTAAAGAACAAACAAGAAACAATGATTACATGTACACCCACTCAGAAAGCCCGGTCTCTTCAAATCCGTCACATATTAGTTAGACTGTACTTGAGTCCCAGTACCACAGTGCATTAGGTTTTTTATATCATATGTGAAAGCGTTGTCATAATATTCAATTTGACGCTATTTTCGAGTCAAAATCCTGCAGTGTTTTTAGCTCCGTCGCTGATGAGAGTAATTGCGGTGGCAAAAACAGGCCAAGCTTGAACTAACTCAAATACAAGTTTATTTGCAAGCTTATCTTATGGGTGTGCATACATGTAATGCACTAATTTTGTAGAACTCTTTCATTCAGCGTTGCCATATCTTCCCTGGCAGGATCATCTCCACTGTTTTTAAAACTTTTTAAGTACTAATTGCGTTAGGGAGAATATGTTAAAGTAGACATTGGGTGATGATAAGCCCATTCCATTACCATAGGGAAACAGATGAGTAACAATTAAAAACTAATCAGTTTTGCAGGCTGAGAAACAACGGGTTTATAGACATTCTTTTCTTACGACAAGTCAGTCCCATTCAAGGGAATTGTTAAAATATATTTAATTTTGATGAACCGTTTCTTTAAACAGCAGATAAACCTCTTTCAACGAATTTTCAAATCATATTCTATGATTGCTTAACAACGGGAATAGCTATAGAACCTACCTACCACATTGGCGCCAGTTATTGACAGTTTGATATTTAGCGTTGTAGAGGATTTGCTGCTGTGCGATCCAACACATGAAGATGAATATAAAACTGTTGACGACACTGAAGAAACCATTTCCATAGTCGGTTTGAAATTCAATTTTTCCCTTGAACTGTGACTTCATCGTAAATTCCACGGCACCCAGTTTATAGAACTTAACTGATATCAAGTCAGACAGTCAGAACGTACTTTTGAACATTTTCATTGCCTTCTGCAAAGCCGACCCCCCTCCCTCGGAAGCATAAAGTATTTTATTGTTAGTTTTACGAATCTGGTGTATCTTGAAACCCTGCTCCCACAGAGTCAGTAGCAAGTCATCACAAGTTTCCACCTTCTGTCGACTTACTACCTCGTTATAACTTGGCCAGGAATGTGTGCACATGCATTGAATTGTAAGAATACGTCCAACTAGATAGAGATTTGTGCTCAAATCAACGCCAAATCAACTCCTGTCTGGCTACCCAACGTAATTCGCCCAAGTTGGACCCACATTATAGGCACTCTATAAATTTTTTTGAAACCGATGGTTTCAAACTGAATTTGAAAAAAAAATCCAGTGTTAACCCTTATATCAGCTAGTCCAAGTCGTTCTCCAACCCCCCAAAACGGACTATACTTTGCAAGACTAAGCAAGCCACGGTTACAAAGTCTAAAATGATTTAATTTTCTTTTTTATTAAACTAAATAAGGTGAACATACGAAAACTCTCCAGACCGTCTTACAAGCCACCGCAGGTCTAATTGGGCAAATTCATATTTCAAAACCCGTACCTTCCTCAAACTTAACTTAGAAACAGCTATCCGAATTCCATTGGCAATCAAAGCATAAAATACAGAGATAAAATATACGCAAAATGTAAAATTGAGAGTATCTTCATGCAGATTTTCAGGCAAAGACAAAGGTACCCTATAATTTTCTCTGTTGAGAAAAATATTGACTATTTTTTTTCCAAGTGGGCACGGTAACGAATCCTGCAATCTGATTGGTTCTTAGCGCGGTCCGGATTTTCCTATCTGACTACGGTCACAGTAACTCTTGCGTGCGTGTTTTTTCCGTGAGTTTTTTTCGTTTGAGTGCTTGGAAAAAAAACAAATGCTGCCCTCGGCCTGCGGCGTCCGGTAGTATTTTCAAGACCTCGGTCACAGTTTTTCACTATACGGACCTCCCAGCCGGCAAATAGCATATATTTCTTTGTTGGTTGCTTAGCATTTTTTAGTAAACTCTATTAATAGATGCACAGTTTGCACAAGAAACGATTTAAACAAAAACAATGACACGATACTGAAAGCTCCTTCGTCTGTCTGCTTTTTATGTCTGCTCTTCTTTTATTTCCCCAGCATTAAATTTTCTTCTTTTAGCCAGAAAATTAAATTTGTTCTTGTTAAAATCAGGTAATTCCTTGATTAAAATAAATGGACTAATTTTGCACAGTTTGCATAGACTAGAGTTATCTTTAACAACCATCGCACAAGCACGAAAACTTTTAATTGAAAAATTTTGATGCGACGCCTCTCACGACAGATGGATGTATATGTTTTGGCACGAAAATTGGCATGCACCGAATACAGCAATGACAGTCAATCAGTGAAAGCAATATTTTCGTTTTTATTGCGCAGAGGAAATGTCTGCCTATAAATATTGTAAAATTACCTTACAGAATTAGCCGGTTTTTGGCACTGTTCAGTTTATTTTGCTAATGCAACTATAGCTTCATTGCTGTGAAATTAATAATTTAAACCAATTACCTCACGAAAATTTCCGGGCGGTAGGAAGGTTTTCGGCAGAAAAGAAAGATTAAGTTTTTCTCAGAATGCTAATGGTGATATTGAAATAACTTAACACTGAATACTTATGCGCCACAATTCTTTGGACGAATCAAAAAGAAATTCGTTCGTCATAATATCTTTGTCGAATGTTTACAACTCAACGTTTCCAGCTCTGTTGTGTAAATTACAAGATACAATTGTCAGGTTTTGACCTACGGAGATATATATAGTTTAACTAACTATTGTTTAATAAATTTATGAGATGTTAATTTCGCCAGTTTCTTTGTTAGTGAAAGGAAACGAAACTATAGTTTGTTTCCGAAGGAACAATGTAAATTGAACGTGTAATGTGCAAACTGAGGACGGATCGTTCGCTAGCTCGTTAGTAGGTTTTCGCACATTCCCAATTATTACAATCACTTTCAATAGCAATAGATTAAGAATTGCGTCAGATTATAAACAGCTTTACATTTGAGAATTTTATTTTACGGATTTCAGGTTTCTAATAAAAGCAATATATCATTTTTATCTCCCGTGCAGGAAAATTAATCCTTTAAGCGGACTCATCCCGTAGTATTCAGCGTTTGCGGATACAGTGCTGTTGGCCATTTTATGACAAAAAAAAGCAGTCACAAATACGAGTATCTCCAAATTTAGGGATCATTTGTAATCAGAGATGACCGCCAATGACACGACGAATAATGTGTCGACTCCATGTGGTTTTCCCACAGACCCGTCTACCGAGAAAGCGTGGAAAACGTTTGCCTACTGCGTCATCGGCTTCGGCTCTTTAGTGGGGAATTCTCTTGTAATTTTCATCATTTTCAAGATCCGTGGCATGAGGTCCACCATCAATTACTTCATATTAAACATGGCGGCTTCTGACGTCCTCTTCGCCGTCTTCGTTATCCCGCGCTTGGTATCAGAACTTCATTCAGCGCCTTACAGATGGTTTGTAGGTGGAGTGCTCGGCTCCTTCCTTTGCAAGTTTGATTTTTTCATTCAAGATGTCTCGACGGCCGTTTCCATCCTCAGCTTGGTGGCGATCGCGGTTGATCGTTTCTACGGCGTGGTGTTCCCAATGAAAGTTGGCCTTATGAGCCGTGGTATATTCCGCCGTGGGATTTTGGCGGCCACTTGGTTTGTGGGCGCGCTGTTGCATTCGCCATACTTCTACGCTTATAAGCTCCGCGATGACGCTTTCTGCGTGTACAACTGGAGTCCTTTCCTCGATCACGACAAGACGTCGCGAGTTTTTATTTTGATAATGTCTATCACCTTATTTTTCTTCCCAGCCACCATTCTGACAATCGTATACAGCATAATCATCATCACACTAAAGCGCCAAAAGTTTCCGGGCAACCAGTCTGTAAAGGACAAGAAGAGGGTCGCCAAACGCAACCGAAGCGTCTTGCGGATGGTTGTCGCGGTCGTAGTTGTCTTCATATGCTGCTGGTTACCATTTAACGTATCGGTCTACATCGCCCTCTTTCAATGGGGCTCTAATGTCCCATGCTATATCAGTTCATTATTTTTCTGGGTTACTTTTATAGCGTATTCAAACGGCTGCATAAGCCCCTGCCTGTATTTCATTTTTAATGAAAATTTTCGTCAAGGATTTAGAAAAGTATTTCTTAGCGGAGGTATGCGCCGTTCCATTCGAAATAATCTGCGTTCCACTCGTCGCCGGACGGATGACATAAGCCTCTGTCTGTACTGTCACCACGAGCACAAGACGTTTAAATGCACAGCAAGAACACAACAGGACGCTCAGAGACTGGTAAATATGGCGTTATTTTAAAAAAGCGCTCGACAACTGGCAGGAAAATACAAAGTATCGATCACAA
>OMLO01002627.1_pt1 | contig 14632 bp, 4 predicted proteins | sample 1674811 | NCBI WGS metagenome assembly OMLO01 (sample SAMN06265003, study PRJEB25207) | coral metagenome | isolation source: Coral host | place: Mexico:La Bocana,Puerto Morelos, Mexico | collected 2008-11-13
GGAATCTTACATTAGGAATGCAAAGAATCCTTAAATAGGAATCTTAAATTAGGAATGCAAAGACTCCTCACACAAAAATCTTACATTAGGAATACAAAGACTCCTTACACGGGAATCTTACATTAGGAATACAAAGAATCCTTACACGGGAATCTTACATTAGGAATGCAAAGAATCCTTACACAGGAAAGTAGCCATGTCCATGTGTCATGTGACAGTGGTCACGTGTACAGGAGCACAAATTAGCCATGGGTTATCGGGGTCCTCCTTTGAGTGTGAACCTTTTATGCTATAATTTCAGGAGATGTGTACATCCCCGGAAGAATGCTGACACGATTCATGTGTTATCATTTTTGTCTGCCTCCATGTTGTCTTTTCAATGCCATGTCACATCAAGCAGACTCCATATTAATCAGACATCCACTATTTAGCAGACAGTAGCACAAGTCCCATTTCCCCCTATATTCACTGAAAAAAATACGTCTATTCAATAGAGACCCTTATTAGTGGATTTAGATATTCACTGAAAAAAATACGTCTATTCAATAGAGACCCTTTAAACTTGACTCTTACCTGTATTCAACGGACACTGCAAAAACGATGTACGTTTTTTGTCCATGTTAGATCAGTGAATTAATCTTGGAGACAAGGAACTGTCACAGAAGTATGACATTTAGCTGTCCCAGATGTGTGACAGTTTTTATTAATTCTTGTTTGGTTGTATGAACGTGTACATAGTTTGGTCAATACTATATGTTACTGTACACTCAAATTGCTTTACATCTCCTAATAAAGCAACATTATCAGCTATATATCTTATATACCAGGCTAAAAAAGTTAAAATTAAAAAGTTTAAACCAAACGTTTTCGGCTGTTTGCCATCGTCGGGGTTAAAAATGACCGGCCGCACGCATGCATATATATATCTTATGTAATTCCCGTTAGGAAAAGTTTGGAAACATAAGAAATAACTGGGGCGGAGTTGTTGGATCATTAGCCCCTCAACGATCCTAAGCTTATGGAATGTCTGTGCTGAGGAAAGAACACGCCAGGTGAAAGAATGTCATAAATATGTGATGGGTATTCCCGCAGGTGTTTTGCTGGTTCAGAGGTGTGAGCAGGATTTGAATGTTCCGCAATTCGTACTGCTACGTTTCTCACGGTCTCGCCAATGTAATCAACGCCACAAGAACAATCTCCTTTGTAAATAACTTTGGATCTGTGAGTGTTTTTGTCTTTGTTGTTAAAGAAGATTTTGATTCGCCTTGTTTGCCACAGGATTATAAAGATGAAATTGAAATTAGTGAACTTGTTGAGTTTTTCAATAAACGTTTTACTGAGTTCTTCGTTTTTACCGAAAAACGGGAGCTTGATGAAAACTTTCTTACGTTCTTCGAAGAGAAAATCCGGAATGATGTTGTCATCTTGTGATGAGTCGGTTAGAAAGTTGTTGATTGTTTGCGAGATAAAGCGTTTCGGATAACCTGCTTTGATGAAAGAAGTTTCTAAAGTTTTTATGTCCTTGGCTCTGTGGAGTGCACCAGTGATGCAATTCCTTTTCCATTTGGTAGGGACCTCAGATTTCCAATGTGTTGGTAATTTTCCCGGTTTCTTGAAGACGCTGCAAATGAACTTGTTGGTATAACTAAAGGCAGTATCATGAAAATGGTCGGGGTTTTCCTACACAGTAAAAACACTGTTAGGGTGGTAGCGAGTTAGGCGTTCAAGTAGAGCATCAGGCTCGCCCTTTTTCTTCTTAAAGAAACAATCATGAACATACCGATCGTAGAATGGTGGGTTGAAAGGTCGGACTACATCAGCTTCTAGATTGGCCATGAAAATGTTAGCAAGGACTGGAGATAGTGGGTTGCCCATGACGCATCCATCAATTTGTTTGTACTGCTTATCATTAAAACTGAAAACTGTTTCCTGGTGACATTACAGAGAAGATGTCTGAAGAGTAACTTTGAGCTGAGTTGTGGTAGCTTGTTGTTGGTGTAGATTTCATGAATGATGTGGTCAATGGTTTCATCGAGCGGAACTTCAGTAAAGAGAGAGGACACATCATATGAGACCAAGGCTTTATCGTCATCAACAGTTCTATTACCTAGACGCTCAGCGAAATAGGTGGTAGTTTTGATGCTGTATTTATTCTCTGTGAGAGGAAGTAAGAAAGAGGCTGGGAATTTGGCTTTTTCGTAATAAACGCCTCTTACTTACTTCCTCTCTTCCTCTCGAATTGCGGAACATTCAAATCCTGCTCACACCTCTGAACCTGCAAAACACCTGCGGGAATACCCATCACATTCTTTCACCTGGCGTGTTCTTTCCTTAGCACAGACATTCCACAAGCGTAGGATCGTTGAGGGGCTAATGATCCAACAATTCCGCCCCAGTTTGAACAAACAAGTTATTTCGTATGTTTCCAAACTTTTCCAAACAGGATTTACATAAGATATATATGCATGCGTGCGGACAGTCATTTTTAACCCTGATGATAGCAAACAGCCGAACACGTTTGGTTTAAATTTTTTAATTTTACAATTTTTAACTTTTTAGCCTTGTATATAAGATACATTTTATAGAGCGAACATTATGGACATATCAGCTATACTTGTCATTGTTTAAGGAAAAACAGTATTCCAGAGTTGTATTACTTTCACAGGAAAGGTAATTGACCCTTTCAAGGCCTTTTGATTCTGTGGAAAGTTACTACAGTATGACCGTTTTAAAAAAATTCATGATAAGGGTACCTGTTGTCAGTGGACACCCTGTATGAAGCAGCAGGTGTCCCGAGGGTGTCCGCCTAGTGCAGGTTTAATTGTGATTTGTACAATTTGAAATCCGAGGGCTTATTGTATCACAACAGTCATTTTGATCGCCATAATGAAAATTCTGGTTTTATCAAATCTACAATTTTTAACCCTGAATGTGGACACCATCATTATCACGGCCATTAATGTATTACATAAGTTTTTGTTATTGTATCTGTTACTCGTTTACTAGTGAGCATATTTGTATACTTTCCAGGTGCCCAATCTGATCACGAGACGCTATCATCCCAGGAGGGCGAGCCTCCTCCTCCCATAAGCCTAGAAGATCTCCAGGGTGAGGCACGTACTGTGGCCAACAGAGTTCTTAGCCGTCCACAGTCAGGAATGGTATTTACGGAAGATGTAAAGAGTGCTATTGCAATGTGGGCGGATCGCTTGACAAACCTTCTAGGACCCCCTAAACAAGGTACAGAGCAAGTTGTAGCTATTATTATTTTTACCAATCTTTGAGGGTTTTCCCCCAATTTTGGTGTTACAGTTTTGGTGTGTACAGCATGTTGTATGATTTGGAACATATTTAAAACCATTATCTCATTTGTAACATCGGACAATATTGTATGGTGAATGTTGCATGTGATTTTTGCAGTGTGTTGCATGTGGCAGTGTTTTTATTGACCTTAGCAAGTGTTTGTTAGTAAAATTAAGAATCACTGACTGAAAATTTGCAAAAACAAAAATACAGCTTTTTGTCTCGTTAAATATGCAAAAAACAATGTTCTCAGTATTTGCTTTGAAACAATTCACAATACTAGAATACAGGATCAACTGAGCATAAGAACTTTACCTTTACAATAGCAAGTTTTAACTTTTTCAAGCATTTTGAAGGGTTCTGTCAACCGCTTAATAGTTTTTCGCCGATCAAAATACACCTATTTTTCTCAACGAAAACTTCCACACTGCTGACTCTGCACACTGAATTAGCCACGTTTTTAGTGTTTTGGTTGTAACTATGACGTCAGTTCCGTACTCGACTCAATACCCCTTTCAAACTCGGACTTTTCTAATTCGAGTAACGGCGAACGGTTTGAGCGCGAAGTTACAGTCATATTTATCGGTCTTCTCGTAAGAATTTGACTTAAAATTTGGCACAATTACTATTTGGGTCCGGCCCTATACCCACCTAGGGTTATGGTTTAAATGAATGACTATTTGGGTGATGCAGTTTTGATATCTGGAGAGATTAGAAAAAGTCTATTTTCGTCGCAGAATCAGTATTCATCATTATTATATGGCAAGGTAGTCGCGAGGTAAATCCATACATTTTGATTGTTTTTTTCTTGATCGGGATTATGCCAAACAGATACATGTTTTTGTTTTTGGGTGCTATTTAATAAAACCACCACGCCCCTCAGGGAAATGGGAAATGGCCGCTTAATTGAGCTTAGTGTCCCTAATTTCTAAGTGAACATGGAGTTACTTCCAGACAATCACGATAAACGTGTATTTGAATGTTTTTATCACCCGTCGCCTTTTATTTCGGACTCTAATCTGCCATCACCTTTTCCAAAACATAGTTTTTAAATTTTGAGTGATCGTTAAACAGGTGTAAAGAAAATAGAAAAGCCCTCATCTGAGTGACCGAAAGGTGGCCGCGGCCGCTTAATAGAGGTGTTCTGTTAACTGGGGTTTTATTTACATTATTTTAGTGACAATAATTTCGGGACTTTGAGAACTGGCTGCTTAATAGAGGGTGGCCACTTAATTTAGGTTTGACAGTACTTACTAAACTATTGTTGCTTGCTTGGGCTGTACTGGGAAATATTTGCCCTGCACTCAGTCCATTCTGCTATAACTTTGGGTGAATAAACCCCAGTTTCCCTGTACAGCCCTTGCACTTGCTTAAAACAAGTACTCTGCATACGAGTCAAGTGGACCAAACGCTTTTCTCTGGTTTCTGTAGCAAGAAGCGACTGGGGTATTTCTAGTTATTTCTTCTCCCCCCCCCCTAAATGGGTTGCTATTCCATTGCATGGTACCCCAAGCATTAAATCCACTATTAACCATTTAATATGCACCTGGGTGGAGGGTGGCACTGTGATTGTAGCAGCCGCTGTTTGGGAAAGGAGCCAGCGTTCCTCCCCAAATTTGTATTTGTCAATCTAACTGCCCGCAGATTTTTGTTAAGCGTAAATATTCTTGTCATATTAATGGCAGCCTATGTGAAATGGATTGTGTCACAACTTTAGAGACGTTAAGATGTCTCAATACATACGAACTTCAATCCATTTTCAATTGAATGGCTTAGGGCAAGACTAACGTAAGTGACTTTTTCGGGTGAAATTTTTTTTCTTCAAAAATACCTGAGCAACAATTTGCAGAAGATCGTTTCAATCAATTTAAAAAAAAAACAGCCGTCCAAGACGGGTTGTCAAGTGAAAGAAAAATGTTGAAGCCAGCGTTGAACCAGCGGATCTGATTAGCATTGTTCAACGGCTTAAATCGACAATAGGTTTTTTCTTGTTAACAAAAAGAAATTAAAAAGAAGGGGAAAAAACTAGGGGAAAAAATCAGGATTTGAACAGACACTCTAAAAGAATTATCCACCGCGTACTCGCGCTTTTATTAGGGACTTTAAGCACCGACAACGCGTACGGGAACCGCAACGGGAACGGGGAAACCGAGAAAGGTCTGGGGAGACGACGCGGTTTTGGCGCGTATTTAGAAATAGTTAAGCGGTCACAACAAGACGCCGACGACAACGCCGACCGACATTCGCACCAAGACTAGGAGGCATATTATTCTGTTAAATATGCCTAAGCTAAAAAGAGGTAAGAAATCAACTCCTGGTAAGCCACTCTCAAGGAGTGATAAACGATGAAGAGTTTTTCTGTTATACGATTTAAACAAGTCAAAAAATCTGGATCTTCCGTATGAATCCTATGACTACTTTGACTTTGATATGCTGGAGAACGACGAGTGCTTGTGGGAATTTCGAATTCGCAAACAGGATATTCCGCTTTTAGCCGACGTTCTGCAGGTACCTGACGTGATAACTTGCTATCAAAGAAGTGTTTGTAGTGGCCTGGAAGCCCTTTGTGTTGTCCTCAAGAGACTGGCATATCCTTGTCGGTATGCCGATATGATACCCAGATTTGCGAAGCCCGTTCCAGTACTATGTATGATCAACAACTGCATAGTTGATTTCATATTCCAGATGCATAGTAATACACATTGAAAAATAACGAAAAACTCTCAAAACAGTTCGGAGTTTAAAGGAATTGACAGTGGCAGTTTGAATTTGTACATGAAGTCAATTATCTCGCATAAAATGCGACAAAGAATTCATGTCGACTGTCTTTACAGTTTCTTAAATACCATTTGACATTAAGTATTTCGTTTAAGAGCAAAAAACAGAACAAAATTTGTGAAATGCTACTTAAATTGCACTCACGTTTTCGGGCGACGCCAAAAGCAGCCCCGGAGCAGAACGTCAAGATTTTTCCCGCCAGACATGCGCAGAACGTTATTTGTTTTTTCCCTAGCGTTTCCTCGTTCCCGTTGCAGTTCCCGTTGTCGGTGCTTAAAGTCCCTGTTACTTGCACCACGTCAACACTTACTAACAATAGAGCCGAAAGTTTAAAGAACGGTTTTTTCTTTCTTGTTCCGCCTCGTTGCGTTTATTGTGCACGCTTCAAGTCAAGTCAAGTCAATCTTTATTTATCCACGGTAAAAATTTCATCAGGTCTAAATTACAAGGTAAAAAAGGCTAAATTTTAATTAGAAAAAAGGTAATATACACTATACAAATATTATGCTAATTACAATGTTAAAGTTAACAAATCCTAATATAAACCTGTTTTCCATGAATGCCGTGCCTTATTTGTTTCTATAATGTTTCCATGTTTTGTCCTCGCGTCGATGTTTTGTCCTCGTTTTTCTCAAAAACAAAGTACAAAAGGGCCAGAAAAAAATACATGTGAATGTTTTACTATTGAAAATTGAAAACCACATGCAAAAATTCAGGCACTTTTGAAGAAAAAAAATTTCACCCGAAAAAGTCACTTACATTAGTCTTGCATCAAGTCATTCAATTACTGGTGTAATTTTCATATCGATCCGATTAAGGCAAGATTGTTTAAAAGCCGATTTAAAATGCTTGGGATTGTAAAAAAGAATGTATCGAGACACCTCAATAATGTGGTGCCAGAATGTCAGTTGTGAAAGAAGTGACACCAGTCTCTGCGAGGCCTAACAAAAGTATGTTTTAAAGCCCCAACAAGCACCGAACCGGCAAAACCTTTAATACATGGCAAATTACAGAGTGTCGGTGACCTATAACATGACATTTACTACACCACAGTTGAATGGCTCTGCTCTGCTTAAGAGAGCCTTTTTTTAGAATACATTACGTAATGCCCTTCTGCGGCATTAATGTGAAACAAGGTCGGTTAAAGTGCCCCTGAAACGAAGTTTTGGTATCTGAAGTTTGGACCTTACTTGGAAACACTGCCAACTTTTTTTTGCGCATAGGCGAAAACTGATTTTTTAGCTGTTCGAAGTTTGCTGGTTGAGCCCAAAATTGGCGGATATCTTAACGCGGCCAAAACAGCCTAGTGACATCACTGGTTGTATTAATCCTGTGCTGAAAATTTAGAGTGATTACGGGAGAAGAGACCAGTGTTCTAAGCCCTCTAAAACAACTTTAGGACATGTCAGAGCTGTTAAGCAGTTAATAATAGTGGCTTTACACATGAAGTGGAGGAAGTTGATCCTGGGGCCTTACAGTCCATCTAATTGGAGTGCGATTTCTTTAATTGTCAAACAACAAGCGCTCGACTAAACAATATCTACACTCATAAAGTAAAAACGAGATGAATACAAGAGAAAGTGGCTTTTGAAAATATTATCCGGAGTGCTGCTGCTCGAATCGCTGCAACACCGCCTCGAGTCTCGAATCGATTGCCACAAGCCCCGTGCCGACACACTGTCTTCCGTTGAACAGGGAGGTTTGACTTTTATAAATATTCTACTTAAGTTAACATAACTGATTGGCGTGAAGCTTCACTATCACATTGCGAATACAAATTTGAGAAAACTTTATTTGATAAATCCTCAGTGGTCAACTAGCTTACGATATGACATATAATTCGCGCTTCCTGCGTGAATACAACCAGTCATGCCACGAGGTCCATAATCTTGGTTCCAGAGCTCGGACTCAGATTTGCCTCAAAAAGTCAATGTCAGCAGCTAAGAACAACTCTTTACGTTAGGATTTGACAAAAATAAAGTTCACCATGATTATAAGCATGTATAAATTGGGCAAATTAAAGAGGATAAGAAAATTTTGTTTCAGTGGCAATTTAAGACCAAAGAACTCCAAATGTATAAATGTTTCGAGCTTTCTGGCAACCAGTGCAGTAGCGCTGGATGCATTAAATTATGAATTTACGTCACAGATGTGCGTTGCCAACGCACATCTGTGACCTATCAGCCTATCACACATCAAGCAGGCTTAAGGGGGAAGTAGACCGGACATGCGAAAACGGCACAAACTGAGCCTAACCCACCCTCCCTATTTAAAAAGATGTCTATCGCAAGTTGGTCAGTAATAACTTCCAAAGAAATGACTGCCTATTATGCAGTTGCAGTTATTGTGTTGAAGAAAGTGATCCATATTTAAAAAGAAGCAAATTCTCTGACCAATTTTTTATACTGCATAACTATTCTCGATAACTTTTAATTCCTCTGAAAACAACCATCCGTAGAATACGTTTTTGGGATGTGCTCCTGCGCAAGACATTTAACTCTCACAGGTTGGGCTAACTCTCGGATGAGCATATCTCATCCAAGGAAGGCATATTGATACCCTTAGTCGCTTCATCATGGAAAGGCGAAAAAAGTATCGGCCTCTTGAAACTCTGACAAGACTCCTGCAAAGGAATCTTGTTAAAATTGGGTATGGCAGTACTCTTATAAGTTTGCTCATGATTAGCTTACTATGTTGTAATGGTTACCTGCAGATGCCCGTGTAAGTTCTGCCAGCCATCAGAGATCTCAGTTTACAGACCTGGCTGCTCAAGGAGGGTCACTTCGCCATAGACGGCATCGTAAAGTAAGCCGATCAGCCGGTCCTTCACCAGCAGCTCTCAGGAAAGCTTTGAAGATTGCTGGAGGTGTGTGAAGTGATATTAAACATGAGACGTGACATATCAAGGCATATCATATTCATGGCGCATTGTTAGTAGCACATTTTATTATTACAAGAAATAGTGTTCACTATAGCTGCCCCCGCTTTTGATATCCTGTTTATTGGAATGTGTATTGCATACAAAGATTGCGTATACAACTGCTGCGAAATTAACATTTAAAGCCTTTTATTGACCTTCAAATGCTGCAAGATGCTACTAGAAGATGGCGAAGCTCGAATGCGACGAAACAAACGCGAGCTCGTAGACGCAAGACCTTCAAATGCTGCAAGATGCTGCTAGAAGATGAAGGTGACGAAACGCGATCTCGTGGTTGCAAGTACTCGACACCACCGTGCGCGCTTGCTAAAATATTACCCGAGACGAACGTGCGCGCCTAGTTTCGAGAATGCTTCGCCCATTACAAACACATACTTCTTACTTTTTCAACAAATATTCTTTGTCCTTGTATGTATACACCCGGGGACTCCTAGACTGCCTCCTCGGGTGTTGGCCTCTGGGCCAGACCCTGCGGGGGCAAATACTACATATTAACTACATGACATGACTTCTGACTTCCGACCTCTGAGTTCCGAGTTTTGACTCCAACGTTCGACTTCCGACTTTTGAGTTCGAGTGTGTGATCCAGTGTGTGATCCAGCTTTCTGTTTGTATCCCAAGTTTCTGAGTCCGTTGTCATGTTTTGGTAAGTAGTGAGTTTTATGAAATTATGTGATTTTTCGGGCGAAACGCTCATGATTCGGGCACCGACACTTGAGAGAAAACACTACACAAAATAATGCTGTTGGCGTGGCTCCCAAAACTCCCAAATAGAGTCTCTATGTAGATACTTTTTTTGAACTTTTTCTTTTAATAAGTTTTAGATTTTACTCGGATTGAGATTGTTGATTGAGTATGATTGATTGATTGAATATGTAAGCTTTGAATATAACTATTTTTGGATAGTATATATAGCAGTTTCATTAGAAGTGGTGAACGTTTTTGTTTTTCATGCCTTGAATTCGAATGCGTTGGTATACCGATTTCAACACATACGCATTCCGACATTGCGTAAATGTTTCGGTCAAAAAGGTCACCGTCTTCCCAAATGCGAAGGTGCCCGTACGCCTATGTCTGTATTGATTCTATTGATTCTGGAGGAGTAGAGCGTCGTAAAAGACTAAAGAGAGGGAAGTATAGCACTCCCGGTCCCAACGTTTTGTGGCATGTTGATGGAATGAATAAACTAGCTCACCTTGACATTTTTATTCCTTGAGCAGTAGATGGCTTTTTCAGTTGAATTCTTTGGCCAGAAGCGTATTCAAAAAACAAAAGTCCCAGTATGATTGCCTCACACTACCTCAGTACAGTGCAAAACTGGAGTGGGTTCCTATCATAAAATTAAAATTTTTGTTTAAGGCAAAAGTAGTGGAAATCAAAGTATAGAAGCCTGGTGGTTTAAGCTTCTTTAAGGTGGAGGTGGTTGGTGGTTAAACCTTTTTAAAGATTTTCGGGATTCAAGGCATTTTGACGACAGGCATAAAAGCGATTAGAGGTCCACGGTGGTAAACCGGATATCACATTTTTCACTTCTAAAGTTTACCATTCACGCAGCTACCTGATAACTTCGGACATAGAGAATGTGAATGCTTGCAGAGGATTGTACGCCGAAAATTCTTTTGTTTTTGCCAATGGGTTAGAAGAGTTACGGCAATTGATAAAACCTAATTATGTGGCTCCATTAAACGCGACTGATACTTTAAGGTGGTATTGCGAGATTATTGACGTTCTTTAAAATTACTAAAGCTCAGGTGAAGCCCCAGAAACGTGTGCACCTAAACGACAGAGTTGGTATTTTCTAGAAAACGGAATTATGTGCATACGAGCTTTAAATTCAAAACGGTATGACAGATATCCATGCAGTTATTGTATTCCAATTTGCCAGTGCTGATCCGGAAAGTTGGAAGCTCTCCCTAACTGAGGCCCTAGTTATGCCCTAGTTATCTAACGGAAATCGTACATTTTTCACCACGGATTTTTGCCTCTTGGAACTTTTAATCCACACCTCACCCACCCGTCAAACTAATTCAATTTATGCTTCACCGTTCCTCTTTGTGTATTGCGAAGCTAACTAGGGAATGCCTGAACTAGGTCAACCGATCTAGGATTCTTGTCACTGTCGTACTCAAAATAGTCCTTCAGAAGTTGCCTTATGGAAGCCTTCATAGTTGGCGGCAGGAGCTACAATAAAGCAGGGCGTTCACTGTGGCGACACTGCAAGACCTTTTCTGTCGCAAGTTGATTAGCGTTCAACCCAGTGACCACACGTCAGATTGGATTGTTGTTTTTTTCATTGCATCGATACATTCAGGGACCATGTACGCAGCGTTCCTCGGATTGAAGTGGTCCGCGTCTGGATAAGGGACTGTACGTATTTTAATTTGCCTAACCCCATACCGCAAAGGTTTGTCGCGTGGTCGCTCTTGCAGCCATCCCATTTGCTGGCTTAATGTTAATGTCCCTGTGTACAATAGGGGGCTTCAATAGATAACATCAAATGGCTTTTTTCGTGTTTACCAAAGTAGGCAAAGGCCGGCTTTCGAGTAATTGAGAAATACGAACCGTGTTTCTCTATTTGTTAAATAGAAATACGTTTTAAACCAATCAGTGCGCGTATTTGCTTTGGGTTTTTTTCTAATAATATATAACAGTTTTTGGACAAGCCTTAGTAGCTCGCAGCTAGCAAAGCTTTCTTACAAGAAAAATAACGTATTCAATTTATGGATACAAGAGCAAGTCGATCAGATTGCTACATAAGAATGAGTAAATTACCTGCTCATCCATTTTCTTCAAACAACTAACTCGAACCCGAGGTTCGTGATCAAGTCCGAAGTTAGAACTCAGAAGTTGGAAGTCATAAGTCGAAACTCATAAGCTGGAAGTTAGAACTTTGATGTCGGAACTAGTCGTAGGTCCCTCCTCGGCTTTCGTAGTTATTTGGGTAAACTTTCCAATCGCATTACAGACAACCTACAGTTAATAGCGCGCACCTTGACCTTGAATCACATTCTCTAACCATTTTTGTATTTTAAATGTCTAAAGGAGAAATTCCAGAAATAGAAACTCTGCGGAACTTGCCACCACTTCCAGAAAGATTCTACAAGTCTGACCCAGCACACCCAGGCAGTGTAGATGCTAGTGTACACAAATACAACAAGAAACGTGAGTAAATTATAAATTAAATTATATTATATAACAATGTTATAAAAACTTCACATTTCCTTTTGTCTTTGTGATGTGAAACGTAAGAGTTGTTCCTCTTGTTATTTAAACTATATACTATCTTCCTCAGAGCACAGTTTTTGGTTGCTATCATAGTTGTTATCAATTTCAATTTTGCTTTTTGTACAATCATTCTTTTCTTGTTTTCGTTTTCTATCGGTGAAAAGCAATAGTTTTTATAGTTCTGCATGAGTTCTTTCAATGACGGCGGCAAAATATAATTTTATGTGTAATCTGAGCCATTGTGAAAAGCAGTCGTATGTTCTTGAATATTCCAACATTTACCTAACGCACCACCGTCGTCGATGTTCATCTTCGTTAAATCTGGTTGTGTACATAGAGGAAAATACATTGGCGCGTGTAGAAATTATATATCTCTTCGAGTGTTCAACTGGTAACTCACGAATTGAGCGTAAAGAACGAGTGAGACATTAAATTGAACACAGGAAGAGATATTCCATGTCCACAAGCAATCATGTATTGTTTTGTTTATTATATAGACGTCCTCGTTATGATATTTTCGACAATTTTCCGATGATTTCCGACCACTTTCCAAAGATTATCCAAAAATTGCCGGAATGCCACACAAACATTTGTGAACATTTTCCGAAAACTACCGAATTTCTGAAGAAAACCAAAGATCTCAAAGAATATCCGAAGATGTATCGATCATACACCAACAATTTTAAGTACGATTAAGGGTCAAACAGAATATCAGTGAAGTCGTCAATATCTTCACAAGTGAGGACATGGAAAATATGCCAACCTGGACGAAAGTGTCATATTCTGAAAACATGCTGTGCTCCTGTGTTTGATGTAGTGAACATATTAAAGACTATATAAATTGTGGCGACATGTGGGATATGAAAGGATCTTCGCAGTGTACAAGCAAATTAAGGAACAGCCATTGGAAAAAATACTTTATTGTAATGAACGACATTGTTAGGTCCGTTTCGAGAAATCTGTTGTCACCCCTTTTAGAAAAATCACACTTACGTCACCCTAATACAGTAGTAATATTTTGTTTATTAACTTCTATTCCTTGTATTTCCTGTTCTGGGGATAATAATTAAACACATCCATGCTGAAATGGCTGTGTTTAGGAAAACCGTGAAAACACTTCCCTTTCCTATAAACACATATACACACATACACCATATAAATCTTGAAATGCCCTCTCAAAGTATAGAAAAACCAATGTTTTGCTATTATTTTATTACACGTTCTGTTTATAGATGGCTCTGCATCCACCAAAGGATCTGAATCATCCGCTGCTGGTCCTCGCTCTATACACTGGGAGCGTGTTTCCAATGCTGACGTGCAAGTTGATATTTTTAGTTACGCCGCAAGAGATAGAGAGCCAAGCTTTCAGCGAATGGTAGCTGATGAGCTTAATGACGAAGAATCAGAACAAGAGGATGAAGAATTCAAAACAGCTCTGAATGCCGTAGTGACAGAAGTCAAACAGGACTATACCTTAATAGAAGCAAAATCAAGAATGGAGCTGTCATCCCCGAAAAAAGAGCAAAAGCCATTTCAGTTTCCCCGGCCAGCAGCATCAAAACCACCCGCCGGTCTTCAAAATAAACCTCCACCAGGACAAGGGAAAAAGAAAGCTCAAGCTGGGCCAACAAAAAAAGCTGTTGTAGCGAAGAAAAAGGCAGGCAAGAAACCAGTAAAACAACAATCAAAACCTTCAAATAAAACTGCAAAACCTATTAAAGGAAAAACAGAGACTCAGAACAAAGGCAATGAACAGGAAAAAACAGAGGACATTGGTAAAGCAATAACAATGGAAGTAGAGAAACCTGAACCTGTTAGAGTTGACTCAGAAACAGGTGAACATGAAGCAGAAGCGTCCGACAGAACTATTGTTTCTTCTACTCTGTCAAGACTTACTACTTCATCTAGAGTTTCCTCTAAAGCTTCAGATGAGTTAAATGTAAGGAAGAATGATTCACCAACCGAAAGTAACATGACTTCAGCTACTGCTGATATGCCAGTTCTTGTCCCCAAACCTCCCGAGCCACAACCTGTTCATAAAGAACCAGAAACAGAGCAGTCTCAAGCGCCGGTGGAGCAAAAACCAGTCCAGGAGTCTAGAGCAGCTAAGAGGGCTTCAGAACGAGCTGCTGCTGCAGAACGAAGACGTCAAGAAGTGGAACGTAAGAGAAGGGAGAGAGAGGAGGCCAAGAAACGAGCTATTGAGGAGGAGGCCAGATTAGAACAGCTACGACTTGATGCTGAAGAAGAGATGAAGAAGAGAGAGGAGGAACGAAGGTAAAGAAATTTCCTTAATTGTAATTTACTATATCGAAGTTATGACTTGGGATTTATGATGTTCACCTAAAGGGCTTTCTTCCAGGCCTTGCAAACACGCCGTTAACTTAC
>OMLO01002630.1_pt1 | contig 14624 bp, 4 predicted proteins | sample 1674811 | NCBI WGS metagenome assembly OMLO01 (sample SAMN06265003, study PRJEB25207) | coral metagenome | isolation source: Coral host | place: Mexico:La Bocana,Puerto Morelos, Mexico | collected 2008-11-13
CTCTGTATCTCAAAGAAGGGGAATGATTCCTGATCGATGCAGCTTTCTCTGAACTCTCAGTAGCTGAGCCCCTTTTAAGTTCATAATGAAGACTACAACATTTCTTCCAAAGCTTCAGGAAAAGGAATGGAAAAGTATTTACGAAAAAAGGAAAGCACTGCTTTTAATTTCTTATACGATCATTTCTATTACTGACGGTTATTTCTTTGTTTTGTTTTTAAGTAATGATGCGGAGCCAGTTTTCAGATCGTTTGTGCGTGTTTACTCACAAAGTTCTCAGATATGAAAAAGCTGAGAAAACTCTAGCTGGTAAGGCTGGTAAGTTGCCGGAAGAAACGTCTCTGTAAACAAGAATGACTTTCCCATTAAACTCAGTTTGGTGTGCAGAAAAAAACAAAAACAACAACTAAAAAAAAGAACAAAACAAAACAAAAACCAGCACTCATTAGTATATAGTGTGCGACTAAGTTGAATAAAGTGCATTATTTTATAAATGTACGAGAACGTTTTAGCAACATTTTGAAACAATTTACAACGTGGAAGTTGCATTGAATCTAAGTGCCTTTCAAACAGCGTCGAGCCCTATTCTGTATTCAGACCAGAACGCTCTATCTTTGTAGACTTTTGTGTGGAATCTGCCGTCTTCCGTATTTGTAAGCATGACAACATATAAAAAAAAACTAAACGGGAAGAGGTAAATCATAGGCAAAAATTGTTTCGTTCGAGGTACGCTACTGAATATAATTAGTTGAGGACGCAATATCTCGAAATAATTTTCCCTTCTTATCAAAAGAGACACCATCTTCGATTTTGCGGCTTTTTATACAACGTCGGTAAACCATCGGAATGGCTCAAGAGTAATCAATTGAAAAAAAAAATTGTAATAAGAGCAACTGCACAGAAGTTAAATCTAAGAAAAAATCATGATTTGGAAATGTGTCCGTCAAAATAAGGTTGCCTAGAAACCTGAGAGTCTTAAGAACAATAAGACGCAAAATGAAAATAAACAGTTCAAGTCGATATAAGCGTGTTCTGTTCTTGTTCTATGGTATATATAGAGTTAAGAGACTGGCACACTTACAACGCCAGGCAAGTAAAAGGCCTCAAAAGGCCGTCTTACAGTGTTGTTACTATCCTTGGATAACATTCAATAATGTCCACGATTGATGTTATATTCCAGCAGGAAAGGGATGAGCCATAAAATTCATCCATCTTAAAAGAACATTCAGATCGACAATCTAAAAATAAAGAAAACGTTGACGTTGACGAGGAGGAGTCATAGGAAGGATTATTGTAAGGTCATCGTAAGAGCGCTCATGATCCTGTGAAAATCCAAAAATCGGAGTCGTTAGCGGATTCATAAGCTCGACGGAATTGGAGTCTGAAGAATCAGAACGTTCCTATTCCGTTTACGACTCCGTCGTTTATGATACAGTGAAAACTAGATTGTCGGAATCGGAAGCAAAAGCGGAAGAGCCAACCAATAACAAGGCCCGGAATCGAACATTGTCATTGAACAATCATACAAACTAACTAACAAAATCAGTGTTCTGTTTCCGACTCCGTTGGCTTGATTTTCACTAGATCGTATCGCTCTACGCTTCTGTTTACGACCCCGACTACGACTTCGTCGCTAGTGAAATCCAGCCTTTAGTCATATTTCCATCCTTTAAACAATATACCTGCCTCGAGCCAGCTCCTTGTATCACTACCATTATTAGAATAATCCTAACTCTCTTTTCTTAACTTTGCGATAAATCGGAGTAAATCTTTCCTTAAACTTGTGTCCTCTGTCAGTAACCAGTCTAACTAGTTTTTCTCACCAGGTTTTGGAATAGCACTGAAGAATATCAAGAATCCTCTCTCCTGCACATTAGAATCTGAGTGAAATGCTACTTGTGCGTATTCGCCAAATACAATGAAGGACGCCCCACGTGGCAGCTCACCACAAATTACACCAAATTCTTTGTTGTCCTCGTTTGTAATCCTCACGTAGTCATCCCTTACGAGAAAGTTAGGCGAGAGAGAAAACACAAAATCACCGTAATGTTGTATGCTAAACTGACGTCTTATTTCTACCCTATTTCCAATCTTTCCATATTACCAAGGAGCCAAGTTATGTATGGCTATGCGAGCGAGGTAATTGTAATCTTTCCTGTTGTTCTTGCCACTGATAAAGTGTACCCAGAGTACAAAGCTATTTCACACTAATGCTTTTAAGTCTGTTCAACGCGAACCTGGTTTTCCACTAAACTTGAAAACTTTGTAGGAAGGTTAGGAAAATATACTTTGACGATGACTGTTATTACCTTTTAATTGTGGCGGAAAACGTAACCCAAAAAATGCCTGCCCTTATGCCCTTAGTGTCGATACCGCACAAGTCCGGCGATAGCCCATGACTGTTCACGTTAACACCCAGGAAAATGTTTATAAAGGGATGCGTTGGCGATAACCGGTTATGTTTTCAGGTTTGGAACAAAGTTGTAAACGTAAAACATGAAAATACATGATCTTAGAGAGGTATTGGTGGAGGCAAACGTTAGGTTTTGTACCCAAGGTCCCAACGCCTTCTTGAAGACCACAGGAGAGATAAGTCGGGACTAGAAAGTTCGTTGCCCATTTCATACCATCGATGATCAGCAGGAAAATTCCTTGATGTGGTGTTTCAAAGGATTTTCCTGCGTCGAAATAATTTTAATCATTGTGTATTGCTACGATTACAGGTAGCAAACCATCGGTACCCATACGTCCCCAAAGGCTCACTCATTTCAAAATTTCGGGCTGACGTTTTCGATCAATTCTACAAATTCATTCAACTCTAGCGAAGGCTTCCAAATGTGTTCAATTCCTTAGAATGACACTCCCTTATTGTGAGCTGGCTGAGTACACAGAAACAAGCTCTGCACGATTACAATATACTTACATGCAGTGTGGATGAAACGCCACTGCAAATTCATGAAAGCTGATTTTCATCGCCATACCGTGTGGAATGGGGACTGAATAATTACAATCCATGTTACTTGAATACTTGTGCGGATATCCAGGACTTGGCAGTGTATTGTTTACCAAAGATCCACATTTTAATTCTCCTACCATAGTCAAAGCAAATGTGAAGGAGAAATTACACCAGCAATAAATAGTCAAGTTGCTCTTTCTCTTTTAGAAGGCTTTTCTACAAAGAAATTCCTGAAAATTTCTCAAACTAATTAATGGCTCATCAAGTTAAAAAAGGAAATCGCAAACGTAAAGGAGAACAATTTGTGACATGGCTTAGCTGAAACTGTCTATCTTGTCCATCAGAGAATTTTAATTACTTCAAGCGTTTTTCTTTTAATTGAACCATTTTTCAAGTGTTATTGGCACAATTTTCCAAAGCAAAATACTCGAGTTTCTATCAGGAACATTTTTTTTCTATTTAATAAATGCCTAATGTAAGAAACCTATATAACCCTTTATTTATATTTAAGCAATAAACCACAAGTTTCTATGGTTTATAGGCTGATAAACCACGCGGGATGTTGGAAGAACATGAGAAGAATTCGTAATTCGCATTCTTCGAGTGTTCTTCCAACATCCCCAGTGGTTTATCATGCCTATAAACCGTAAAAACTTGTTGTCTATTATATTGCTGTTATATAATAATTCAGAAGATTTGAAATTGATTTTTAGCATCGTCGTGTTACTATGATCAAATTCTCGATATCCATTTTGTTACATTTTCGCACACAATACGTTTTTGCTAAAGATCTTGCCAAATTTCATTGTATTAAGATCATTAGAACTTACGTGTAATGGGTCAAATCTCAATAACTCCCTAATGCGAACGAACAGTTGTTTTCATTGCAATGAACCTTCGGGAAAGATGATCTTCTAATCGCGACTTCCAAAAAAGAAAGATAATTAAAATGGATAACATTCTTATTTGCGAAATCTCTGCCAACGCGATCGCATTTGTTTACTGGGAGATATTATTTTGATTATACTCACCAGCAACAAAGGAAATGTTAAATCCTTTTTGTTGCGTCTCAGTGTCTGAATGAAAGGTTAAAACCGCGTAGTCGCCAGTTACAGTAATTTCTCTCCCATTCCTCTCGCCACAGAACACCCCAAATAAGTCGCCCTCGTCATTGGTAATCTTTAAGTAGTCAAACCTTTATGAATATAAAAGATATAGTTTGAAATGCAACCTCGCTCCTGGCATCTGTCTCATTCACACCCCTTCTTTCTCCCGCTCCAGAGAAAAGAAAATAGACCTTGCGAACGAGTTTGTTTGCATACCACAAAACTGGCAAATAGCAGAACAAGAAGGACAACAGTCGTTTATGAAACACGACTTAAGTCGACATAAGTCGCCCAGTTGTTGTTTTCTCACTTACTCGCATGTTTGATCATATTGCAGGTGAAATTCATTGAACGTGATTTTCATCGCCATTCCTAGTGGAATGGGAATGGAATAGGTACAATTCATGTCTCTTGGATAGCTGTCTGGATACCCAGGGCTTGTCAGAGTGTTGTTTTCCAAGGAACCACAATTTATCATCTCTGCAAAAATTAATAGAAATGCTATTACCTATATATTAATATGGAAGATAGAGAGTTTCACATTCAGAATAAAAACTATTTGTTTCTAGTAGCGCAGCTTGAGAACCAACAGGATGTCCTGGACTTTGAGTAACTCGTTTAATTTTCTTTTTGCATACTTTCTCAAAATTTACCCGAATAATCTACTTCAGAAACCAAAATTTAATCCTGATTAAACTAACAGTAGAAACACGAAATTCTCTTCATTTTCCTGGAAATAGCTCAAAATCATGGTTTTCAGGAGTTCCTCTTCAAAAAAGCCACCATAACAACACACGTGAACGATTTGCCTATTATTAGAAACCTCTCGAGGTTGCTTTCCTGACCTGAAGGGATCTCAGTTGATCTTTCTTATGCAATTGTGAAAAGCTTAAAACAATTCGGTCTTTTCTCTACAACCTCTCTAATGCCGAGCATCATATTATGATTATACTCACCATGGTGTGGAAAGGTAGTGAAAAATAATAAGAATCCTCTTTTCTCTATCCCAGAATCTGAATGGAATGTTATTCGCGCCTGGTACCCTGTTACAGTGATATGGGTGTCGCGCTGTTCCCCGCAGATTACACCAAATATCTTGCCGTTCTCATTGGTGATAGTCAAATTGTCATACCTTACAAAAAATGCTATTAGACTCATGGGTTAAGGTTCGATTCGGGGATGCTAAAAGCCATCGCAGGGTTACCCCCAGCATTAAGTTCTCTGGTACCGTAATAATTTATACACCTGGGTGGAGAGAGTCACAGTGAGAGTAAGGTGCGCATTTACGCACAGTACAACAGATAAATATATCAATACAATATTTTCTTCAAAATATAAATAAGAATTTTTTACACGACTGACAAAAAATCTCATTGTGATTGGCTAAGAGCCTGCAAATTGACCGCTACTTTTAAACTTGCACTTTGGAGCAAATTAACGCATGCACCTTTAGTAATTTTCTCAATAATTTACCACGAACAATAAGCGATATACACAAACCAACACACACACACAAAAAAAATATAAAGATTGGTCAGGGAAATTAGAGAGGAAAATTTACTAGACGATTTTAAAATTTCCAAGACAGGAAAAACTCAGAACCGTACTCTCAAATATATTACAGGCGAACCAAATATCTTCGATATGCAATGAAATATAATATTGAAAGAACGGCACTATACAAATACTTAGAAATTCGTAGGACGAAATTACTAAACACGTTGCCAAGAGACATAACCGAATGTATTTGTGGCGCCTACTCTACGTTTTGTTTACCTGCACGTTACGTCATACTCCACGTCGAATATATGAAAGGTGATATTTAATGCCATACCGTCTGGAATAGGAACTGTATAATTACAATCCATATTACTTGGATAGTTCCCTGGGTATCCAGGACTTGACAGTGTATTGTTTACCACAGAACCACATTCTTTTCTCTCTGTAACAGTAAATCAAAATGTAAAAACATGCGCCGTGTTTCTATCGATTTTTAGTATAAATCTACTAGCGCTCTATCACGTTACTCGCTATCTATTCAGTTGTAGATAGTAGCCTAACAGTACGCGATTGTTATCAAAATGACGACGAACACTTTGGGTTTTCGAAGTCTGTTAAGACAATTTATATACAGTTTTGAACGACTGGTAGATTTATGCTGTAAAAATTATATTATTCGCTCTCGATTTCAATGTATGATTGCTCAGTACTACATTTTTTCCGATTCTCATTGGTTTAAATTGATTACGTGACGCGATAATGTTCATCCGCGTAGAGACACTATGTAAAAACAATAGAATGCCTCTTTCGATCGAAGTTTCAAGGGCAAATATGCTAGTTTTAAGAACATCAAATTTCCAAGGGGTAACAATCAGACCCATGGTTTCGAGACATGAACACTTTTGTCTTTATTGTTCATTACTAATTTTTTTTTCCGCGCGCCCGTTCAAAAATCATAGCGAATTATTTCCAACGTTTTACGATAAAAGTCGTGACAGTCTAATGTAAACTTTATTAGTTTATTTTCGATAGGCTTGCTTACTATCTATCAAGTACTATCTATCAGGGTGTTTTCGGGCGGACGAAGACTATCCGCTGATACCGTCTCTCCGCGGGGGAAAACTATCCCGTCATGTGATCGGCCCCTAGTGTTCGTTCCCGGAAACTACCGTGGATATTTCTTTTCTGTAAACAAGCTAAATAAACAATTGGAATTGTATTAAGTGTTTTTGTTTGTTTGTTTTCTTTTTTAAATTCTTTTTGAAAAGGTAGCGCGCAGAAAAAAATTTAGTGGTGAACAAAAAAAAAAAAACAATAGAGTGTCTGATAGTTGCCACTTGGAAATGTCATTTTCTTAAAATAAGCATACCTTATTCTGTTTTAAGAACATTTTGCAATTTCCACACCTTTGAGGGATCTTAGATAGATTTTTGAGAAAACTGCGGTGGTGGACTTAATCAACACTCTATCGTCTTGACTCATCATATATTGATAGTACTCACCAAAATTTGGAAAAACAGTAAAAGATATGTTAAATCCTCGTCTGTTTTCTATTCCGTCTGAGTGAAATATTAGCTGCGCGTAGTCTCCAGTTACAATGATCTCGGTCCCATGCTTTTCACCACAGAACGCACGAAGAAACGTACCGTCGCCTTCGAAAATCTCCAAGTAGTCATAGCTGTATAGAAAATACGTCGTATGTTTACAAAGGTATAGTTTAGTAAAGGCATTCAAATAAGCAAGTGAGAGCTACTCGATCATTTAGAGACACTCGCACTAATTGTTTCTGAAATTCACAAGCCACGTCATCACAGCAAAATAGTAAAATGAACAATAATAGGGCAAATGGCCATTGCTGTAACTTTTGCGTGGATTTAACGATCTTTGACATTCAGTGACCCTTTTTTTCTGTCGATGGTTCATTTTCTCTACCGATTTTCTACCTTTTGCAAAAAAATAAAAATCTATCGAGTAGAATCTGAATTTTTTGCAAAACGCTTCATAGAATTCCACTCATTTGACTTCAGTCTTTGTTTAGCTATGCGGCAGTTTCAAATGCGTCTCTAAGGGTTGAGGTATGTGAAAATGATGGCAATATTTGAAATTATTAACGCGCAGATTAAGTTATATCAACCATTATTAGGATTGTTTGCCTCTGTTGATTTATCTTTGATTTTTTAACCTAAAAAACCTGGAGACCATGCTGAATTACACGCACCAATTTATCAAAATCAGACTAATTTTCCACACGTCTTATCTCTGAAACAAAGCCGGTGACACCAAAATTTTATTTTATTTCTGAAACAAATAATCATAACCTGTCCGCAATAGATGTTAAAAAAAAAATCTATCGAGTAGAAAATTTCCGCGCGAACGTCCTAAAAGTCGCAGTTTTGTCACACCTAGCCTATTTGTATTGGTCATACTTACTCGCATGTCGCATGAAACTCCAGATTAAAGTCAATGAAGGTGATTTGAACCGCCATTCCATGTGGTATGGCAAACCAATAACGACAGTCCATATTATTTGGATAGCTGTCTGGATATCCAGGGCTTGTTAAAATATTGTTTCTCACGGCGCCACACCCTATTGTGTCTGCAAAAATTGAGTTAATCAGTGCTTAAAGCTCAATTGCATTAATAACTTATTTATTTCTCCCTCTCTTGAGAAATGGCAATACTTCAAAAAGGTCAAAAGGCCGTTCTCGAATATCAGCCACATAGACACTCCAATTTAGCATCAACTGTGTCCTATATTCTCTTAAAGAGTGGTTGTTTGCTCCGAGTCGCATTGAGTCTGTGTAGTTGTTCATACTTCTTACTAATTATAACCGAGTTCGAGGTCCGTACTATAAATTACGAACCGAGTTTTTTCCGCTTGGATTCATGGCCCAAGCGCGAAGCACGCGGGACATAAATCCGAGCGGAAAAATCGAGGATCCGTAACTTACAGTACGGGCCGAGAAAATGAGGTTAGTGAGATATTTATTATATCTCTGGGTTCAAAGAGATGGAGAAGATTTCAATCAATCGGAACGGCCATTGATGATTGACGCGCGTCAAATCCTAAACGTGGTTTCCACAAAACGCGACTTGAGTCGTCAAAACTTTCGTTAACACTTCACATTAACACTTTTTGTTTTAAAGTTTTCTGCAAGAGACATCTTGCATAGCGACTAATTTAGCGGGCCGTACTGTAGAGTACGGCCCGCTAAATTGACCAATCAAAGCGCGTGTACCAACTTAGAGATATAATAATGTAATATGTACATGTATATACCATTTATTTATAAGTCTAGCTATCAATACATAGGGCGTTGAACTTTCACCGCCCTGTGTGCCGTGTTTATTATCTAAACTTAAACGTTATAGTATCGATTCAAGGCATGTAACTAATTTTATTTTCGAAGCTGTCAGAGTCCTGGAGAGGATGTGGAGAGGGGCCGGGGGAAATAAAGATCGTGTGATCCGTCCGTCTTTGGTTTGGAGGAACAGCAAAAGTTTAGTTGAGGCCGAGGCACGATCATCCCTGACTAGTGCCGAACCTCCATCCGTAACATTGGTATGAAACTAATTTGTTGGTATTTGTCTCATTTCAACTACTTGTGTAGCACCGTCAAACCACTTGACATCACTTTCGTAATTACATAACAGAAGCATTTAAACTTCCTGATGTAATGATATGACAAAAGTATGGAACGCTCGCTTGCGTTCCCTGAGAAGTATCTTTAACGTATTTATTGGTCATTACTCACCATTTACAGCGGTGAAAAATAAGAGGAATCCTCTTCCTTCTATTTCTGAATCTGAATGAAATGCCACTCGCGCTTGGCTGCCTGTTACAATGATGTCCGTCTCGTACTGTTCCCCGCAGATCACACCAAATAACTGCCCGTCCTCATTCGTTACAGTCAAGTAGTCATACCTTAAATACAAAATTGGATTTTACTTTAGACAGCAGGTTGTGAATATTTTAAAATTGTAAAATAAGAGTTACTCGAATTGATTTTTCAGAAAAATGACAGCCTAACGAATACTGGTATAATGGAGTTGTTTCATCATTGTGTGAGTCACGTAGCTTGTCTAGAGGAACAGCTGTTCTAATCAGTTAATGGGCTTATGAAAACTTAAGACAAGCAATCTTTGATTGTTGCGTATTTTTGGTGCTATTTACAACACAGAAAGGACAGAGCAAACCGTCCTGTTTGGTGCGGTGTCCGTAATATTGAACTCTTACTTGCGAATTCCCTTTAAAGGGTACTGGGAAAATTTAATTCTGAGCTTGACCCTGACTAGCTCCTGTTTAATGTAGAGAAGAATTACGTCTAGTCGCCCCAGGGCCAGGGAAACCGGAGATCACAGTGGGCGTTATAAACCAGTAAACTCGAACATCGACTTCAGCCTATTATACCTAGATGTTATCATGTATCTAAGACGACATCGTATGCGCCATTTATGGTGCAAAGTATTCTTAAAGCTGAGCAGAGAATGGTTTTGAGGCGTATGTAAATTTTCACATTTTCACATCTTTTTTCACATCCAACAAAGGCCACTGTATATAGTCCACAAGAAATAGTGACGAACATTACGTATCACGGCACAAAAATTGCGACGATTAATCGGTAGTAATAGAAATTTTACTTTTAGTGTACGTTTAGATATTGTGGATATTCAAACTAATTTTCAATCGATCTGAAACCATATACACTAAATTTTATTAACAGAAAAAGTGCTCTTGTTCTTTGGGATTTATCCGTGTAAGTGGTGGTAAGTGAGATTTAAACTCTTGGTTTATTGTAGAGGTGTTAGTAACGGGAGGACTAATAACAACGAAACTGACCTTATTTACATAATTACTAATACAATGTTATCCTAAACCAGCAGCCCATAAATAGGAGCGTGTTTGAATTCACCGCGAACTCAGATCTCCGCAGGATCCTCAGTGACCAATTACACGCACAGACGAAAGTTTTAAATTACCTCATCATATCACCGGAAGATGTGAGGTAAGCCATATTTTTTCTTACAGATGCTCGTTTATGTTGACCGTAACTGACTTATTTTGAGGGAAAAGAATCTTAAGAATAGACCAGTCTGTAAAAATGCCTGGACTATCATGTTGAGAAAACTGACGGCTGCGTAAAATAATCACAAAAAATATACGCGTAGCTAAGAACAGGACAAGATTGGGGTCATCACCTAAGGTAAATTAAAATAACAAAGAAATGTTGATATAGTGCGATTTTCCATTTACCTGCATGCTGTATCATTTTGGACGTCCAATTCATGAAAAGTGATTTTTAGGTCCATATTGCGTGGAATGGGCACGGAATAATTGCAATCCATATTGTTTGGATAGTTTCCTGGGTATCCAGGACTTGACAGTGTATTGTCTACCAAAGAACTGCACTTTCTTCTCTCTGCAACAGTAAATCCAAACCTAAAGATCCATCTTTACTTCACATAAGTACATAAATTATACCTAAGTTTATACTTTCCTATTGGAAAAATCTTTAATTACGTGACGTCTGCATTTTGGTTTACAATTTTTGAATTTATTGGTGTCTGCCATCCTTACAAAATGAAATCTAGCTTGCATATCAAAAAGATTTTTTCTGCACTTTTTTGAAATATTTGCAACCTTTTTAACAGCGCAAAGATCCCAAGTAGAACTAATGGTAACATCCTCATATCCCTTAGGAATACTTTTAAATTCCCTTTGCTATTTTTTATAAATGTGAACAAATCTTTGTTTAACTTGTGTCTCGTTTCAGCTACCTGTCTATTTGTACTTACCGGAATTTGGAACAGCACTGAAAGTTATCAAGAAGCCTTTCATTTGTACAATAGAGTCTGTGTGAAATCTTAGATGTGCGTGGTCACCAGTTACAATTATGCTCGCCCCATTTTGCTCACCACAGATCACACCAAATTCCTTGTTGTTCTCGTTTGTAATTCTCAAGTAGTCTTTCCTTAGGTAGAAGAGAGAAGACCAGAATATAAATGTGCTAATATATTTATTTAGCCAAGCTTAAAAGCGGAGCTCCTCAGGCATTTCTGGGAATATTGTTACTAATGAAAATAATCCAACATATATGTCAGGGAAATTTGAAACGATTTTGTAGTTTCAGCCTGAACTAACATTACATCAGCAGATCGAGGTAAAAAATGGTACGCTGGTGAAAATAGAGCCATGATTTCATGGGCAGGATTTCTGGAGGGCCACCAAAAACTATTGACATATAATTACTCTAAAAGACAAGACATTGCTATTGATAATTTTATCCTTTTTTTGGTAACATGGGGCAAAATCTGATATGATAATGAATATTTGCGTAGGCTTTTAATAGTAATTATTATATTATTCTGTTTCAGTGTGATTTGTTTCATTTTTTGTCGAATGAGATTGAGGAATATGGAAGCTGATATTTTGAGCTGTTAATTTTGCCATAAATTATACCAAGAATTAATTAGTAAGCTATCAGTATGTTATATTACGTCCGTGTTTTTTGCCTACAATACACAATCAAATGAACTCAAAGGTTATGAGGCATAGGTACATTTTTCAGCCAAGCCCAACATATCGTAGATATGTTTTGACTGACACATCAATAAATATCAAAGATACGTATAGCAAATGGATAAACCGTACATCAATAACCCATATGTACCAAAGCCAGACATGGGGTTTTAAAGCTATCATTTAGACAACAGATTGAAAACTGTATTATGCGGTCACCCATGGGCCTGTATGAAGTGACCGCTTAATACAGGCTGCAAGAAAAACAGTTCAAATGCAATCAGTGCGGAAAAGACGTTCTACCTCAAATTGGTGTTTTAATAAACTAGGAAACTTGTTGTACCTCATGTGTTACATTATTTGCAACTGTATGAAAACTGCGTGACCATTTAATACAGGTCAAGAAAATAAAAGACCAGTTGGTACTTTGCAAATGGTGACCACAACCACTTAATAGACATGACGGCTTGATTGGTCAAAATTACAGTATTAAAGAAAAATATGTTTTGGGACTTTGGAAACTAACAGCTTAATAGAGGGTGACTACCTATTGCAGGTTGCAAGAAAAACAATTCAAATGCAATTACTACTGTAAAGAAATTTGACCTCATATTAGTGCTTTAATAAACAAGGAAATTATTTGTTGCACCTTGTGTGTACATAATTCGAAACTGTATGAACAAGTAACTGTCACAGCGTAGCTGTGACAAATCCTGTGATTACTACAAATAGGATGCGTTGCAGAATTCAACTTCAAAGCCTGTTTGTTCAATAAACCTTAGTACAGCATTATAAAGCATCACGTTGTCTGGGAAAACAGAGAAGCCAAACAGATCATTACATTCTTAAGTAATAAATAATTGAACACTTAAACATGTATGTGCAGTGTAATATTTTCATTAATATTGGGGATCTCTCAGAAGCTGCATCCATGATGAGTTAATTTTTTCCCATGCATTTGTTTATAAAACTTTCAGTCATCAAAATCTCTGTCATAATGGTGGTCTCTGTGTTCTACAGCAAACAACAGGAACATACATTCAGTGACGCGTTATTTGCAATAAAAATCATTATGCCTTTAAGCAATCATAAGGAACTTAAAATTGTATATTTCTAAGAAATATCTCATCTTTAATCTTCCTATGTGTACACTGTTGAGTCATAACAATTAAGTGAAAACAAGTTTGTGCATGAGTCATCTACATGTAGCAACCCTCCACCTCAGAACAATCACACATATATGATAATAATTATTATGATAGTTTATAATTCTCTGAAATTTCAGGTTATCTAAGATTACTGATAACATGCATATCTTTGTTTGTCTGCTTTACAGTCACCTAGAGATGCGCGAAATTAAAACGTTGTCATTGAGAAATTGTCTCCTAGCATGGCTTCATATTGGAAATAAGCTTCCATATACCTCACCGAAGCAACTTGATGATTTTTGTAGCAAACGCCACAATAAAAGTCACTTACCGTAAGTTAGCAATTCACTTCAGCCAGTGCAAATTTTCCTCAGTGGTAGACACTTGCAGCAAAAGTTGTGAAGATTGAACTAAGCTTAATCTTTTCGATAGTTGAACGAATCAACCACTTTTTCCGCTGTGTTTATTGTTTTGTAATTTCCCTAAACACACGTACGAACCACGTTTGATTTCTCTTGTGGATCACCTGATGAATTATGCGACTGTCCTTGCACGGCTGTACATTAATTTTGTCACAGGAATTTTCGGATTTGGAAAGTTCTGTAGTTCTCTGAGTCAATTTTTTTGGTATGCCTCCTCCTTTCTTGAGCTCCTGCTCTCTCTGCTTCTCGGCCGTGTTCGGTATTGATTGATCTCCTTTCTTCTTAACTCGCTCGACTTCATGGCACTGTTCAATACCACTCTCGCTTCCTTTCTTTAAGCCTCGCCTGCTCTCTTTCGCGATCTTCCTCGCCTCTTCTGTCCCTACTCTCCACTCTTCTCTTCCACGTTCGTTCTTTGAAAACATTTCATCAAATCGATGTGACCGATTCATAGAAAACCCACGAAAATAAATTTAGCCTCGTCTCGGTTATGGCCGCCATGTAGCGCGACTCCGTCGTCTCCGTCGTCGTACGCGCCCACGAACATGATAACCATTAGAAAATCAATCTATGGGTTTTCTTTGCTTGCCTATATAGGTATGGGGCTCCGTAACAGCGGCCCTACGGGCCGCGGGAGCTCCGCTATCATGTCTGTATCCATAAGCGCAGAAGTCCGGCAATTATTTAGGACTTTCTACGTAATCTCTGTGGAAAACGTCTACGAAAACTGAGTTGCTATGATAAATGATTATGTATGCATGCATTCAATTGAAAAAATAGTGCTACGTATGATTTTTATTAGCTACGGTTGGTCAAAGATTGTCATTAATTCAACGCTAATTTCCTTCTTTAAATAGCTACTATTCTTATAAGTAGTTTTTTTGAAAAACATTTCAGAATAAAAAATAGCGGTAAAAAACGACGTTTCGATCTCTCTGAGATCATTTTCAAGTTGAAGAAAAAGACGAATGA
>OMLO01002631.1_pt1 | contig 14622 bp, 7 predicted proteins | sample 1674811 | NCBI WGS metagenome assembly OMLO01 (sample SAMN06265003, study PRJEB25207) | coral metagenome | isolation source: Coral host | place: Mexico:La Bocana,Puerto Morelos, Mexico | collected 2008-11-13
TTTGGTGAATTTTGAAATATCACTCGCGGTATTTATCCCAAATACCCCTAGAAACCGTGCTATTTCCTATACTAATTCTATTCACAACATACTTGTAGCTTAACAATTTTGACCACTGCATCAAAATCCACTTTCTTTATATTTTGGGTATGATGTATAGCATTGGACAAAGCCAGATTCCACCAGCTACCGGTAATCATAGTACAGTGGAACCTCTTTAAGATCGTCATTAATGGGCCATGAAACTTTAGCCTATGTGTAACAGGGTAGCCACGAGTAGTCTAAGTTGGGTGACATCTTAACAGTTATTTCACAATTTGACTTCTAAACAACACGCATTGACAATGCAGGTATAGTTTGTAACAAATAGAATTTTGAATTAGTGTATTAAATAAATGGCTATATGAACAGGGCAAAATTATAAGGGATTATACAGGTTTGGATTTCAGAATCAGGGTGGCCATGCACATTAACTAGGTAAATTGATATTAAAATAAGAAAATGTACGGCTGGGAGAAAAAAACAGACTAGCTGTGATAACAAGGTGTATCAACAAAGTAGCTGTAAGGCTTGGATCCACTGCACCAGTAAATGAACTTTTTCAGTATCAGAATGTGAACTCAAGAATACATGTGTAGTATGACTTAGATCTGAATCGGATGGCATACCTGGAAAAGTCCATTTGTATACACCTGCACTTCTTTTCTTCTACTGACCTACAAATTAAGATTTTAAAGATACATTCAGAGTCAAGAACAAAAATGATGCTAAGTAAATTTGAGTGATGTGATTGGCTTTCAAGCTGCAGTCAACCATGATTAAAATGGCATCAAAAATATTTGTGAGTAACATCATCATCACTGCATGCATGAAATGCAACAACAGTTAACATTTGTTCACTAACTGCCTCAATTCTTCACGAACTATTCTTCTCACTCCTTACCTCACTGTCAATGGCATATTTGCTAACCAGGAAGCAAGCTCCTCGATATAACCACAGTGAGAGAATTTCTCCAAGAAGACGAGGAATTACACCACTGTCAAGAAACAAGGGAAAAGATTTTTGGCAGGAAATCAGATTCTGCTAAACTATGTTCCTTTAGTTAGTAAATTATAGACAATCTTCTAGCCACTTAATACAAGACATCTTTCAAGCTCAACAGTTAATTAAATAGCAACACACCATATTCCACAAAAGCAGAACCAATGGGATAAAAAAATCAGAAATGTGTTTAAGTGATGCCCTCATTATACATGTAGGACTGTCTGGAGAGATCTTCAAGTGGAAGAATGTTCCATTAGGAGGTCATAAGTGGCATGGTGTTCCTATGTAACATGTGATGTAATATACATGTATCAAACACAAGAGATAGCACTTCATCACGATCTCCAAACACCGAGAAGAGAGTTGAAAATACGACCTGCAGTGGAGTATTTTTGAGTGTTGGTGTTTGGATAGCCAATGAAACACTGTAATAAGTAAATGGAGAAATAAAATCATCAGAATCTATGCTAATTAAGACTGGGTATCCAAACCTCTTGCATAACTGTGATTTTCATTGTTTTCACTAGATGAATTGTTGATGAGTTTGAGGAGATAACTTGAAAGTTAATCAGTACATCGTGAAATATATAATTAACTGTTTGGCAGTTACTGGTATTACAATTGAATACCTAAAAAATCCAGCAAGTCCTTCATTGTTGTAAATCTCTTTTATTGATGCTCGAAGTCCACTGAAATAAGCGAAAGTAGTTTTAGAACCAATTACAGAGCTGTTTTCTTATTTATAGCTGCAGCATCTAATTTTATACAACATGTAAATAAATTTAAAAAAATACTTGTCATACTGTAGCTGTCACAGAAACAATATGGCCACACTGGCTGAAAATTTAAGTTTCAAGTATCTGAAATAAACAAACACCTAATACAGCTGCATTTCACATACAATTAATGCTATTAATTCTACAATATTGCAATCAAATACCATAATTTAGTTACTAAAAGGCTGGACAAAATGTCTGAAGGAAGTCTTATTTTTTCAAAGAAATCTGTTCATAACTAATTTTGAGAGATGCTCATGTGACTATTAGCAAACCAGCAGCATCAAGAACACTGACCTGTAAATTGTCTCCTGTCCAACAAACTGCACCATCATTCTAACTGAGATTACTGCAAGTTGATCAAAAATCATTATCAGTAACAGGGAGTATTCCCTTATTCTATTCCCAAGATAAAAATGAATTTAAAAATGTACGTAAGTGCAAACATATGTGGCTGTACTCATGGTACACTGCCCAGGCTGACTGACAGAAACACAGTGTAAATGCTACCGCATTGAGTTGAGCGGTATTGCGCACTAGGCGCCAGTTCCCTCGATTTAGAGCCATGTGACATAAAAAAGCACATGAGTTTTGCTGTTCCGAACAAGGTCGAACCTCGGCGTTTTGTAAATGTACTATTTTCGCCTCGGTTCTTTCGTTAAAGATTGTGATATTTCTGAACTACACACCGGAAGTCTTAAGGCAAGGAAGGTACGAAGACTTGTGTATTAGATATAGCGAAATTAAAGATATGGCAGTTCGTTTATAATCCGTGAGTATGATCTTTTGGAACTTACAGACGGTTACACACAGATTTGACATACCATAAAATGGGTGACTGATGATAAGAGCACTGCATTTTGCTACAGTCTGCATACAAGTCTAAAGGGAAAGAAGTTTAAATTCTCAAGTAAGCCATTAACATGCAACAGCAAACCTGTGTTAACTTTATTCATTATGTTAGGTGCTAATATTACACTGTCATGCCACTGCTGTGTACATGACAACAACTGTCCTTCTAGCAAACCCTCAATATTATCTAATTACAGAAACAATGAATATAATGCATGGGTTTATATAATTATTAGCCTGTCTGTACTCCAAAAACAGACATCTGGAACAAAGAGATAAGACTAAAATATATGATAAACACTCTCAGCAATATAATGAGAGCATCAAATCATATACATGTATTAGGCTTGATTACCAGTCACTATTTCAGGAAATGAACAGCACTCCCCCCTATCTCTCTCAGACCCGAGAGCACAGCAGAAATCAAGCCTAGATACATAAAATAAATTTGAAATGATATCTGTTCCATCTGCATTACAAGCTGCATTACGTTTGCCCAATACCCAATCCCTTCTACCAGCAGTTAAAAAAAAAACAATCATTGGCAATAAAGAAGTGAGTTAAAATAATAATTATAGATATAATATATTATTAGCCATAACCAATAAGAGGAAACAAAACCTTTACTTACCTCCTCTGCAAACTCTAGCAACTCTTCTTCTTTGGTCTAAAAACATAAACAAAACACATTTAGAACACAGAGCAAAATGAACAAATTGCCAGCGATTGGATACCCGTGTTATGTACAAAGAACTCTAGGATTGTCAGGGGGCAAACAAAATAAGTTGTTACAAGTTATGTACAGCATAAAGTTAGTTCAATGTAAAAAAAGACTTTAGAAAGAGATCAGGGCTTTTTCGCCTGTTATTTTATAGCACATGGATTTGCGAAATGTTGATAGGTGGAAAGTGTACTAAGTTTTTGTTTGAATAACCACGAAACATCTTATGAGTGAAGAGAGACACAAAGGGTAAAGTGTCTTGTCTAAGAACACAACACATGTCCCTAATCAGGGCTCAAACCAGGACTGATTGATCCAGAGGTGCACACAGCAACCAAGTAGCCACAGAACTTTGACATGAGCTACATGCTTATTTTGATTTAAACAACTACATTTCAACATGATGCATGTACAACACTTAAATGAAAAACAACAGATATTTTAACCCACAGACTGTTAGTGACAATAGGAGCCCTAATGTTAATAAAATAATGTTCAATATTACAATCTGATGACAAAATACTTGAAAATTCATTTGTCAATAAATAATCAGTTTATTCTTTGCCAACTTCATGAAGGTCACCTTCGCTTTGGGAGACCTTATTAGAAGGGTCCAACTATAGTCTATCGGAATAGTGGCACTTATTTTAAAAAGTGACACTCTATGGAGAGTGCTTAACTAGAAAGGGTTAACGTACTTGATGGAGAACCCTAAATCAAATCATTACTGTATTGCAGTACAGATTGAAATAATCCATTTAACTAACCTTATTTTCTGGTTGTACAAGAGGAACAAGGGCATTGTCTTTTGTACCCATTGCCTGTAAGTACCAAACATGACACAATTCAATTGAATGTATGAATCAACTTGTCAATATATACCGTGCATGTGTATATGTATTTGATATTACTTTTAATACCTAAAAACACCTGGAGGATGTCAGCGAAACAAGCAGCAGTTAGGTTTTATGATGGAGCAATATGGTATATAAAACCCATGATTGAAATGAGTGGAGAAAGATGTACATACAATGGGAAAGAGAAAGACATTGCAGAGGTATGTTAACCAACATTTTTTTCTCATACCTGTAAGATTGTATTGTTTACAAGAGTTCCAATCATGGATGAGTAGACCCTAAAGACAAGTGGAAATTCTTGTTATGAAAAGTGAACGCCATGTTAAACTGATCTTCATAGTTACATGGAATTGAAAATAAGCCTTGCCTTGGTAATAAACCCCTATACAATCCACTCCAGCCATTGAGCTTCTTTACATGGTTTGCTGAAATGTAAAGAGGAAGAAAATAAAATGATTCCAGCTGATTACAACAATATTACGTTTGACTGTTTGACAACCTTATACAGTCATATACACAAGCCTTCACTTTGCAAAATTCATTTATTTTGAAAATGGTTTTTAAGAAAATGCAATTATCTGTAGTTGCTCTCTTGAGATGTATGCTGGCCAAATGCTGAGGGCTATATGTTAAAAATTAATATAGGTGCATTTATTATTATGAGCAAATTCATGCGCAACAGAGATATGCCCTCACAAAAGCTCAGAATTTGATCCATTTATAGTCTGTGACTTAATAATTATCTTTAGCCAACATGTATGTTTTAGGTCAGAATGGAATTCACGTTAAAATGATTTTAACCTAGTTTGTTTCTCAATTTCCTTTGCCTTCAAACCCTTTATTCATGATCCATGAAAATAATATTATTTTTATCCCTAATTATTAGGGCTAAGAGATAAAGGAATTTCATTTTAACCTGAATTTCATTTTAACATACAACATATATGCTACACTAATTCACTCATTACTTGTCTATTTGATTAATTTAAGATGGTGGCAGATGGCTGCCATTCCAAAAAGCATTCTTCTGTTGTCAGAACTGTACAGCTTTTATACATCCACCATTATCACAGTAGCAAAACACGGGTGCAACAACAAATGAAGTGTTCAATGGAAAAAGGGGCGTTATATATTCTTGGCTAAGATTTAACATTGCCAAAACAGCTCCAAATTTTCCATGTTTGTTTTTCTTAGGTGTATTAAACAATGTACTGTCTTTTTTTTGCTAAATTTCACTTCATTTTCAAGATATAACATATACAAAAAGGTCAGTTTTCCTAGCGGCATCTGTTTGTTGAACAGAAAACAAAGGAAACATTTTGTTTCATACAACAATGAAACCAATGAGGCACTTTCCATTCCTTTTTGGCCAAAACAAATTAGCTCACGATGATCAGCCTGTTCGAAAGTACAAAATTATGCAAAAATCTCAGATATGAAAATTTCGTTTCAGTAGCACTTTAAATCATTTCTTTTGTTTTGCGTTGAACAAACAGATACCACTAGGAAAACTGTCCTTTGGCATATGTTATGTCTAGAAAATGAAATAAAATCTTGCAAAAAACAAAAAGACAGGACATTGTTTAACACACCCAAACAAACCAGCATCCCAAACTTGGAGCTGTTTAGGTAATGTTCAATTTCAGCCAAAAATCTTCAACACCCTTTTTTCACTGAACCCTTCAAATAATAAACTGTTTAGTGAAATTTGTTCTGTTTTGTCTGGTAATCAGTGTTTCCTTTGTAGATAATATTCAACTCACTCCACTGTGATTGCCTTGGTTGCTCAGTGGTTAGAGCACCTTTCATGAGATCGGGGTGTTGTGGGTTCGAATTGTGCTCGGGTCATCTGATTTTCTCCAGCATTTGTTCTGTATATATTTAGAAGGCATGTCAGAGTTGACCTCTCTGATGATGAACGTTTGGTTCAAAATATACCGTGTTACGTACAAAATTTGTTCTATTTCATATTGTATAAAGAGTAACATATTGCAAGAAAAAATATTCTGTTACAGCCTTAATAGGAGTTCCTTACCGTATTGAAAAAAGCTTGGTAGTCTTAACACCTTTGTTCCTAGGAATGTTTTTGATGGAGTTGGAGGAATTGGTTCATGACCAACCTTGATGTCATTTACAAAAAAAGAAAAATAATTTTTAAGCTCTAGTCTCAAAAAGGACATAATGGGCAATCCATATAAAAATGTTATTAATATCAGATGTTAGTAGGAGCAAAGTTAAGAACGTAAAATAATAATAATAAATTAATAGTAATGAATATCTAATTAACCATGAGAAAAGTAAATTTAAGGGTTCCAGGTTCTTTATGTTACTATCACAACAGTTTAATGTACTGTCATTGTCTTGCAATAAAGTCTGCCATCAGTTGGATGGTATGATCGATACATAAAGCGATGTTTTAAATACAAATGAATTTATGAAAGATCATATTTTTGTACTGTGCAGAAAGATATAAACACATGATTAATTGTTGCAGTTATACACACCACTTAAGGACATTCCCCAGTATTGCACTGTGCTTCCGCACTGCATATAATTTTGCATGTGATTAGCATCCATGCATGAGAAAATGGCGGCTTTTTCTTTATTACTGGACTCATGGAGGTAAATTGTCATACCGGTGCAGTGCTCTACCAACTGAGCTATCAAACCATCTGGGAGCTGGTCACATTACAAACTCACAATGTGAGAAGCTCCCAGATGGCTTGATAGCTCAGTTGGTAGAGCATTGCACTGGTTTTGCAGAGGTCACGGATTTGAATCCCATTAAGGACTGAAATTTTTTCAGGCTTTAATTTCACAACTGCATAAGTTGTGCGACTGTGTAACAACAATGATCAATCATGCAATGTTTAATGTTGCATTAGAGGCTGGGAACATGCACAATATTACTGGACTAGACAAGTAAATTGTATACACTCTTTGCAGCATACTGGAAAGTTATTACAAGCCAGTTATGTTATGATGGCTATGCCCGAGACCTTTGGTGTGGGTTTGAAAAATAGACAGCCCCTTTTATTCAGGCTTTTCATCAGGATTTGAAAAGTGGGCATGTGTGCCCTGGGGTCTACTCAGATAAACAACATATAAAGCAAAAATTGATATATAAGACAATTTTTCTTTTAATAGTTGACATCCACAAGATTTCTGGATACCTGGACACCTGGACACCTGTCTGTCATATATGATCATAAATATTTACCCCAGTTCCATGTCTTAATGCTGCCCTTCCCTGGTGAAAACTTGATCTAGATGATCAGGTTACAGCAAGGGATTGGATGTAAGCCTTTGCTGCTTTGAGGGTCCACAATAGGGTTCCCAAATCCTGCCTTCCTGCCTATTTCTTCTTGTTAATCCCACTTTCCCGCCCTTTTTTACATCCCGATCCTGATCCCACCGGACTTTTTAAGGAATTTTTTTGTATAACATATAAGTAAACGACACTGATCTTCATGGAGTGGGTAGCTTTGTTGTCCAAGGTTTTCAATATCGCTTGCAGTGACCTTTTCTGCTTTATTTGATTTTTTGTCGTGTCAGTGCAAAGTAAACATTGTTCGTTCCTAGTTTTGCTATTTTGGAAGATAACCGGCAGAGTTAGTTTGATGAATGTTAATCGTTTATCGCATGTTGGATCCACCTTGAACTGAAATTTAATGGCAAGGTTTCGATCACTTTACTGCTAGTTTTGATCAGGCGATGAGGTCAATCACTTTTTGTGTCTTCATTTGCGTAGAATAAATGTGAGATCCTTGAACAGTCCCCAAGATTGTAAAATAAAAACACAATAAATATATATATTGCGAAACGCTTGGTGACCTAATGGTGAGTGCACTGGACGCCTGATTGAGCAGTCCTGGGTTCTAGTCCTGACCTAGGCCATGACAGGATTGCATTAGGAAGTCACCCTGCGATGGACTAGCCTCCCATCCAGGGGAGAGTAGAAATACTTCTAGCAACTTTGTGCTACTGAAACCGGGTCAGCTCTGGCCAGCTGATGGGTACAAGGCTCATCCGCCATCTCCGTCGGCACTGGTGTGGCCATAGTGGCCAGACTAACAACACAACTTCAATGATGGATGGGTCGTTTAAGATGTCTCAGATTGAACAATACCGGAAAGGTAAATTAAGTCGAGAAGACAGGAATGCAGGACTTTTACAAAAATAACCCATGTGATATGATACTCTGTCTTGTGACGAAAATGCGGAAAATAGAAATGCAGTAGCTTTACAAACAACACCAAGGTGACAAAGGTGTTAATGGCTAATCTAAACTTGTAACTCGACACGACTACAAAGCCAGTATTTACACAAGGGAGTCTTTTGTACCAAGACATTTTAGACCATTTTATGCAGTCAAGTCAATTTTAAATCCCGTATCCCACTACGTTTCCCTTGTGATTCTCGCATCCTGACCCCATAAAAGGTTGAAATCCCACTCCTGCTCATGATTAAAATTCACGCTTCCCGCTCCTGTTTTCAGCTCTTATCCCGAATATCACCCCCAAAATAAGCCAAATCCTGCATCCCGCCAAACCTATTGTGGACCCTCTGTTATCATAGATGTTGCAAGTGTTGCACATGCATGGTATGTGCCTTTGCCATTAGCTTGTCGTCATTTGGTTACCTCCTTTCACTTAGTTAGCCTCTGACTAAATCACCCACACAGCCAGTTTGAGGAGATTGTATTTCAACCGATAAAGATACCTGTGTGATGTATATATGTTTTTCCAGTGATGCTTGAGAATTTATCTTACGTTTCACCATGGTTTCACTTATCCCATTCAGCTAGCTAGGAGCCAGGGACCAGCTAGGGCTTAGTTTAGTTCGGTTAGGTCAGCCGTTTAAAAACCAACAGATCATTGGCACGATATAAAGGTGAAAGGATAGTTTTCGGGATATAAGCCAATTTGAACATTTTGAGCTATACTTATCATAAGCTTGTATTGCTGTGAGGCCGGGCTAAGCGCGCTAGAAAGGAAGTGAAAGCCATCGGTTTTACACAAAAAAAACATCCCCAATTACCTGCATTAGAAGCCTAACACATGTAAGTGGTTGAGTTGCTGTGGTCATAAATGCCGTTAAAACAAGAGCACCAGCAGTAGTGCCTTCGTTATCCAGGAGATCCTCGAAGCTTTGACCATTGCCATCCTCGTTCGCAGCCGCCATTTTGAAGATTGCTCGTCCGCATGAATGTGAGGTTGGATTGTGCGACATTTTTTTCCCGGTGAGGAGTAGGGGGTTAGAAAATTGCACAATATTATCAAAAACTCGAATTCTGTTTTGTTATATTGCTGTTAATTCAAAATACGTTGAAATGTTATCAAGAAATATTGCATTACTACATGTATTTGATTTAGCGTAACAAGACTGCGACTCATTATTTTGCCTTTTGACATCTCACTCCACCCCGCACAGGCAAGACAACGACGCTAAAGCAAGATGGCGGCGCAAGTAAAACAAATGTGGAACTCTCTGTCCAGTGCTAGTGGTTCACACAAGGATATTACGGGGAAATATCGCGAAATTTTAGAAAAGGTTTTCAAATTCCAAGAGCCTGCTCTTACGGAAGGCCTTAAAACGTTTATTGAGGCTGGTAAGTTCTGTAACACGTTTACCTTAATTAATTAGTTTGCAACTTTGCAGGACAACTGAGATGAAACAAGGAAAATGCCGCTGTAATCAAGTTATTCCTGAATAGTTCGTAGGCGTAGGATAATTTAATGGTTTCTATTTAATTATTATTAATTGTTTACTACATTGTGGAAATAAAATTTTCAACTGACTTATCCCAAGGGAATTGATAAGTTTAGAAGCTTCAGTTGAAAGACTGTTCAACCTTTGCTGGATCTGTTATTAATTAAGGATGATTTAAAAATAAGAAGAATTTAGAATTTAGAATAGTTGAATTTTGATTCTCTTTAGGCCGTTTATTATAGTTATAACTTCCACCCCTTTAAATGAGGAGTTTTTTAATCAATCCATTCAAGTGATGAGGTTCAATCCCAAATTTTAATATAGTGTTAAGCTCACCCCATTTTGGCAGGCTGGGATTCCAAATTCGCAGAAGAGTTAAATGGCAAGTGATGTTTTCTCTTATTTGTATATTTTACCACTCATCTTTTCAAGTCCTTCAGAATTTAATAATCAAAATGCATTGTTTAGATTTTGGAACTGCAAGTCACTAAAAGGGAGTGGCCTAAAACAAACCCAGAGGAAACACTATGGCATATGTGAAGTGGGCTGCACACCCCTACCCAATTTTTCTGGGAGTCCCTCCCCCAGGCACTGGGCAACCCTAACCAGCAGGCTGACCATTAGGCCAGTGACTGCACCTCTGCACTTCATTTAGGGGAGATGAATAGTAAATCTGATACTTAATGTGGGATGGCAAGATCAATATATATACGACTGTGTGTCCATGATTTTCTTGACCTTGCAAAGACTCTATAGGGAAGATATCTGTTTACAAACACTGCTTTTGTTATTCAAATATGCCAACCACAAGAACAAAAGATCCTTTGTTTTGACAACCAATGAGGCTCTGGTTGGCACATTAATGACAATAGGTGACGTCAACAATATCTTCCCTTTACGTCCTCCCTCTCCTTCCGCCAGGCTCTGCTTTCTGTTTTCACCTCCCTTTCTCTTTATTGAGAGAATATTTTCATTTTGCAGGAATGTCAGGACGCTTTGTTACATGGGGAAAAAGGACTCAAGATTATTTGTGTTGGTGCCGTGTGGCAAAGCTGGAATCTGCTAAAAGATGGTGAGGAACTGGTTTTTCGCGTTGTTTAGTGAACGATCTTCAACAAAATGAGACAAAATGATCCGTGTGCAGCGCTGTACTGTCAATGATTTTACTTTTCCCATTGTCGTAAATGAACCAAGATCGTTGTTCTTTAGACTTTGTTATTCCATTTTGAATAAGCCCGGTGTCGCGCCTTTTTTCTGGCAAGAAGCCCTCCAAGATGGACCTACCCGTAAAATTCCCGGAGATCCTCAGGATTGAACGTTGATGACATGTAAGGTCCTCATGATAAATATCACAAAGTGTCCTCAATCGAAAAAAGTCACTAAAGCACCACAGAATACTGTCAAATACTGTCAATACTGTCACAGAATACTGTACATATATTCTTGGAAATTTGGAGTGACACTTTGTGATGCTTAACATAAACAGCATAATCCCAATCCCATGATCACGTGGCGTTAGCAAAATGGCTTCTTCAGTAGAGCCGGCTGTCGTGTATGTATGTAAAACTTTATTTAGACACGGGAAACCATCAGTAAATTAAGCTTAAGTAAAAAAAACTAAGACTAATTACAAAACTGTTTTACATGATTGCCGTGTGGGAATCCGATATATCAGCTACATTCTTAATAATATGCTTAAAGTTGTTAACAGATACAGCATTTTTTAGGCATTTGGGCAAGTTATTCCATAACATAGCCCCGCTGTAAGAGAAGCGTCGTTTTAAATAATTGGTGCTAGGTTTGGGTAAAGTAAGCTTCCCCTCAGAGTCTCTCAAGTTATAAAAAGAGTGATGCTGAGGGAAAAGACTTTGAAGATAGTGCGGGGCAAGTCCATTCACGGTTTTAAACCTCGTCAACGCTTTCTGTTTCTTTCGTCGATAAAATAGCCTCTCCCAGTCGAGGGTGGACAGCAGATAGTTTGAGCTGGCTGCACGATTCTGTAATTTTTGTAGCTTATCACTCAAGTAACCACTCAAACAGTCCCAGACAGAGCTGCAGTAATCAAAATGTGGCATAATTAAAGCGTTATAAATTTGAATTGCGATAGCTTTCGATATAAAGGGCCGCACTCGTTTAAGGGCGCCTATAGCCGAAGAGACTTTTTTGCAAATGCCTTCAACGTGTTTGGACCAAGAGAGATGAGCAACAATGGTAAGACCCAAAGATTTGGTATGATCAACTCTCTTGTTAATTTGGTCGTCAATTTTGATTACTACGTCGTCACATTGAACAGATAGTCGTTGCCTTGATCCAATTAGTGACAACAACGGCTTATTTCAAATTACATTTTAATTTACTTACCATCCTGGCGCCACAGTGATTAAAAAAAACCACCTCCCTCTGCTTTACGCCATCTTTAATTCTCTTTTTCACTTGTACTTTTTTTCTTAGGGTTTGTAACAGGCATAAGGTGTTCTAGCAGTGCCGCTGTCCAAGTGAAGCGCTTTTCACTTGTTAAGTTGCGTGAAAGTTCTGCCGTGGGTGCGGCTGCTCTGGGAGCGAAAACCGCTGACCACCCGCTTCCTATAGATTATGGCTCCATGGTAGATGAATTTTTCAGTCACGAATTTTAATATATAGAAATAAGCAAACTAACAGATGTTTTTTTTCAAAAGAGCACACTTAATATAAATTTCGCCCTGCTCGTGTAGCTTATGGATAACTTTGTGGTAACGTCGACTTCCTTATGGAATGACTCCACGGACAACAATGCTATCTTTTAAAATCCGTCTCGCTCGACTCTTCTCCGGTTTTCTCGTTCTTGGATTAGAATGTCTTGTATAGGTAGTCGTATGAATGCGAGTGCAATTAACAATTTACACTACGAGTGATCGATATTTGAGAATTCTCCCAAAATTGCACGAGCTTAAGGCGAGAGCAATCTTAAAATAATTTTAAAACATCACGAGTAGTGTAAATCCTTTATTTTCGATTTTGGAATCTGATTTGCTCTAAGCGGTGCGATTTATTCACAAATCGCACTTTTTTGCTCTGAATCGCATCTTTTTCTCAGCCAATGAGAATGAGACAGTAAAACAAAACAACCAATCAGATTGCAAAGTTTTTATAAACTAAGTAATCACAATCGGCTACTGGTTCAATAAGTAATGGTACTGACAAAAATCTTATCAGTTCTTGTATTTAGGCTATTGAATTGCACGATTTCAAACTGGATATAAAAAAGTGGCAGTTGAACTTCGGGTGGTGCAATTTTGGTCTGAAATCATAATAGTGACTTCAAATCGAATTTTGAAATCACGCGTATTATTACAGACCTAATAATATACATAAAGAATTACTCGATTCTGATTGGCTGAGAGCTATGCAATTCAAGTGTAGCACTAGTGAAAAACGTGGAACATCAGTGAAAATTACGCGTCATAATTCTGGATTTGGCTGAAAAACAATGTGAACTTTTCTAAGCCAATGATATCACGTAAAATAATGACGAGAATTTGGTTCGGAAACTTTGAAAAAAGTTCTCTTGAATGGGGAAAAAAGGGCTTAAAGAAAGATATTCCGGCACTTCTTCCACACAGATTTTTTTCCTGTTGATATTCAATTTGGAATTAATTTGCGCTTGTGAGTTTTTCAAAAAGCTGAAATTGCACTCGGCGAAGCGGCTCGTGCAAAAACTCACTCGTGCAAACATATTTCAAATTGAACTCGAAACCGTGTGATTACCAATACAAATTGCACTCCACTCTGTTCTATCACCATATTAATTGCTTGAACTTTCATACAATTACTCATATATTATATTATAGCTAGTACAGGGGACCCCTCAACTATGATTTTATGACTGACAAAATCGCGAAAGCGAGTGCGTTAATTTGCACTGCAGTGCAATGAAGTAATTTATTCACTCGTATAATAGGGGAAACTTTAAAATTGTTGTCAACAAAGATTAGCACTTTTTATGGTAGGTAGGTAAAGTCTGCATACGAGCCTAGGTTGCCCATCAGGCTTGAGCTTATCCCGGTTTCTGTTGCATTAAGCAACTAGGAATATTTCTACTCCCCCCTGGATGGGATGCTAGTCCATCGCAGGGTTACCCCCAGCATTAAATTTTCCGGTACCCATTTATACACCTGGGTGGAGAGAGACACTTTGAGAGTTAAGTGTCTTGCCCAAGAACATAACACAGTGTCTCCGGCCAGGGCTCGAACCCAGACCGCTCGATCGGGAGTCGAGCTCACCAGCCATTAGACCATCACGCCTTCCTACCTTAAAATTTTCTTAACAATACTGTAAGGGAAGTTTTTCACAGAGTTGCCGTAGGCATTAAAACTAATTCAAGATTCTAAATTAAAAGATCGCAAAAATATATATATAATTAGTTGCTTAATCATGGGAAAAACAAAAACGTTGTTTATCAAGGCTATCAAAATAAAAATACTTAGTCTCTTAAGCTGCCCATTTTCAGTTAAAATCAGTTATGTTTAGCGTATACAAAATAGTTTAACTTTTTGTTAAATGAATAAAGGGTGAAAGTTTCTAAAGAAACTGTGGTGCTGCGTTTGTGGGGGTAACAAGGTAATTTGGTTACATCAACTAAGTTGAAAATGTAAATTGGCCACCGTAACGAGTTATAAAGCT
>OMLO01002632.1_pt1 | contig 14622 bp, 10 predicted proteins | sample 1674811 | NCBI WGS metagenome assembly OMLO01 (sample SAMN06265003, study PRJEB25207) | coral metagenome | isolation source: Coral host | place: Mexico:La Bocana,Puerto Morelos, Mexico | collected 2008-11-13
ACAACATTGTTAATGTTAAGGTATTCCTTTTAAGCATTGAGCTTATTGTACTTTTAGACCGCAGTTTTCAATTTCCTCAGTTTTATTTTGCTCATTTAACAAGCAGTTAACCCAAATGGGCAAAATAAAGACGTTTTCTCACTCTCAGCTTGGGGTATGTTCTTAGCATGTTCTTAAAATTTTGGTAAATCTTATAAAAAAGGTTCTTATAAAAAAAAAAAAGAGTGTAGCCGGCTTCATCTAAACACGAGGCGAGTTGGGAGAATTCGAGACAGTTATTCATAACTTTCGAAACTTCTCCCAACCCTCCGAGAGAAAAAGTGCTCTATTGCTTTATATCTTAACTGATCATAGTTCTAAAATTATCTTGTATTTTCCGCAGCATGGGTGGGTTCCATCGCGCAGTTTTGCCTCTTCTTCTTCTGCTATCCCGGCAGCCTCCTGAGCGAGCGTTTTGGTTGTAGACGTGTTGTAATCGCCGGGGGTCTGATAACCAGTTTGGGTCTGTTACTGTCGTCTTTTGCGAACAGTTTAACGCAAATTTACCTCACGCACGGTGTCATCGTTGGATTTGGTACAAGTATCAGCTATCTTCCAGCCCTTGTTATGGTCGCCTACTATTTCGATAAGAGGCGCTCCTTTGCTACCGGCATAGCGACATCTGGCAGTAACTTGGGAGCTCTCGGACTCGCGTCGCTGCAGCAGGTCATTGTAGACTCGTTTGGTTGGAGAAACTGCTATCGGTTTTTGAGCGGGCTCGCTCTTTTGGTTTCTATTTGTGGAATGTTGTTTAAGCCCTTGGAGGAGAAAAAGACTGGTAAACACAAATTGGTCAAGGATTCCAAGATAATTAATGCGAAGTCTTTAATGAAACGGGGTTTAAGTTTCCCCAAAAATAATTGGTTCATTATTTGGGCTGTAGCTTCGACTATCGCAACGTTTGGGTATTTTATTCCACATGTTCATTTGGTAAGTTCGTATTCTCTTATCGATTAGAGCCATTGCCGTTATTGAATGTCATTAACAAATCTAAGCAGCCGTTTCATTATGATCATAAACCCACGTACGCAAGTTCGTACCTCCGGAAATCCAGTAAAAGATCTAGATATTTATATATCTAATAACAAAAAGCACCATAGATAATTAGACAGGCTAATGTGACAGTGTTTTAGTTCCTATGGTTGACATCGTTAAACTATTCCCTAGAAAACGTGGGAAATAACAGCTTGTTTTACTGTATCGCAGACGCAGAGGCGTAAGCGGGGAAGGATTAGGGAATTAAAATAAGCCCCCTTTCAGTCTCCATCTCCACTCTCGTTCTCCCTTCCCCTCCAAACTCGATTCCAAGACTTTTCCCTTTGATTTGGGAGTTAGTGCGAACGAGGTTGCCTCCAAAGGGAAAAGCCCTGGAAACGAGGTTGCAGCGTTTGGAACGGAATAAATAAGGCAAATATCCATGTTGTGGGCGTCCTCACTACCTTTTTGCCTATACTTAACGCTTGTGCTTAGGTCCTTCTGGAAACAAGGCTTGAGCTTCAGAAAAAATTTCTCCGACGTTATAAATCATATCAAATTTTTACCTGGTCTTTTCTTGGTTTTGTTTCAGGTGCGTTACGCTGAAGAGATGGGCTCCTCGCATCGTGACGGCTCCCTCTTGCTTTCCTGCATTAGCATCGGTTCCGGTGTAGGAAAGATTATTTTCGGACAAATCTCCGATCTTCCGTTTATAGATACTTTGAGACTGTACAATTTCTGTATGGTTCTTTCCGGGCTCTCTCCTTTGCTCGCTATCTTTGCAACAGGATATCGTATGCTTGTGGTGTATGTGGTTGTCCTTGGCTTATTGGATGGCTGTATAATCGGGCTTATGTCCATTGTTACGTTCGAATGTACAGACCGTGACAAGATGTCGGAGGCCTGGGGTGGAGTCCTAATGATTCAGTCCTTTTCTATGTTACTCGGCGCTCCAGCCGCAGGTTAGAACAATTTCGAGTTATGACCTATGTCATGGCTTGCGTGTTTTGAAAAGTTTAGGCTAAATTTTTCAATCTCGTCGATTGTAATCCGTGTTAATCTTCTCCATCCTTGTTCCTTTGTGGTTTATTATTATTTCTTTGGTGTTTTTCTATCTTAATTAACTACTTTTCTCAGGTTTCCTTCAATTTAAAGGTTATTTTATACGTGGCCCAAATAACTGAAAATAGCGTGACTGGGCTCCTTTAACTTAACCAAGTTGGCCTTCTTAGTCTGATCACGTGGTTACAAGGCTTGCACGTTTAAACTGGCAAATTTTCTTGTAATTTTTTGTTGCGAATTCCACCGAAAATTTTGTCCCACTAACTAGGCATCATATCGCTTCGGTCATTATTAGAACATCGTGAAAACGCGCGAGATTTTGGACAGGGAACAGCGCGGATTAAAAGGTATACGGGAGGTGAGAAGGAAAGATCACCTATTCCTCTTTCCTTCCCACCCCCGCTGTTCCCTCCCCGCCCCCGCTGTTCCCTCTAACCGAAAAGTAGTAAAAAGAGTTCCGAAAACTTAGAAAAAGAAATTTTCAAACATTTGAATCTCTATTCAGTATTAATGCTCCCGATTTTGATATTGTTGTTTCACAGGGTGGTTCGGTGAAGTGACGGGGCACTATCGCAATTTGTTCTTTCTCGCTGGTGGACCAACTGTGCTTGGAGGTTTTATTTTCTCGTTGATACATTGCGTGAAAGATCCGTTGATTGAGAGTCAGCAGAAAAGAGCCCTTATTGTTCCTAGTCAAGAAAAAGAAATCATATTTGTGTATGAAAGGTTGACAGTGGTGTAAAAATGTTTCGCTGATAACTACTTAGAGCGTATACTATAGCACTTTGCTTTACTGCAGTAAATTTAATTTCTGCCGTGAACTTGAGATCACGAACGGTTGTACCAGGGAATTATTTTGGTGGCAGATTATGGCAAGTGATAAATAGTAAAGAAGTTGTTTGCCTCAAGAAGGATAGTTTTGTAGGAAGTGAATCATGGAGGCGAGTGCCAAGTGCTAGTCACGTGCGAGTCACGTGCGTATCACGAGCGAGCAGCCCTGTCTTGACTCGGAACTATTTTGTACCCAGGTAGTCAGTGATAGTACAACTTTTATTATCAACATATTTTCCGGCAAGGGTATTTATTTCTGTTTATTAAATATTTACAACTTACACGACTATAAATATAAAGCCGGGTTGTAAAATTTAGTGAATGTATACTCTGTAGGACTATTTTTGAGGGAATTCGGGATGATAAATTAAATAGGGTAAATAATTTTGTAAAATTAATAAAATGGTAACTTTTTCATAGCTTATCTACCTGGAATTTAATTTTATTTATCCTTTAATATGTCTCTTAAGGCTGTTTAGCGTATTTGTTTAAGCATCAACGATCTTTGAATAGACTGAGGGCATGTCTTTTTTTTGCTCGAAAATCCGGGGGGAGACGGCTTGCTTTGCGTTCCTTCCCGCGGATTTTCGAGAAAAAGAGAGACTCCTCATAGTGCAATCTTTGCACAGTACTGCGTTGTACTGGGAAAGGAATCTTCCGAAAATTATAGCATACTTGGTTAGAACTTACAAAACAACCATTAATGTTAGACCATTAGGAATCAGTGGCAAGGATGATAAATACTGTAGAAAATTGGTGTATTACGTAAAGTTTTCCTTTTGATCAAATCACACTTACGATAACTTTGTCTTCAATCTTGTGACCACGCTCCAGGGCCATATGACAACTTCATTGGGTTGATTTCCGAATTTCTTTGCGGTGGCCAATATACATTATCTACCACTTTTCGAACTACCACTTGGCTTTATTGTGTGGACATTCCCCGGGGGACATTCAAGCATTATCAGCATTATTCAAACGCTGTGTCTAAATGACCGGCAGCCGATTCACTAAATGACCGGCAGTCTGATATTCACAAAATGACCGGCAGTCTGATATTTTACTCAGATTTTCAGGAATCGAAGAGACCCATTCAATCCAAACTATCATATGTCGATTAACAACCGCCAAGCGATCCAGAAGAGCTGTATAGATCGCAGGTCTAACGCGTGGTTGACGCTCGGCTGAGAGAGCGAGACCTTACAGGTCGACTGCCGGTCAAGGTTTTCAAATCGCTATTAAAATGACCGGCAGTCTGATATTTTGCTCAAATTTAAGGAATCGAAGGAACCCATCCAATTCAAACTATCATATGTCTATTAACAATCGCCAAGCGATCCTGAAGAGCTGTATAGATGGCAGGTCTGACGCGTGGTTGACGCTGTGCTAAGAGAACGAGACGCTGGTATGTGACACTTGGAAAACTTTTAGGTCGACTGCCGGTCACTAAATGACCGGCAGTCCGAGTTTAGGGAATCCAGCGAACCGATCATGTACATGAGCATCTTACAATATGTGAACTGAGAAGTTTCAAGCCATCCAAAAATTTTTTTCTCTATTATGAGTATCATAATAAGCAGGATTGCAGTAAGATCGTGACACCAGGGTCATGACATCTTACCTATCGAGCGTGACGCCTGCATTCTTTGTACACGGAAGTGTGGTCTCTTGATCTCTGGTTTTACACAGTGACGATCGACTCTCGCTTCGTGCTTAACTATACGCTTTAGCTTCTATCCTTTCTGCTTAAAAATCTGTGGATTTGTACTTCTTATTCGACATATTCGATTTCCTAAATTTGTCAAAACTATCGTACTGCTTTGAAAACCGTGACCGGCAGTCGACCTAAAAATTTCCAAGTGTCACATGCCAGGGTCTCGCTCTCTTAGCCGAGAATCAACTACCCGTCAGAGCTGCGATCTATACAGCGCTTCTGGATCGCTTGGCGATTGTTAATCGACATATAATAGTTTGAATTGGATGGGTCCCTTCGATTCCTTAAAATTTGAGAAAAATATCAGACTGCCGGTCATTTAGTGATTTTAAAACCTTGACCGGCTGCCGGTCATTTAGACACAGGGGAGAGGGGGTCTCTCTCTACCCCACTCCCCTCGCCCCCAGTCCTTTTTCGAGTCCAGTGTGCCTGGCACTATTCGACCTCCTCGCATCCACAGTTGTCACTGAGTAATTGTTTTGCTGCTGTCTTGCAGTGTAAAGCTTGTTATATTCACTCACCGACTTGTATCAATTGGCTTTGGAATTCAAGTGTGGTATTACTGGCAACGAAGGGTGACTCTCTGGTTTTGAAGAGATCCTCGCCTATGAACCTCTCCGAGCTGCCGCTGGAATTAATAGATGAGATACTAAAGCATCTTGATGCGATTTCTCTGGCTAAATCTCGCCAGGTTTGCCGTTCATGGTGGTCTTTACACTCGCAGCCGAAATACAAGCTACTTTGGAGACAGGCTTGCCACAGAGAAATTCCTGGGGATGTTTTGATCGAATTAGCAGAAAATAGATGTATTGAAGAGACACCAGGCAGATTAAGTGGCACTAGTGAGAATATTCAAGAACAAAACAGTGGTATCCACTGGCGAGCTATTTATCAGAAGTGGTTTAGAAGCCGTCATATTGGAAAGTGGCCTTCCATGAAAACAGAACTAAAAGGTCACAGAGGTGTGCAAATATTAAGTTATAATAAATAAATAAATAAATAAATAAATAACTTATTTATTCAAGTAATCATTGCTTCTATTAAATGGTAGACTGATGCCCTTCCCCTTCCCTCTGAAACACCCTTGAAGCTTTACTCTCAGGACACAGTTATATGATCGCGGGTACCCAAGACAACCTCTCCCTGAGAAAACTTTATCAAGCATTTATATGGCAAAATGGTTTCCCTGCACACCAAGTCAAAGTTATCCCTGCATGATTATTCATAATTGTTATTGAATAAAAAATGTGTCATCTTGAGGACATTTATATAAACAGTTGTTTGAAGTTTACAAGACCACTTCTAAGAAAAGTTAACTCATCCAGGGTAACTCGCGGAGAGGGTTGTCTCAGGTGCTTTGAGATATTTGCTATTTTCTACAATATTTACAGCAAGTATTTATAAAACATAATCACTGGATGACTTTCTTTGAGCTATCGAGTGTAAATATCTATTTAAGTATTGAGGGGCTTGGCCTTTGGGCTGCTTTGGCTCATAACACGTATATCACACTTGATTATTCTGGATACCACAACTTCATCCAATGAATGTTTATCTTAGTCAGTATAGCAATGCAACTATGCAGTTGACTGCAATGAAAACAATAACAGAATGCTATCTTTGGTCTCTAGGTCCAGTTTGGGATGTGAAATTCTCAGGTTCAGCCCGAGTTGTGACTTGTGGTGAAGATGGCACTATTCGCATATGGGACAGCTGGTCAAGTCATTGCGTTGCAGTTCTTACAGGGCATCTGGGTGCTGTTCTCTCAATCTCTCTGAGGCAAATAACAGGTTTATGTAGATTCTTGAATAACCTAAGGCTTGTTATGTTCAGTTTGTGTGACCAAGTTATTTCTTTATTTGTAAGTCATTATTGTGTTTATTTCTTTTCGCACTTTAATGGGGGGGACACAGTTAAATCCATAATCATGCAAAAGAGGAGAAGGTCAATATCGTGAACAAACAAGATTGGGGGTCTATAATAAGCAGGTTTTCCAGGAGTAGGTTATCAACCCACTGCCCAACCACCAAACTGAAAAACCAGGGACTGTTCTTTGTCAGGCCTCTATACCCCTCAACCCATCTCGCATGGTAAGACCTGCCAGAGACAAAATGTCCCAGCGGGCACAGCGCATTTGGTCCTTGGGACAAGCTTTACCACCATAGCAAGGTGTCAGCCTAAGGTGAAGTGAACTGTCAGAATAAGATTGTTCTCAATAAAATGTTATGCTGGTATTGAGAATGCCATCTTTCTCGCTGCAGATATGTGGCACATACTGCACAATCCTAATAGGATATAAAAGATATTTGCATCTTGTCTGCTCTGATGGCTAATCTAAATGTAGGATTACATACTAGGCATTTCACTGGATGCAGATATCCCTCACGATCTCATTGTATCGGGCTCTAAGGACCGCTCAGTTAAAGTTTGGAACATGAAGAACCCATCTGCTACTGCTGTGTTAACATGCCATGGCCATTCAGCTTGTGTCAACTGTGTTGCAGTTAGAGAGAACATTGCTGCCTCTGCATCTGATGACTGTTCTTTTAGAGTCTGGGATATTGTTACAGTTTAGTTTACTTTTCTTCTGTTTTTTTCTCTTAGTAGTGAAGCATTCTTTCAAAAGCTCAAAGTAATAGTGTCAGTGCATACAATTTCATATTTCCTTGGTAGACAAATGTAGCTTACGTCGAGTATTTCTGAATTGAAGAGTGATTCTATCTGAAACTTTAGGTAAGTCTGCATAAAGGCCAAGTGGCTCAACAGGCCAGGGCTTATATCCAGCAACTACGAGAACTTTTAGTTATTTGTAGATGAGATGTTAGTCCATTGCAGGGTTACCCCCAGCATTGAGTTTGCCAGTATCCATTTATACACCTGGGTGGAGAGAGGCACTGTGAAAATTAAGTGTCTTTCCCAAGAACACAACACAATGTCCCTGGCCAGGGCTCAGATACAGCCTGACCAATCCAGATGCAAGTGTACTAACCACAAGGCCACCACGCATCTGAAAGTTTACACCACTTTAATTTCTAGGGTCATTGTATTTGCGCGCTGTTTAACCTAGGTGACTGGGTGAAGTACGTCAGGCTTTGGCAGCAAGATGCATTACTCTATGTTACTGATAGCTCTCAGTTGGCTTTGTGGTGAGTGCACTATATAAATGCGCTATATAAATTCATCATCATTATCATTATCAACAAGGTAGATATATAGGATTCACAGCGTCAAGTTCATATTTTTTTGGCCTGCCTCCTATTTTCACCTTTTATTTCATGAAATTTCCAGTTTTTCCTATTTTTTTAGGTTTCACTAGGTATGCAGAAATATTTTGAAATATTTAGGTTGTTGAACAGAGTTGCACTTGGGAGTGTTAAAAGGATATAACTCAAAGAACTCCTCCTATTTTCCCTACTTTGGGGTGAGAATCCCTATTTTTTCCTATTTTTTGGCCATTGTCATTCCTATTCCCTAAGTGTCATATGTCACTTGGCACCCTGAGAATTGGAAGCTGGCGTCAAAACTTACTATTGGGCTTAAGGTGCATCTTTTCAGGAAAGTCTGGGAACAAAATTTCAGTATGTTAAGGGTATTTCCACAGTGTTATAACTTTTTAAGAATACCAAATTTGTGTTGATCATTTGGCTGTCTAGACACCCATCTTTGCAAGGTACAAGCTGTTTTATGACTGTCACATCAAGTACTGCTACACCTACCTAAATCTTTTGATACAGACCACCTAGAATTATAAATTTATTAATTTTAAAAGTTTGAAAGCTATTTAAACACCATCACTCTGGTAACTATTACAGGTCCATCAAACACTGGAAGCTTCTATCATCTGTTAAACTAGCTGATACAAGAGGTCACAACAGTATTCCAATGACACCTGGAGTTCAGGGTGCTGTCCTCAGGGGCAAAACAGCTTTGGTCCTGACTCACTCTAATGGACTCTTTGCCTGGTATTTAACACTCATAATTTCTTCTTTGTTGTTGTGTATGTTGGATAAGGCCAAATATCCAAGGCAACGAATTAAATCTCTTTTTTTCACCTGCTGCTCTCCAGGGAGAATAACTCAGATGGCGACGACATTGTGCACAACTTCTCATTGATTGGTCCGCATTTTAACAGTGTTCAACGAGGAGAATGTTTGGCCATGCATGGAGCATTGGTTGCCATAGGAACTCGTTCTGGAGCAGTCTATGTTTATCATCTTGACGGAAACTGGGAAACCCAGGTAGGCAACTACTGGTAGAACTGAAGTTAAGCTGTATGCAGTAATAACAGGTTGGTGGCAGTCTGCTTTTTAAAATAGAGACTTAAATAGAGCATGGCAGGTGTTTGAACATTACATTAAACAATCAGATTATGAGCTCGAGATCTCTATTGCGTGATAGTTGATGAGGGCACAACTATCATGCATAGAATTTGAGAGCGAATAATCTTATTGTTTTAGTATAAATCTACTAGTTGTTCAAAACTTTATAAAAATCCTCTTCACAGACACTTCAAAAATGCCAAAAAGCGGCCATCATTTTTTTAACAAGGGCACACTGCTACACTACTCACTATCACAGAATAGATAGTGGGTAGCGTAGCCAATCAGAGCACGGAATTTGTGATAGAACACTAGTACTAAGTAGATTTGTGCTAATAGAGGATAGACAACAGCTAGCTGTAATCATTTAACAGATTCATGATGGAGCAACATGCAATAGCTGCAACAATGTGGATAAAAGATGTACAAATAACACCAAGCCAACATGTTATCTCCTATTCTGGTAAATGGTTTGAACCCAGGAGTATCGATAGTTTGTATAGTGTGATCTTCCAGAGGAGGGTAGTTCTGAAAAGAACTGAAAAGAACTGTTGTTGGTGGCTGACTTGAGTGGAAGTCATCTTCAGAGTCAAGTGAATAGTGCTTGTCAGTCCTGGTCCCAACCTGTAATTTCCTTCATTAAACTGCAATGAGCACCAACCACATGACCATATTTTTCATGTTTCAGTTCACAAAGGTTCATCATGTGCTACACGGAAATCATGACCCCATCAATGCAGTTTGTCTTGATGATGATGGTGAAGGTCCTACCCTCATCACTGGAGGAGATGATGGAATTGTCAGGGTTTATCGCTGGTTCCCCCCTAGCATTTAGGACAAATGCACAAGGCTGAACTCTTTTGCTGTAGCTGAATGAATAACCTATTTTATTTTGCTACTAAACAGTGAAAAAAACAGACCTTGATCTGTTTTTACAAATCATGGCTGAACCCAAATTCTAATGTAACCTGTACCTTACTTTGGCTGAAAAACCTAATGTACATGTATGCCTTACAAGCAGGAATTTATCAGGACAATATTTACTTTATCTTAGATACTTTGCTTAAGAAATGGCAAGTTCCAAACAGTTTTGGAATTTGATTTCTGCCCTACTTCGAGTAGCAAAACTCCAATAGAACTGTTGTGGGAAAGTAGCTGCTGTTTAGTTATTGATTAAAATCATAAAATATCAAAACAGCACGGTCCAATTTATTTTAAAAGACTGATATCCAGATTTTTATATATGGTTACTAAGTTCATTCAACCAAATAACTTTATGTACAGCAAGAGAAATGTTTTGGTTTATTTATTCTAATAATATTTTACTATAACATGATAAACAGAGATTCAGTTTTTTTTCCAGCAGCAAACACTGTTGGTAAAAACTGACCTAAGGCTGTTTAATAAAACATGCAAATCGTTAATTCCTAATTATATTGGTGTTTACTGGTGTGACTCTATAGTGTACATTGTTCCATTATGTGCCAGGGAAGTAGTCAATTAGCAGCCACTATTTGAAAAAAAAAAATGAAGCCTTGGAGCCGACTAGCTCATAGCTGCCGGAGCTTATCCCCAGTTTTTGTAGTATTTCTACTCCCCCTGGACGGGATGCTAGTCCATCGCAGGTCATTCCCCCCGCAATTTGTTAGGTTTCCCCAAGAATTTGCCGGTACCCATTTATACACCTGGGTGGAGAGAGGCACTGTGAGAGTTAAGTGTCTCGCCCAAGAACATAACACAGTGTCCCTGGCCAGGGCTTGAACCCGGACCACTCACTCCAGGGACGACCACGCTAAGCCACTATTTAACATAAAAACAATGCACCAGATTTAACACGGTATGTAATCTTAACTTAACTTATCTTCAACACAATCAAATTTGCTAGTTTCATAATAAAAGTAGATGGCTGACGCTGATTTAAGTGACAAGCCTCCAGGGAAGTCTGGGGGCACGCTTCCCATAAGATTTTGGATTTTGGAGGCTCTAAAATGTTGTTTTATACATTCTCTTGGAGATACTTAATGAAAACAAATTAAGTTTGTAAAAGGTTAAAATGCCACTTGAACTCTAAGCCATAATCACACCCTGACCTCACATGGCCTCTCTAGCTACAGCCTTGCCTACCATGAGACAAAGACTATCAATGTTCAATCACATTCCTCAGCTCTGTTTTCCCTAAATTACTCTTCAAAAGTTACACACATTTTATTTCACTAAAAGTTGGCAATTCACAAATCCAAGTTGCCAGTTTTTAACTGGTGGCCCTGAGAAACCCAGATAAACCATGTATTCAACTATATCCATTCTCCTCTTTGTTCAGTAGAATTGACAAACAATACAACTCCATGTTTTACTGTAACCTGTACGAGTATATGCAGTTATTTAGTGCAAAAACTGCATCAAACTAATTTATGAAACAAATATATAATTATCAGCCTTCAATTTAGAATGAAAACCAAGTACCTAGCACTTTCTTACAAAATACTGTACAAAAACTTAAATACTTAAAAAATCTGTTCCTTAACGTTTCCACAAAATGTTGTCGAGCATATGTTCGATTCAACTGTACGCACTAAGAGCTAATAACCAAATTCTACCAATTTTCTTCTGTCCGTCCAAACTTGAAAACAATCGCACTGTGGATGAAAAGAAGACAACCATTATGCAAGCATCATATTATGAGAAATGCCTGATAAAAACTGAGTATTGTGTTAACACAAGAGTCAAAATATGACGTTTAAGTATATCGTGGATTTCATTAATGGCTAGAATCCATGCATATTGACTAGCTGTGAGGATGATTTTGTCCAACTGGTTTGACCACCTAGAAGAAAGTTTTTGTAAAAAGAAGTTCAATTCAAAATGTTTTGCATGCCAGTGAAAACCAGTTGGTGTTGAAACACCTGGCCCGGGTTGTTTGAAGGCTACTGTAGATAATGCCATCTGCTGAACAACCCAGGCCTGGTATACATGTATTTATGAAAAATTCCGCTGTGAAAGATCCCTTCCAACACGAAAAAAACACTAGGATATGAGCACATCACAAAAAGGACCGGGCTAAGAATTAGAAAGGCATCCACCACCAGCTTAAGTTTTACACTGTTTCCAGAATAAACTCATTTTACTACTACCATCACCACCCTTCAATACCTTACCTAGTTTTCAACCCAAAGTTAAAGCACAGTATATATCTATACTGGTCACTTATAGTTACTTTTAAGAGTATATTAAGGACTCCTGTGATTAACTGAATACTTTCAGACTACTTGGAATTAATTTTAATTAGTGACTAACCTGAAGAAGATCAAAGCATTCTGCAAAAAGACTGCCACCCCTGGCCATGGGTGTGGGTTCGCTGTAAACAAAAACTCTGATGAGAATCAAATGGACAGGTGATAACAATGAATGCATTGTAAATGAATATATGAATATCATGTAATCATATCGTGTAATCAATGTAGAACATCTCATAGTTAGATACAGTACCATTAACAACATAAGCACCAAAAAGGATCCAACTTGCCGCAATCAAACCGCCAAACAATAGTACAAAACCCATTATTAGCCATACCCTGGCACCTGCAATGACCAAATAAAACAATAGTTATTGATTAGTATTGATTTAGTTACACAACTAAAAAATGTGCACAAAAGAATGTTTATTTTTCAGAAAAATTGGTGGTATGTATTACTGCAGTAACTATAATTATCATTATTATTTTTATTATTATTTTATATTTAGAGAAATCTGTATACATGCTATGAAAATACTGGGTCGAGAGCTGCAAGAAGAACTGAATGATACCAAACTACTGTACACTTACGGGTTCAAAGAAAGATGGTTTATTTTAAAATAATGATTCACTTCTTTTATAAGCTTCTTTGCGACCAATCTAAGGCATGATAAGGGCTGTCATTAAGTTCTGAGTCACTGGTATGCACGCTTATTCTCTACACTCGTAGCAAGCTTGTTACTTTGGAAGTGAAATTTATCAACATCCAATTTCACTCAAAGCATCAAGAGCAAATCATTCTATCAAGCACCCTCAGCCGTAACAGCCCTCAATGACAGCACTTAACATGGACAGAGCACAGTCCAAGCCATGCCATATCTCACAACTGGTCACTGAAAAATGAAGGTCTTCATCATGTGGACAGTTGATATTCCAAGTAGGGAACAGATTAAAATATACATCACAGTTTTCATGGGCTTCGACATTGTGGGTTATGAGCCATTATACAATCCTGCAATGTGGGATTGTTGCCAACTAGGTGCTTTGCGCCTGTGAGTTATTGGTTATCTACCATGTCATATTCCACTAGCGCTCATCGACTAATTGTTAATTATACCTGTTTGTCCGATGCACCCTGTGCTGTAGGTTTCTCCTCTGACTTGCGCATTTGACACTGCATTTACCCTGGCAAATCAAAATCTATAATTAATTAGCAGTTACTAACTAAAGTCATTAATATACAAAAAAACTAGTAGTCGTGCAGGGATTACGTTTTGGGGAACAACACAGAGAACAATGTCACAGAAACAAAGGGAGAGTTATCAAACTTACATAAAGACAGCCAAAGATGATATGACACCAGGTGTGTGGTAAGCATGCTCAAACTCTTCTGTTGCTGCTGCATCTATCATGATCCACCAGCCACAGAAAAACTGTTGATTTAAACAAATATCAACCAACAATGTTTTCTTGTCCAGAGTAAGTACTTAATAAAGCAGGGAGGACTTTATTAATGGTTACATTATTTGACTGTGATCTAGATTTAGAGATCTGTAGCTGAATAGCGGGTGTCATTATGTTGTGTTCTTAAGCTTGGTAGACACAATTCACAAATCCCAAAGTGCACATTCAGAAAGTGGCACCAAAGAGTCCAGGAAGAGTTTAAACTTGCTTAAAATTTGATTTGCAATCAAGTGTATAGCATTGACTATTATAAGATAACTAAGATACTATACATGCTCTCATTGAACGAAAGGTGAGTGTACATGGCTGTGATGTTAATTTAGGATGTGCACATATTTTGAAGAAATATTTTACAAAAGCAATAGTCAGACTACTTTTTAACTTTATCTAAAAACACTTGGGTGGTTGGGAGAATTTTCAAACGTCATGCATTCCCGAGATCGCATAACGGTCTCACATTTGCCTTGGTGATTTTTTTTTGACATCTGAAAAATGTTACACAATGCTGCAAAAGTATTTCTCTATATCTCCTGGTTTTCTCCTGCATCCCATAGAGTCGTCATCCACTACTTAGTACTAGCTAGATGGTTGCGTTCTTAGCTTTGCTGTAATATCCTGACTGTCATTAACTAACTTTGAACTAAAAGCATCGAGTTCTAGATCAATCCAAACTGTGTGAATTTTCAAGAATTCCATGGATGTACAAGATTTATGCACGTCGAAAAAGTTTGCATTCAATGAAGGGGGAATTCAAAATTGCAATATACGAACTTAAAGCCAATGCATATAAGTTTATCCAAATTAAGCTTCTGGATCACGGACAGACAATACTGGATACTGGAAAGGGCTTGAAATGCAAAAACTAAACAGAAATTTGTTAGTCTATGTGTAATTCTATAAAAAAACACCTTATTGCCCCCGCAGGGTTTTGGCCCAGAGGCCAAAACCCGAGGAGGCACCCTAGGAGTCCCCGCGTGTATACATA
>OMLO01002633.1_pt1 | contig 14621 bp, 6 predicted proteins | sample 1674811 | NCBI WGS metagenome assembly OMLO01 (sample SAMN06265003, study PRJEB25207) | coral metagenome | isolation source: Coral host | place: Mexico:La Bocana,Puerto Morelos, Mexico | collected 2008-11-13
ATATTCGAAATGCTCGAAAAGTTGAAATATTTGGACGGCTGCTTGTAAAAAAGGTTTATCTTTTTTCATCAAAACGTTGTTGTTATATCTTCACGCGTTTGTTAGTTACTTAAGCCTTTAAATATAACATTTATATATCAGATTTTGAAATTCGCTTTAAATATTTATGCTGGTCGAACAAACGTATTGAGAGTTAAGTAATTATAAGCAGAATGCGGTTTCTCTTTTTTTCTTGTTATACAAAAATATTTCCATTGCGCAATCAGAAAAGAAAAAAAAACACTTTTCTTTGAGATGAACTTTCAAGCATCGTAGATCATTTTAGAGGTAACATCTCCCCTTGATCAGTATGCTTACATTTATTGCGTTAACCCATAAGTCAGACAGGTAAACTAAAGCGGTCCTATTTTGCCTAAAAAGGCTCCGTCGAGAAAATTACGCAGTTATTTGTTCCAAGGAAATTAGAAACTCGGATATTTTCGTAGGTAAAACATGTGCCCCTTCGAAGGCGTTTAAGTTTGCGTTCTCTGTTATGTCCACTCTGTATAAATTCTCTATTATTTGCTCTTTGTATCTCGATGTTGAATATTGCATTGCTGCGAACTTGGTCCAGTGTTCCACGATGTTATGTGTAGATGGTGGCTATATCTTCCGTTTTTACCGTGGGTTTTATAGACTCCCATGGGTTTTCATCTTCACGAGATGCCACAAGTGTGGCATACCCAGTCACTTTCTTGCCCTCTTTATAAAAGTTTCCAATTAATCTCGGGCCTTTTTTGGTGTTTTACTTTAGAGTTATTTCAGGGCTCATAACCTCTCCCCCATCTCCCCGTTTTTCAGTTTCTTTGTCAGAATAAGTGGTTGTCTGGGTTCTTCAAGGGTATCTCACTGAATTAGTTGTTGTCATTTTATATCGTTTCAGTGGGATCATCTTTCCTGTGGCAACGTGTTTTCTATTTTGTGAGGTATTAGTAAGAGTCGTCTCATTTTGTGCTCCTTGTCTTTGCCACGTTGATCTGTGATCATTTCCCGGCACTCCCTCTCTTTGTTTTCTCCGCCATCTTTTTTGTAACTACTGGATGATCGTTTTCTTCCACGTCGCTGCTCTGCACCTCGTGCCGTACTTATCTTCGCGTTTTTTTCTGTTACCTTTTTTTCGGTACTACCATAAAGTCCACAGATTTTTGGATCGCTGCTGTGTTTGCTCCGTGTTTTAGTTTACCATTCTTCTTGATAGCGATGTAGAATTCATGGGTAACGTTCCCTGGGTTTTTCCCGCTGTACTTGTGAGAGGCAAACGTGTGGAAGTGATTCGCCCCTAGTTTTTCTTTAAACAAGCATTCATCTGTTGGCCGTACCTAAAATGGAATTTGTTAAAATTAAAATCAATTATTCAACAAATAAAAACATATTGACATATCGAATACATATTAAAATTGAAAATGCCCGGTAATTTGAATTTAGGAGCAGCGGAAAAGTAGTTTCTCTTTCTTCGATACCTGAATAAAAGTATTGGTCACTTAGTAAGTGAATCGTTCAATCGACCAATCATTCAATAAGGAAATCGATGAATCAATAATTAGTGAGTCAACGAATCAAGAACCTCATCTATAAGTTAATTACTTAACTAAATCATCAATCGATCAATCAACCATTCAATTGGTCAATCAATCAGTAAATCAATTCACAGATCAAACCATTAATTAATTCATCAGCTAGTCAAAATTTGTGTCTTTCCGTCCGTCCATTCGTCAGTGAGTCCGTCAATGAGTCATTCAGTCAGTGAGTCAATCATTGAGTCAGTCAGTGAGTCAGTCAGTGAGTCCGTCAGTGAATCCGTCAGTGAGTCCGTCAGCGAGTCAGTGAATGAGTGAGTGAGTGAGTCGGTGAGGGAGCCTGTCATTGAGTCCGTCAGTCAGTCAGTCAGTCAGTCAGTCATTCAGTCAGTCAGTCAGTCAGTCAGTCACTCAATCACTGTATCCGTCAGTGAGTTGACCAATCGATACACCAGAACAAGTGCATTTGTCGAACTCCACCTAGAGAAAGGCTTCACAAGGAAACACGTGTCATCAGCTAAACTTACCATAACCCGGCAGATTCCATCGTTGTCCATACAGAAGTAGGACTTTGATGTCACACCCCTTAATCGAACGATGCTTGGTCCCACTGATTCCATCTCGATTAGAGCTGCAAATAAAGACAAGAATGTTTAGAGAGGTGCCGTTGTGGGTTGATGTAGTCGGTAAAATCTTGTGTTCAGTAGTAAATTATATGGCAAATACTCTTTTTCTTTGGCCATCGTAGCTTTATAAGAAATAAAACGCAAAATGCGGTGATAAACATACCAATTAAAACGCATGTTGGAAAACAACGTTCATTACTTGCCGTTTCGTATATTTCGACATACATCTTCAGAAGTGACAGTTTGTAATAGAAGTAACATCTACATTTATTTTTAAAATAAGTAACTTATTAGCAATAACAATAACAGAAGCTGAGAAAAACTTGAATATAAAAGATGCAAACTAATAAAGATAAAGCTTTTCACTGTTAACATTATCGTTAAGGGTGGGTTTCAATTATCTTATTAGTAGAGCCTCTTTTACCTTCCAATGTGTATTAGACCGAGTTTGCCAGTACACGTATATCAAAGTGGTCCCATTTTAAGCTGTGACCAGTTGTCGTGACGTGGTCAGCAATAACAGAAGCATGACAGCTGTTCGTGATCGCTTTAAAATGTCCAGTTTTTCTGTCATGCAATCTACGTTTGTTTTTCCAATACACTCTTTTTTTATAAGAACCTTTTTTTATAAGAACGTTTAGGCTGAGATAAGAACATACCCCAGGCTGAGAGTGAGAAAACGTCTTTATTTTGCCCATTTGGGCTAACTGCTTGTTAATTTTAAATGAGTAGTATAAAAGGAAATTGAAAACTGCGGTCTAAAAGTACAATACGCTCAATGCTAAAAGGAATACCTTAACATTAACAACGTCGTTTCTTATTGCATGATATATACACGATGTAGAACATCTCAACTAAGACTCTACCTCCTTCTTTTTGTTCAGCACTATTGAAAAGTTGATAAATCTTCTAAATAAGAAAGTCTTGAGTAAGAACGTCTTAAGAACATTTTCAGCCTCAAATCGAAAAAAAAAAAATAAGAACGCTCAGCCTCAGCCCCAAAATTAGACGTTCTTATATAAAAAAAAAAGAGCGTATAGAAATCCTGGCAGTCGGTATCTCAGTCGGTGGAGCACTGCACCGGTATCGCAGAGGTCATGGATTCGAATCCTGTTCAGGCCTGAATTTTTTCAGGTTTTAATTTCACAACTGCTCAAGTTGTGTGTATAATTGCAATGATCAACCATAAATGCATATCTTTTTCGCAGTTCAAATATATGATCTTTGTAACTTTCACGGTATCGCGTAAGGACTGGAAGGAATGTTCACATTCCTTCTGATTTTGGACAACGTGGTGGTCCTTTAAAAATACCACATAAGAGTGTTTTCAAGATTTTGTACGTAAAATAGAAGATACTGGGTTAAATGCAATGCTCTTTACCAAAGCAATACTGTCTTGGTCTAAAAATGGGATTCCCTGACAAGGCGACCCCCAGGTTAGCAAATGATGAAAATGTTACCTAAATGTCCCCTGGACATGACTTAAATAAATTTAGACATTTTAAAGCAGTCTCTCCTCCCTAACGTCAAAAGAATATTTCCGCTGCACCAACTTAGTCTTTGTTATTCCGGTAGCCCATTGAATTGAATCTTATCCTATTTCTAAAGTCAAAAAAAATTAATGTATTGTCTTGGCCACCAAAATTCCAATAATCGGCTGATGCTTGAAGTTTTTACTATGGTGGGAAGATTTTGAAATGATCAGCTGAAATAATTTGATCGTGAGCAGATTTAGATTTCATGTTCATTTTTTGCCAATAAACGAGAGGTTTCGTGAGTGCTTACGTCAAATGCGGATACAAAGATTCTCTTTCCAAAAAAAATTTGCCCCCAGTCAAGATGTAAGTTAAGAGCCCCCAAAAAATATTCAACAAAAGCGAGCTAGTTGAGTATATTACTATTTGTTATTGGTTTTAGAAATGCTCGAGAAAACAATCGATAGGACCCAATTCAAGAAAAACACTCAAGCTAATTATTTTGTCGTCAGTTTTCTATTTTCTCGGAGCTTAAAGTGGCTACTTCAGGCAGTTGCAAGATTAGCGTGTTTTGAAGCACTACATCGACCATCTTTTGATGGTTTAAGCTAAGTGTGTTCTTATCTCGGAACAAAGAAAGAATATCGGCCATTGAACCACATTGTTTCAAGTGATTGTAGCATGTTTTTAAAACGACGTCAAGGTTTTTATACGCTCAAGAGATGCGACCTTCTTTTCTCTGTTTTCACTAATCGGTCAGAACTGCGGCTAGCCTCAGTTATTAGATGTTACGTAATGTTTATTGCGCAATGCTGGTGACAGCTAATGTGTCGAGATGTAGCCACATGTTTGAACTACGATCACACGCATCGTCACTTGAACGAGCTAGTCTTAAATTTAGATCACGATAAAAAATGATTAATGACTAATTTGGAAAGCTTTCGGTTGAGTGCTTACACTATAAATAACAACCAGAAATACCGTCCTTTGGCCTGGATTGGATTTAAAGTGGTGATGATATTGTACACCTCAACGTCTTGATTCTGTTTTAAGATACAAACGAATTGATGATTCTGTAGTATGACGGGGCGTGTAATTTGACTATAATGCTTGCAGCAGAACGTTAGCTAATCAAAGTTCAACAATAATCTAGAGCTCTTCGCTTGCCGCCGTGTTCGAGTCGGACGGAACCCCTCCTTTCGAACTCTTGTTTTTGTTTGTTTTATCGTTTTCGTTTTTAATATCTATATATTTTTTTACTGTTTTCGCCCTTTTAGAAAAACTCTCATGAATATTGATTTGAACCAATCGCAGCACATGTGGCTTATATAAGAACATAAGAACAACAACGCCAACGAGGAGACAGGAATTCCACGTTGTAATCAATTCCTCCTTTTCTCGGACAACAATATTCTACCTGCAGTATCTAAACTGATTGTGTGTTGTATTATGTTAGCTTTGGCTTGAAATTGCGCGCAATATCAGATACCGATTTCGCAATTACTAAAGTTGCTAAATGAAAGTAATATATTTCATAACCCTTCTTTTGGTGATCCTTGATTTACGTCAGACACACTTATCTTGCTTCTTCAATGGAAAACTTTCAACTTTTGGCGAATTGGGTCACACTTATATCTCTGAACATCGGACGTGTTATCGATGCGGGTGTTGTTTCTCCTTTTTACGCCAGTTTATACTTGCTTTACAAGGTTTTATCACGAAATTTAAATTGTCAGTTATTTTCTAATTGTCCTTGCCACTGTTTGATGACGAGCTCTTCACAAACGCTCGCTAAAAATAGCCACTGGCTAAGTTTAGCTTACATGATTTGTAGTGTAAATAATGTTGGAAGTGTCGAGACATATATCAATAATTTTGAAAGTCGTCCAAGTCAACGTCTCCTTGTGAGTGTCACGCGATGAAAGAATTTCAAGATTTGCGGCTGTAATATGTTGGAATGACAATTTGCAAGATCATGCAGATGATATACGTACTTTACAATTGGCCAGTAGTATCCCTAGCGATTTTCGTTGTTTTTAATATTTCCGTTGTCGCGTGCTCTTTAAAGACTCGTAATCCAGTTACGAAGAGATTTAACGATTTCCAATACGCTTGATAATATAATCACCGATCATCTTATTTACTTGTGAGGTGAGAGGAGCAAAGTTTATCGTAGTAATCTCGAGCAGAGAGATGCTTGCCAGAGTGTCTTTGCAACGAATTAGGGGCCTTGCATTTCCATACCGTCTAGACGCTTACTTATAAAAAAAATAACCATTATAAGTGGAGAACAATTAACAACAAGAAAACGTGTTTTGCGTAAACGAGGAATGCCAAAGCCTGGTTACTTCTTAGCGTAAATATAAGGTTTTTTTTATATGCATTGTAAAGTTGCCGGATTTGCGGCGCGCCAAAGTAGCTTAATGTCGCCCTTTAGCCTACAGAAATGCTTTTGTAAATGCTCAATAACATTAATTTGTGGTCTTATTATCATCTCGATCTTAAAAACACATCCGTGACCACTTCACCGGCCACTATTGTAAAAGGCGACGGGCTTTTCCGGAAAGAACCATTTCGAGAGCTGGCTTTGTAAACACTTTAGCCTTTGGGTATGTTTTTCCAGGCTTGTTTCCTCTGCAATGCCTTATGGCGCGCGACTCTGTCGCCGAAAACAGTTCATGTGTTTTGCCATTTCCCTTGGCCACGGGAGGTCCCATTTCTCGTTTGCAATGGGGGGGCGCGCACACATCCCGCGGTCTCCGGAAATTAGTAAACAAATAAGGACTAATGAACTGCAGTGTTTGTTTGATGATCCGGTGGTTTCTGCAAAGCACTCCGCTACGAGCGCGCTCTCGATCCACCTAACGGATGCGCAACCACGGTAGACTTTTCCCTTCACGGCGCGATTTTCCCGGAATCCGTTTTGGTAAATGCAGATCTCGTGTCACTCGAAGATCAACTCGAGAGCGTGAGCCATCAATTTCACAGGCAATTAGAGCAAATTACCTACGGGACGTATAACAGTTAATTAGCGCAGTTTTCTTTTGAATACGTGTTACTATAACTGCTGTCCAAATTGATGCTCTTCAAATAAATGGAAGAATGGAGGTAATATCTCATTTTCACGGACCCACGGATTACGCCCAGGGAAGACATTTCAATTAAACACTCGAAAAGTGTTCGTCGTGCTCTTTGTAAAGACCGCGAAATTGTCCGGGCAACATTTACTTGACAAGTTTAGTGTTGTTGTGATTCTGCTATGTTTAACTTTGGCTGATTGCTAGCATTAGCCCTGTAGTTATTGTGTTTGTTCGTTACGTCTTATCAATCTACCATCGTTTTATCAAGCCGTCCGATAAATCCTTTCTACGATACGTGATTACAAATCTTGCGCTTTAGGCACAGTGACTCCAGTCATTATCTGCAGTCATTCCTTAACTTTATTAAGATATGCTCTCCTTTCGCGAAGCTTCCACTATTGTCATGTTAAGTGCACTCGTCTCTAAGGAAATTTGGTACGTGTTTTGAATCTTGAGTCGCCGAATCTCCACGACGGACAGTCTATTAGCTTTTCGCTAGAAACAACCGTAGTCTCCGTGAAAGATCGACTAACGAAGCTCTATGCCGAGGTTGTGCGAACGTTATCTGGTTGCAATATTGTAGGGACTGTTTAAGAATTCAATGACGCAGCAGTAGCCGTTGGCGCGTAGCAAACTTAGCGAGGACTTAGCTGTGGAGCGAAACCAAACTTGGCACTGAGCAAACTTTAACTAGTTCGCGCTGTCTATAGTCTAGCACTCCAGGAGTTTTGTTTACCATTCTTTATCTCTAGCAAAGAAAGCTTCTTCCAAAAAAAAGCGCGTCAAAAACGTGTTGCCGTAAGGTAGAAACAGTGTGTTATTGTGCGTGCTCAGTACTAATTAGCATGGAAATCAACCAGATCAAAACATTGCGTACCGGCCGAACGAATGATCGTGAAAAAATAGCATGTTGAACTTGTTTTTTTTTTCTTTTTTCGATATTCATCAAGGTGTACTTACTGTCTGGGTTGTGAAAGCTCCTGGTGCCTCTAGGTTTTCCCGCCGTGGAGATCTTGAGAAAGAATCCGTTCTTGTTGTAGAGTCGAACGACTCTTGTGTTGGTTGGAACTTGGAGAATGTTCATTTTTTGCACGCTTGTGGACTTGGGCACTTGTTGGTTTGTTTTAACGGACGTTTGGTGAAAATCGGCCTTCTTAACAACTCGCTTGGACGGTTGAGCCAGCGAAGTACAAATCAGTACGCAAGCGATGGTGACATATGTTACCTGGATGGGACAAAAAAAAATAGACAAAAGATTATTATGACTTGCTAATAATTTAAGCAAACTGATAAAAATGTTCAGTCTCCTCTGGCGCGCAAAAATGGTGATGATGCTTTGCACACACGAAAAATCGCCTTGACTACATAAAATGGCATGAAACAAAAGCTTTTAACTGCAAGAATCACGGTGAAAAATTATCACCGAAGAGAAAGTGCTTAATGCGTTTTTGTCACCTGTTTTACGTAACGCTTACCGTTCTTACAGCAGTCTCCATCGTGAAAGCTCTTCTGATCTACTTGCGTTAGGAAGTGTAACCGCAACTTACACCGATTATATGTCATTATGGTTTTATGACCATTTCCTTCCTTTGGTCTTCTTAAACAGTTTGAAATATATCCTTCATTAAATTCGCACTTTGCTCAACAATGTGAAATCGGCTCTCTTGTACGCGTGCGACCTTACCCAGACTAGCCGCCGCGATATTGTTTGGCGAGTAATTGCTTTTTGTGGCTGAAAAAATGTATTTAAAAATGCCGACGTATTTGCTGACAGCCCCGCTATTACCGAGGCATCACCCTTCCCAATATTGAACTATTTGTGGAGAAAGTTGTACAAACATTAATATCTGCTAACCCTTGCAGATAGGAAGAGCTGGGTGAACGTATAGTCGATAGGGATTGCGTACTGAAGGAATTTTACAGCAGCGTTCGACTAAAGAATAAAACCAGCCATTTGAAATAGTTGGAATTCTTTACTTGTCTTAACTGCTCTTTTTCGGCAAATGAACAAAAGCTCGATAAGTCACTGAGAAAACATCATGAAAGCGTTTAGAACGACTTCCGCGGCGTCGAGAGGCGTTCTGTGCAGATGTACACAGTCAAACAGTCGAAAATTGTTTCGAGTTTCTGTTTGTGTTGAAGTGTTGATTCAAAGCTAATGGGCAAGGACTGCTCGTTTACAGAGCGCCATTGCTACTTCGGAGAGTAAAACAGTGACTGGCACTCGGGGAAACAAAAAGAGTGAATTACTGTCTATTCATTAGAGGCTTGTGTGTGCGTGCGAGCCCTTGACGAGACGAAAGTCCCTTTAGAGTTCTATGTTGGGGCTACTATTCGCTCATATTCTTTTAGCACGCAACTTTCGTTTTCTACTCACCGGAGCGAATGACTTAGAAACCCCTTCGAATAGAGCTAATTTCTCACTTCCGGCCCCGTCGTGATCTCATTGTATCTCTATTTATTGATTACAACCGATCCTACTAGAAAATTATACGATAAAAACTGCAAAGACTGAAGAAGCACAGTATGGTCATAAACGTAGGAAAAACCTACTACAAGTTTGTCAAATTTTCTGCAAACCAGCCATCCCTTGGCGCGTTAATGGACCTGTACTCCGCGGTATTTAGAGTTATAGCCTTTGTTGTTTCAACTCTAAGAAGCTCTTGATCCAAAAAATATGCATAAATTATTTTGAGTCTGCCCTGCAGTGCAGTAATTGCTCTCGCGAGACATTCTAAAAATACCTCGAATTTGCTTGATCGTGTAGACAGTTGCGTCACCATGGTAACACTAGAGTAATTGATTTATTACTCATGATCTCTTCGGATGCATTTGTGTGAAGAGTGTTTGAAAGGAATAGTACTGGAGAGAAACAGATGATAAGTTGAGTGTCTTGATCAAAATTACTCACTTGAGTTTTTTGATTTGTCAGTATCGCTGACAATGTAAAAATCAAGTTGCTCACTTATTTTTTATTTTTTTTTGTTATCAACCTCCAGATCGCGATCTTGCTTCATCTGTTCAAGAACGACAAGAGCTCGATGAGTGGTTTTGCTCTTAATTTCATCAATGGCTTAGTTTTCGTGTCTTCATCTCTGACGAAAACTTGCGGTCGGGACCAAAACTATTTTGAGAGTTTTTGAGGGAATCCACTTCAATTAATAAAACATACAATCTGCCCATGTGCGTTTCACACACGAAGAGTAAATTGTTACATCATCAGTTCACCTAACATGCAACGAATTCCCTATCGTAGGCTTGTAAACACTGTTAGTCCAGTTGATCGCGTACAGCTTTAGATTTCACTCCAAACTGAATCGTGGACTTGGACCATTCTCACTTAGTTCGTGACGTTTCGTTTGATTTCACTACACCGCTACACTTGAATTTCAAGAGTTTGAACTTACCGGTAACTTTGGTTGAAAATTTAGCAAACCTGAGAGAATTGTTTGCCCAAGGTAATGCGCTTTGGCGCATCTAAGTTTGCAATTTGAAAGAAAGAAAAAGAGAAAGAAAATGCACTACTTCTTGTACTTCGCGCATCATGTTTTTTGTGGGTCAGTTAACCAGTTCCAATTGTTTTCGCGTCACTGACTTTTTCCTTGTTTCAATGTTTTAATAAGTTATTGTAATGTTATGAGAATAAACTGAATATACCATCCCGGCTAGCTTCGTTTTAAGCCCAGAACCACTCTACCCTTCATAGGAGTGCAATGAAGTTCAAATTGATGTGGTCAGTATTACGTCTTGAATACTTCAAGGTGAAGGTATAAAATAAAAAAAATAAGAAAAAAAAAAAAAACTTAGTTGTCCTACGGTTAGCAAGACCGAGTCAGTATTTATGTACATAAGAATTCTTAAGTAAAAAGTGTTACTTAAAAGGTATTGACTTACCCACTCAAGCATGATCCGCTTAGAAGGCCTTTAGAAGTTGTTTGCTTCTGTTAGCTTTTTCGTTGCGTAAAAGACATCATCACTAAAGCAAAATGACAACGGAAGTTCCTAGTCAGTCTAAATTACTCTGTCAATATCTTTGGCCTTTTGCAGTCAACATTCAATTAGCACTTTTGAGACTCTTCGCTGGCTACCAACAGTACTACTTGTGGTTGTCTCCTGAGCGAAATTATTGGTAAGCTTATTTATTTATATATATATATATATCGTGATAGCGTCGATTTTTTAGCTATATTATAACGTGTCTGGTGAAAACAAAAACCAAGAAAAAAGATTGAAAGAAAACAGGGATGCGACGTCTGACTCATTTATCAACTACAAATCTTGCTAATTAAGTGATACTACATATGCTTAGAGATAAGATTTACAGAAACATTACGGGAAGATGTGACAAATGCGAACCGGAAATGAACCCCTTAGCACCTCGTACAAAAACATCATTTTGTACAAGCGCCCAGACTCAAACGCTCGCCGCCAAAACCAGCGGCTCCTTTGAACGTTTTGTAACGCCAAAACCTTGAATTGTATTTCTTCCGTGGCTGTGTTTTGCTTACGCTTGTGTGCCCATTGTATTTGAGCTTAAAATGGCCCCTTCTCACGTCATTAGTTCGCTTTGTGTTGCCCGCCGCAAGTAAAGTGCATAAAACCGCATTGCTAGGTCTCCCTTATTTCTTGTGCGATACGTCATTTAATGAACGTAACCTTAAAGTCAGCTCCAAGCTTTCCTTCTTTTTTAAAAATATTTTGAAATAGTTTAACTGGCAAAAGCTGAATCAATACGCCTTTTTGACACGGTATATTAGTTTCTCGTTGTGGAAGCCTGCAAACACACTGCCTCTGTGGAATTGTCTATGGAAGATTTCTCAAGAGACGATCAGAGCTGTAGTTTAGAGAATGGCCATAACAACGTGCATCACGTTCTTCACTAACATGTTACTGAAGTAAACTGTGCCACTGACAATTCAGTTGGACTTCATCGCAGATAGCTCTGGTTGCCTGTGTTCTTATCGTCTTAACTGCGATACTTCCCCTACTTGTGTTAGAACTTCACGTGCACGACTATCCAAAATTAATTACTGTCATTTGTGACACATTAGCTGTTCATTATAGCGGTTTTTCAGACTGGGAATGAACTGATTTCATTAGGAGGCAATATTCAACTATGTGACGAGCGGTATTGTCAGTTAATCTTGGTCAAGTGGCCAACGGTCAAGGCGTTAGACTCCAATACGAAACTGCTATGTTCTTTGTGGCACTGAAGCAGATTATGAACTGCAGTTGGTGTCGCAGTTGAAACAACAAACCTTGAGTGACAAAAAAGAAATGCTTAAAATAAAGAGCAACTTCGTGCAGAATCTTAAATTTCTTGCCTTATGCCCATATTGCCATATTGATCATTGCCTAATTTCTCCAACATTCTTAAACACACAGCTGATGAGAATAAGCACAAAACTTTAACTTTGTCTCATTGAAGAAGCAGTCATGAAGGCCACATCGTGTTTCTTCCACCATGTTATAAAACGTGAAAATAGTTTACGTCTTATAGTTTTCTTCTAAACATTTGAATTCTGAAATTGCTTTCACAATATGTGAACACGACCATACATACAAAAACCATACATCCTCGAAGGAACTGTCTAGCTGTGAATGTGGAATTATGGCGTCGTTTCCTCTAGGGCGTCATCATTATTAAGTGGCTTATCAGTTACCGGTTCGTCAAGAATTACGAACATTACTGCTGTAATCTTAGAATCTTTGGGAAAAGGACCTCAAATTGTGCTTTGAGCGACTAGAGATTCTTCTTCGTGAGTAGAGCGAGTGGGATTCAATTCGTTCATAACGAACGGGAGCATTCGCGATACTGGTGTAAAGAGAGCAATAGTGCCGTAAATATGGAGCAAAACGGTGAAACTTTACCTGTACATTGGGATTTTTGGAAAAGATATTGCATCTTTGTTCAAGTGGCCTTAGGTGACGGTTCGTTCCGTTTAGGCGTGTGAGCGATGAAACTAGTTCTTTCAAGGAGCGTCTATGCTAAGCCGATAGCTTATGGCCTTGCTCACAGAATGTCGGCTCCTTTGCTTCTTTTAATCATGGCGTAGCTTTCCAACTTTTAATAACACAGAAGAATAAGCCAGAACTCCAATTTTAGTGAAGCATTGTTGAACAAAGGGCTACCTAGTGCCAGCGGAAACTTCATGTTACGTCAAAACCCCTTTGCCAACCTTCCGACAATGTCCTGTCTCCCTTATGTATATCCTAAATCTTCGTGGGAATGCAGCCATTTCTACCGGGCTCTGACCGCTTAATCCGACTCTCTCCACAGAGTTGTCCAAGCTCAAACTAAAGAACCCGTGCTGTTTTGCTAATCCGCTATCGCTGAGCTTTAATTAATATAATCTCGACTGTCACGTTGTTTTGCTAATATATGAAAACTGACTTGGATTTGCTTTCGCGGAAAGAAATAGCTGAAACCATATCAGCATGAACTCTTCGTCTGCTGACAAAATTAGACCCCTTACAAGTTCTCTTCCGATTAATATGCCATTCGATCAATCTATATTTTCTAGGATTTTCTCACATACGACTCTAAAGACTCTCCGTTGCGGCCTATATAGCGTAAGGTTGCTCACTGATGTGATGGCCAGGCATGACTCTAAGTAGATGAATTGTTCCGAACATAAAAGTGGGACCAAACTAAGTCATCGCAGGTTTCCTATCAAAACTGTTTATACATAAAGCCCTACGCAGTGTGAAGTGCTACATATAAGTATAAATTAAGCCGGTTTTCGTAATAATAAATTGAACTACTCGGCATACTAATGCTTCAGTTCGGTTCAGCTTACCTTGGTTTTCAACACAAGCGCGTCTTTATAAGCGATCTTTAAACCGTTATAATATTTATAGCTATATTTCAGTAGAACACCATTTCATTAATATATTGTGCTCAGTCTACTTTATTTTTCTATAATTAATATTTCAAACATATTTTTATCTAAAGGAAGCACCGTGTACAAATAAAGCTATCAATCAATACAACCATCAATCGATGATGTGGGTGGAGTGTTATGTTGCAAAGCGTAGACTGTGAAATGCATTTTCCCGCTTTCCAATATCCATTTGAAGTAAACAACACATTCTTTCTTTTCAGCCAAAAAATGTCAATTTGTTTTGTACTTTCAAGTTTACGAATGATTAAAGCAACCAAATCGTGTAAGAAGCGCTCACCAAATCAAACACCAGTCAGCAGTCAATAGACAATCGGGTAAGAGCGGTAGGATTTCAGTCCACGCGACTTTTCCCTCGCTTTTGTGTGGCTGGCTGGTCACATGATTACCTAGGCTTTCGCTGTTACAAAGGAACATAATGAAAAGCTGAATCTATTTCTAACAAAACTATTTCCTGGCAACCATGCAGAGAGCAATAACTAACATTATTTTTGTGGCACAAAGAAAACGAAAGAAACCACTCCCTACGGAATGAAACCAATATGGCTTTGTTTAGTTCCCTGTTTTACCTTGCACTTCCGTTTTTTTTATATAAGAATTTTTTTTTCAGACCCATAATAAATGTTATTTTTTCTCTCCCGATTTATGCTGAAACTAGATATTCTTGTAAATATTCTTAGGTTATAAAGTATGGCATTTTCGTTTTCTTCACTTTGATGGCGCTGAAGTAGTATTAGAGCCAGGCTGCAGGCAATGAAAGACACAAATTACTTTTTGCAGAAATGTTACTAGCATCGAACATATGGTGAGTGCTGGATTCGTTGCTTTTTTTTTTTTGGCTAGTTTTTGTTTTTCGTTTGAAGGAAGGAAAAATTTTATATGGCTTAGTTGAGAACATATGATTGTAGATAATCCTCTTCGCGCCTAGGAGGCACATAAGGCTGAGACCAGAGATTTCCATTGCTCCCTTTCCATGGCTGTC